>JACCDG011096021.1_pt1 | contig 12116 bp, 16 predicted proteins | sample 7442471 | NCBI WGS metagenome assembly JACCDG01 (sample SAMN15323444, study PRJNA562643) | freshwater metagenome | isolation source: river surface water | place: USA:Blue River Watershed | collected 2017-08-17 | reverse complement strand
TCCCGCCGCTCGCGCCATAAGCCCCCAATCCAGCCTGAAGCCCCTGCAGCAATGCGGGAGAATTCTGGGCCGCGTAAATATCGCCGCCAGCTCTCGCCGCGCCTAAATTCTGAGCGAGGTTCGACTGCTCTGTGCCTGCCCCAGCATACGCGTTTGCAGTGGCCGTGCCCTCCATCCTGAAAAGGTCGGCTAGATTTTGCATCGTCCCTTGTGCGCCCGCCGCCCTAGTTCCTGCCAAGCCAGCTAGAGATGCCCCCTCACCAGTGCTTAGATTGCTTAACCCTGTTCCTAGGTTAGTTCTGATATTTGCAATATTGGTAGCAGCGTTATCGCCACGCCCTGAAATATCATTTAATCGGCCATAGTAGTTACTAAAATCTGTTTGAGCGCGGCCAAATTCATCGCCAGCTAATGCCGACATGATAGATGCTTGATTTCCTAGCCCGCCACCGAGACGCGAGAAAGTACGTAGGCGCGCCTCTTCTTGTTTTTTACGCAGCCAATCAGTGGCAGGTGATTCCTGAAAACCCTCGTAGGCTTGTCGTTGGGCATCCGGCCCCATCAGCCCACTGAATGCAGCCTGAAGCTGCGAAGATGATTCGCCGCGCTGATAAGCAGGGTTTAAAACGTCCTCAGCCCCAGCCGCCCCAGCCGTTAAATCGCCTCGTGCACGATCATAACCGCCAGACAATATATTGCCTGACTCGTCAAAGATTCGTCCGAATTGCTCTTGCCCAGACAATAAGGCTGTTCGCGCATTCTGAAAGTTTGTGCCAAGCTGGTTTACTGATTTATCGGTGTAATCGCGCTGCAATGCCTGCGCGTTTTCTACGCCTTGCGCTTGCTTTCCTGCTGCTGATTTTGCCGCGTCAGATTGTTTTTTTGCGCCATAGCCTGTTACCGCCATAGCCCCAATTGCTAATGCTGCTGGCATTTGCTTAGCTCCCACGCCTCAACAGGCGTCTCAATTCCGGATTTAATGACTGGGTTTTTCATTCCAGAGAAAACAAATCCACATCGCTGCGCCAATTTTCTGGCGGCTGGATTATCTTCTGGGATAAATGTCTCTATGCGCTCATAATCAGTTTCGTTAAATACCTTTTTAACTATCTGATCCCCGAATTCTTTAGACTTGCCAGCTATCATCATGCAAGTATGTATTTCTGTAGTCTTTTCGTCTTTTTCGATAAAGTAAAAACAGCCGTACAGTTTTTGGTTATTATAGCACAGTGCCAGCCTGAATATTTTACCGTCTATATCCGGTAGAGTAAAAGCCTCTTTGTCGCATGTATCATCACTTATATGCGGCCATATGTCGGGGCTTGTCATAATGCTATGCGCCAGCAATGTATTCTTAGACCACTCTATCATCGTATTCTGAGTATCCCCTGCTCACAGATAACACTAACTGCATCTGTGTTGTTTTCAATCATTACCGACAAATAATCATCTTTTGATAGAGATATTTGCCACGGGATAACAAATCTCGCTCTCTCTGTGTTTTTCACCGTTCCTTGCGTTTTTGTAGCTGCTATTTTAACACCGTTTTTGGCCAAATACAGCGACACATCTTTCGAAGCGCCGCTTGTTGCTTTTGCATACACAACAACATCAACAGGTACCGTTAGCGTTTTATTCGTTACTGATTTAACTCGCCCATTCACATCATGAGTGAAGTGGTTAAGAATATCGCTAATCCATACCGCATTAACTTCTACGGCTGTGTTCACTGCGGTAAATGCCGTGCTTGTTGCGTTACTATTAAAATGTATTAGCGCATCTTGGTTTGGAATTTGATAAAAAAGGTCTGTGATTGACTCCATCCATGCCCGCATAGTTTGTGCGGCTATCCCGTCATTGCGAACAATTGGGGTGATTATATTGGGGATAACAGGCTTCATAGCGTGGTGGCCATTAGTGCGTTAATAGACATTGCCTTGGCGCCATCATAAGACACTTTGAGCATTCTTGTATTTGGTACAGCTCCAAGCCTATCAAACACCACACGGCGGCCATATTCGCCAGTTCCGCCCAGCCTGCGGCTCATTGTGTTGGAGTAGTTAAAGCCGCCATCGTCAGACCATTCTAATTGCAGGTTTTCGCCATCAGCGTTACCAACATCACAATAAATCTCTAACGCTGGAACGCGGATTCTTTGCCCTTGATTCATAAACGGTTGAGTTATAAAGTAAGACCTCATGCCGTTGCCATATTCTGCGTGTATCGTGTCATCAAGCAAGCCAAGCGAGCCGAGGCTAGAATCTGTCACGATCACGCGGTTATAGGCTTGCACTATATGCTTAGCTCGCCAAGGCGCATCAATAAAATCAACACCAGAAGGGATAGAGCTTCTTCTTTCGTGCCACTTTGCACTAACCAAGTCATAAACAAAACACCAATCTCCCACGAACAGTGCGACAAATTCCGCGCCGTTTTGGGAGTGCCGAACCAATCTGGCGCTTGAGATGTCGCTAGCGGTTTGGTTTTGGATTACAAAATCTACAGCGTTGTCGCTTAGCTTTTCAGGCTGGCCGCCACTAAACAGCCACACTGCGCGCTCTGCGTTCTGGCCTGAACCGAGGTAAACAAACGAACCACGATAAGGCGTGACCGCGTACTGCCCAGCTATGCCGGAATCAATAACAGAATTAGGCGAAGGACGGAATGCAAACTCAAGTTCATCAGCGTTATAGAATGGAACCGTGGCGCTCTCACCCATTGCGTATAAATTGTTTTGATAGACCACCAAGGCATTGCAGTTAGGGAATTGCTGAATCTCCCACGCATCAACCGCGTTGAATGTAGTGCCGTCGTTTAAATTTGAGTGGAATATAAAACGGGTATTGTATTGTGCGAATACAAAATAAGAATCTATTGCGACTACGCTTATTGCAGGGGATAGATAGTTAGCTTCTGCCGTTACGTCTGTCAGCGTTGAGCCATCATAGATGTAAGCATTGCCTGAAGCCGTAGCTGTTATATCGGGAACCAATACGCACAACTGAGACTTTATAGACACCATCAAAACATCTACATCGCCACCAATATCACCAATGACCGTAGGTGTGAATGACTCGGTACCATCGGGGTTTTGTACGCGGTTTATTCTGTAAAGTTTACGGCCGCACACGACATATAGAATGCCGTTCCACACATGGGCCCCACGGCCTAACCCAGCCAAGCCTGACACAATCTCAGATATGCCCGATGTAGGGTAAAGATTTTCTTGATTTAAAGCTGCGGCGGTATTCACTTGCGGATACCAGTTAACGCAACGTTGAGACGACAATGGGCGAGATCGGGACTGATAGAACCCGTTAGTGAATGGCAATGAAATTGGGGCTGGTCGTCTTGCCAAATCGCTTTACTCCACTGCTATAAAGTTGCCTGACTCGCTAAGAATCGCATCATCATCGTTTGGATAAAATGCATCTGTGCCGTAATCATTCTCGACCGCCAGCCCAACAGGAAGACCAGAAGGGTAGTGCGCACCATAATCGAAATCTAAGTTTTTTAGCATCTCATTGTATGCCGTTCGTGTGTCCATCTTTAAATCTTGCAGCCCGTCGAATGCCGCATATTGTGACGCCATTCTCACAGCTAATGCTTTTACAGCCCACTCATCAGCGAATGATGGGATTGTAACCGTCTCGCTTGCATTGAGTAAAACAGTAAACCCCAAGCCCAAATAAGAGAACGAGGCAAACATGCGATTAGTATACCGCACGCCAGTAGCGTACTGATCGGCTGTTATGGGCTGCTCAGCTGATAACTGGCCAAGCTCTTGCAATGCATCACGAATTAAATCACTTGCCTTCATGCTTCGCCGCCTTGACCTTTACGGGCGCAACTGGCTTAAATTCTTCTGCTTCTGTGTAGGTTTCTGCAAACCCATCAGCAATAAATAAATCTTTGTTTTTGGCGTGAACCATTGCAGTAACGACAACGCCGTCTAGCTTTTTGAATACCGAGTAAATTTCTTGCATAAATCCCCCTAAGAAAAAGGGAGGGTTCCCCCTCCCCCATCTATTAACCCCAGTTGCGAGCCGCACGCATTGGGTTGAAACAAATGAATGCAGGTAAAACGTCTACGCGCATAATTTGCTTGTTTTCTCGGATGCTTGCACCCTTGGATACACGCATTGAGATACCTTGCGAGGTAGTCACTACGGTGTCAGTGGAGTACAACTTTGGCAATTCAACAAAGCCAATACCAAACGCACCTTTTGCAAATGACAAGTTGGGCTTGTAGGTTTCGCTTGCTGAACCAAGAATGGTGAACAAATCACCAGATGTTAAGGCCGCTGAAATGTTGTTGTATTGACCATTGGCCTCAAAGATTGCCGGGTTAGTGACTGTGACAGTCACGTTGCCAGATGCATCGGTGTTGCCGCCAGTTACAACGGTGCAGCGCCATTTTAACGGAGCGCCAGACGCATCATAGAAGGGTTGACGAGTCAGCATGTTAATGTGGCTGCGAGCAAGTGCACCAACACCAGTGAACTCGATCACATCACCAGCGCGAACCGCGTTAGTTACTGACGTTGATAATCCTGTCAAAGACAGAGATTGAGTCATGGTGTTTTTAACTGAGGCATAAGTAGCTGTAGGAGTAGCCGCCAAAGAGCCAGCTCTGTCAGTGGTCGCGCCCGCTTGATAGTTTGATAACATGTCTGAAGACATAACAGAAACACCAGCCACACGGCTAGGAATCTGCGCATCTTCCCACGCTGAACGCACGTTAGAGCTAGGCATATTTGCTACACCTTGCTGCAATGACGCAAGCTTGCCCATTGAATAATCGTTTACTACGTGCTTAATCTCGCCCTTGATACCCAAGGAGCGATAGAAAGCCTTGGAGGCCATAATATCATCCCAAGAGTCAACGAAAGTGCCAACGGTGCCATGAGTCAAACCGGAGTTGGTCACCATGAACGCACCTAGGTTTTTCTCAACGGTGGCAACCATGTACTCACCAATACCATCTAAGTGCTGCTTTAAGTTGCGAGCCTTGATTGCTTGGTCTACTGCGTTCCAGTTCAGCTCAACAGATACAACGTTTTGAACTGTACCAGTGGTTTTACCGTAAACAATATCGTTTGCAGTTTCGGCAGTTAAATCGCCGCTTGCAGTCTCAACTGTGCGCCATTGCATAGGGCGTTGGAATGAAATCGAACCACCGTATTCTGGCATGTCGATACCGTTAGCGTTTAGTTTTTGAGTGTCGATTTCTTTACATAAAACCGCCGAACTCTCGAACTCGTCCATAATCGCGTCAGCGACTTTGGTTGTACTTGCTGAATCAAAATTGTTGGCCATGATAATTACCTTTATGAATAAGTGCGTTTGCTCACTACGCTTTCACCGCCACGCGATCCTGAGACCTTGGTAGTTGGGCGCGGAGCCGAGGTTTTTTTGGCAAATTTAGAGATAGCCTTAGCCTTTAAGTCTGTACGCAAAAACACGCGAGCATCAACCACGTCATTGCGCAACTTGTAAAAAAGCTCAGCGGCCATTTCTTCGTCAGTTGCAATCAGCGACAGGATTTCAGCAGCGTTAGGGTTCCCAAGTAGCTCGCCCCGCAATGCGTCCATCATTCCGGACTTAGCAAGAAATACAGCGCCAGCCTCTACCATTTTCTCATCAATGCCTTTTTCTTTGGCATCCACTAGAATTCTGGCGGACCTTTCGTTGATCTCTTGAGACCTTACAGCTTCTTCTCTTTCTTTTGCCGTTTTTTGCTGCTCTGCAATAAACCTTTGCGTTGCCTCGTACTCAACAAACTCTTTTTGCTGCCTTTCAAACTCTCTCGGATTGTCTATAGCAAGATCAATCGAAGGGATTTCGGGGGCTTTTTGTTTTGAGAACTCGGACAGCTTAGCTTCTAAAGCAGCCTTTTCAGCCTTGACCATATCCAGCTCGCGCTGTGTGGTCATTGAAACTCGATGGTACTCACCTAGTCGGCTTTTGACGATCTCCTTTTGTTCGTTAAGGTCACGGTCAAAGTCTACAAAGTTGGATACTTTCGGCTTCTTTTCCTCTACCTGTTTAACTTCGCCTTCCGCTTCAGCGTCTTCCTCATGATTGTCACCAGTGTCATGGCTATCATCATCAAGAATTTCATCTTGGGCTTCTTCGTAGTCTAGGTCGCTATCACTCATATCAAAACCTCATGGGTCGCTGTGGTCATTATATCAAACGTTTTAGCATGTGTCACTGCCATCACATTTGACGGGTTAAATCGTTAATTTCTCCTGCTGTGTTGCTGTAGGCTTGCGCTGCTTGCGGACTTACAATAGCTTCAGCACCCATAGACTGTCCTATCTTGTTTAACGTATCGGCCATCGTGTTCAGCATACTGATCATCTTAGCTTGCGAGTCGATAGCGTTCTTGTTTTGCTCTTCCAGCATTTTGATTTTTTGCATCTCTTGCTCGAAATCCATCTTCTGTTGCGCCTGCTCGGTTTTTATTAATGCCAGTTGCGTTTCAGCTTGAACCTTCTCGTTCATTGATCTAGCCTTATCGGCTTCCGCCTGCGCTGCTACTGCCATCGGGTCGGGCTGTTGCGGCTGAGATTGCATTTTCTGCATAATCTCCCTCTCTTCGTCCGTCAATTCGTCCGGTGTCAACTTGTTAGCCTGCAGCATCTCCATGCGTGCGCGCTTAACTGCTTTATCCATACTAGGCGCGTCAACTGATCCAAGCAATATATCTTTGTTGTTTTGGATAATGGACGGGTCATATTGCGCCATTTCAACCAGTGCGCGGCCTGCGTGACTGCGCTTTGTTGAGTGCGACATGCCAATATCACAATAAACATCATATTGACCCGCTGACATATCGTTAATGATGACCTCTTGGCCGTTTGGAGCTAGAACCGTTTTGTTAAGTTCGGCCATATCATAATCGCCACCCTCGCCAATGATTCGCTTGGTCATTGTGGTGTCGTATACCGCCGCCATAGCACCAATACAGATTTTCGCAATGCGAAGCACAAAACACTTGTAGGCGTTGAAGTACGGAATTGAGCCAATGTCACCCTTGTGCTGTAAGGCTTCGATAGACTCGAAAGCAAGCTGGCTTTGATTAACGCCCTCTTGCATTCCGCTTTGGCCCATAGTCTGGCCGATAGAATCAAACATGGTTTGAATGATGCTATCCATTGCAGGGCTAGCCAATCCACCCCCAAGCTCAAACGGTGGCGGCTCATCCATCTGTGGCAAGTATATCTGTACTGGGTCGTTGTTAGTGTTGTACGTGTTTATCTGCTGCATGGCTTTTGGGTCATTAAGAGCATTTTTACTAACCCATATCTTCTTTTTGGCGTTGAGAACTTCATCGGATACTTTTTTGCTTATCGTGTAGTTGAGTACGCGCTGCTGGTCAATTACATCGTTAATATCACCCGACCATAGAGGTTTGTTTTCGATAACGTCAAAATTCGCCATAATCGGCGCGACTGGAATTGTATCGAATACGGTTTGTTCTGCGTCGTTAAGCCAGCCAGTGCTATCATACCAGCGCGTCCAAATCTTGGGTATCTTGCGGGTTCTTGATGCCAAGCCTTTTACATCTACCCCAGATGCCTTGAGCTTCTTGTAGTCGTCCTCTGTCAATACCGCGCCAGTCTCGGATTGGTAGATAGTCTCGGTCACATACTTTTTGTAGAATAGCTGAGAGATGATTTCTCCCTCGCGTGTGTGGTAGTAACTATTGCTATCTGAGTCAGTACCAAGACCTGCGCACTTACGCTCTAGCTTAAAAGTATCGTTAAACTCATCCTCTTCGATAACGTGATCGACTGTAACCGCTTCAGCATCTTCGCCTGTAGGCATCACCCAATTGCCAAAAAACCACACGCGGTTCACTGCATCAGGAATGTCGCGAATAAAAAGCTCTTGATTAAAAGAATAATCATCACCGTAATCGGTTTCGACCATTGCAGCGCCATACCCTGAAATCAGCGATCTAAGCAAGTTGCGGTCGTAAACGTAATCTGCTTGACTTTGGTATTCGATAGACTTCATCAGCCCGCACATTGTCTTAGCGGTGTCTTTATTCCCGCCGTTACTTGGCTTGACGCTTATCTGTATCTCATTGCTTGCTAGCTCGCCGTACTTTCTATTCAGCTTGGCCTTAACTATGTTGATTGAGTACTTTGGCTTGCCGTCCCAATTACTAAGTATAGACTGCTCCCAAAAACCATCGGGATCATAGTAGGCACCCATGCAAACCCGCGCCAAGTCTCTGCGGTCACGTTCTGCCTCTTGAGCCTGCGCCCTGCGAGCCAATACTTTTGCGTGATCTGTGTAGTCCATATCGACCTCAATAATAAGTTTGGAAGTTAAGCTCAATTTCTACGGGTGCCGGCATTATATCGCGCTGCATCATCATCACTACATCAGCGCGGTTCGGGCTATCAATGCCTAGTTTTTTCATTTCGGGTTTTGAGAGTATCTGAACTCTCCCACCCTGCTTTAAAGGTATCCTACAAATTTCAGCTTTTAGGAGATAAATATCCTCAATCTCTGAGCTGAATGATATCAATTCATCGGGATTATATACTCTTTTACCTTGTTTTACAGCAAGGTGTGTCCTAAGCATCTTATCTGCTAATGCCGTGTAGTATTGTGAGCGGCAGTTTGCAAAATGCTCCTTGTTGGTTTTCTGCTTACCAGCCTCAACCTCTGTAACTTTCTGATAAATAGCATTGGGTTTGTCAGCAGCCATCGAGCCTTTGAACTGTGACATTGAAATCTTTTTGCCTTTCAGCCCTTGCTCAACTTGAAACGTAACGCCAGCACCTAACCCGTCACAATCCCACGTAAAGACATCAGGGCGAATCTTAGATGTTAAATTCAGCGCCTTTTCTGTCTTTGTTACTATGTTCCCTTCGGTAATTTCTGCAACACTCTTAACCACTGCCCCGTGCTGATAACCCCATGCTGCAGGGTCTTCGCCTTGGTCGGAAGGGTCGTAAGCGCAAACCTCACGACCAAACGCCTCAAACCCAAGAGCTATATGCGCATCAATACATGAGTCAAACCATTCAGGCTGGATAATAGCGTTATCTATCGTCTCCAAGTAATCGCCTAGCCACTTGTGGCGATACTGCGCGGGGGTTAGGTTTAGCTCATCATCAAGCCGCTCCTGCTCCAAGCCTGAGCCAAGAAACCAATTGCGAGGCATGTCAGTGTAATTGGCTTGCACGATCATTACAGTGTCGTCCTCATAGAATGCCTTTGCTGCAAGCGTTGGCTCTGCCCTAGATAGATACTGCTTGGCTATAGGATCGGCGCGGCTGCCTCGGTTCATTGATATCCATATCTCTGGCATTTTCATGTCAGCAATATCAATACCTAGTCGCATCATGTCATCAAAGTCTTTGGCGGAGTTGCGAAGTGATGCCGTAAGCACGCGCAATGTGTTGGAACTTAGGTTTTCACCTTCCTCGATCCATAACCCATCTACGCCAGATAGCATACCCTTGATTGATGTGATGTTCCTCGCAAGCCCGCGAAAGAAGATGTAGCCGCCCGTTTCGTGCTCAATTACCTGCGCTTTAATTGCGAATCCAGTAAGCCCAAGACGCTCTATCTCATCACATAGAGTCCTATACACAGATTCCTCAATTGAGTTTTGATACTCACGAGCACAACACCAAATCTTTCCCTGCATTACATCAACCAGAACTTTATCAGCTATAAATGTGGTTTTTGTTGACGACCTTCCGCCCAAGGCTATCTTTACCCGCTTGGGCTTAGTTAGCAGTGGGCCGAATTTATCTAGGCACTTAATCTGTATTTGCATTTACGCCAACAAACGTAATGACTGCCGTATGCTTATGCTCAAGCGGGCTATCTGAATTGCCGCTAATCTCGACAGCCTTTAGCTTCGGCTCGACATACTGAGCAATGCTTTCCCAAAGCTTATTTGCCTCGGGCAATAATGGAAGCCTAGTGTCTTCATCCAGCCTATCAATGGTTGCCTGATATTCACATGCGTTCTTAGCCATGCTCATAATTGGATGGAAGTCTTCGCCGTACATGTCTTGTAGGCGCTTCATTAGAAAGGCTTTGTTCTTGTTGGGCGATCCTTCTCTGCTAGCCATACACTTTGTCCCTATCTATTTGATTGATAAAGACGTTTTTTGTCAAAACTTTGGCTATAAGATATTGCATAACTTCCCCTCATAATGGTTACCCATCTCAAAAAGCTTAGCCTACCACTACACCAGATGCGGCTACCGTCGCACTTTTGCGCACACGATATAGCCCGACTGATGATATGCTAGTCGTTAAAGATGTTGCGGTGATTGTTGCCGTGGACTCTGTGAGGTCTACAAAGTCAACGCCATTATAGATCTGCACTACCACCGTCTCTGAACCTGCAAGCCCACTAGCTACGACTGCCAAACTCTCACCTGAATGCACAGAAAAAGGATTTGATACAGCCGCAGCAGTAGTTGGGAGTAATCTCATACGTGCCATAATAAAGCCCTCGAGTAATTTAACCCATTATACCACCATTTGACAAAAATTGTAATAAGTGCATCTTTACATTTCTTTACAAATCTCCTCTTGATAAATTAAACTCGCTGCATTAATATTTACACATGAGCTAAGCAATACCACGAAGCAAACAGACAAGGTGATAAAGATGAAAACTTCTCCAGTAAGCGTGGAATTCGGAACCAAAACTTCTTCTGTTGTAATCGATACCACTAAAACCAACGAGTGGACTAAAGACAGCTTTAAAAGATCTTACTTCCACATGATCTTAACTGAAGGCAAATATAACCCACTTCGCAAATTTTACCGCGTCGACTCAGGAACAACTACCGACCACACAATCGAAGTTAATGGCGTTACTTTTGCTTTTGAATACTCAATTGACTGTAACTCTCACTCAAAAAGAGACGCAGCAAAAGAAATGGCTGCAAAACTTGCCGCCTTAATGATCTAACCTTCCTACTAACGAAACGGCAATTTTATTCAGGTGACTGGTGTAGTGGTCGAAACTATATGGGAGCAACTATGAAAATTTTAGCTGTGGTAGCCGCTATGCTATTTAGCGCTGGGGTTTGTGCCGATAAGTGCACCCCAGTTTATGCAAAGGTAGGCGTAGGGTATAAATTTGTTGAGTATAAATATTCGGACTTTACTTATGTAAGCCCGTACAGCGCGCGAATTGAAGTCGGCGTTGAGTGCAGAAGCCTATCTTTCGGGGTTGCCCATCAAAGTCAGTGGGCTACTGGATGGCCTGTGAATAAAGTCGAAGAGCCTAACAAGAGCGAGATCTTCATAGACTACAAAATATATTTTTGGTAACGGTTATGAGCGAATTTTATTGCAATAAATGTCGGTTATTTTTACCGTTAGTGATGCTGGCATCTCGTAGTGCTGACGGTAGGGTAAAGACGTGCAAAGGATGCAAGGATAGGATAAATGCAAGGACGCAGACTAATGACTTTGCTCGGAAAGTTGTTATTGATGGTGACGTGTACCAGCTATGCACTAAAGTATGACTGGTACACGGCCAGACTACTTCTTACTATCTTTCTTTGCTTTAGGCTTAACTTCTTTGGTGGTGGCTGGCGCTACCACTTTTTCAGTCTTAGGATTACCTGTTCCGCTTGCTGGCATATCAAACCTCTTTATGTGTTGGTGGTTGCTTTTTGAAAAATGACTTTACAAAGATTATAAAACGATAAATCATGTGAATTGACTGCATTGATACATATCCGGCGCCGACACACTGAAATAAAAATATCCAATCAAATGAATTCTCTGCTGCAACCCTTGCACAATATGCCGCTATCTCTTCTGATGCCTCTAATACTTTCGGGGCCGTTACAAATTGGACACCTGCTGATGCAAGCGACAAACCAACACTTATTTTACTTTTTAGATACTCGTCGATTGCGTGAAGCAAATTTATTAGGCCGCTTGTTGCGTCGTGATGCATAATGTGTGCCTATGATCGCGTATATGACGATACAGAGATGACAAAAAATTACAAAAATTGAACCATAGACCAGAAATGTAGGCAGATCCATGACTCACACCTCCGGCTATTATAACAATAATTTCGACTAAAAACATTATTTGCATTA
>JACCDG011835980.1_pt1 | contig 12117 bp, 11 predicted proteins | sample 7442471 | NCBI WGS metagenome assembly JACCDG01 (sample SAMN15323444, study PRJNA562643) | freshwater metagenome | isolation source: river surface water | place: USA:Blue River Watershed | collected 2017-08-17 | reverse complement strand
GCGCTGGCATTGGCGCTGGCATTGGCGCTGGCATTGGCATCAAGGCCAGCCGCATCCGTCGGCGCACCGGCCGCCGCCGACAGGTCGCTGCCGGCAGCGCGCCGCACCCAGACCGGACCGAGGCCCATCTGTTCCAGTTTGCGCTGGCGCTCCGGGGTCATCATTGCCCTTCTCCGTGCCTGGCTTGTGCGAGCGGCTCGCCGGCGCTGCCCAGTTGCAATCGCATCACGATCGCATCTTCGCGGCTGCCGGCGGCGGCCGGGTAGTAATTCTTGCGCAGGCCTATCTGCTGGAATCCGACATGCTGGTAGACCGATAGCGCATGCGTGTTCGACGGCCGCACTTCCAGCAAGATGGCCGACATGCCGGCCGCCTTCGTCAGTTCGCGCACCTTGTCCAGCAGGCGGCTGCCCAGCCCTGTGCCTTGCAGGTCGGGACGCACCGTGATGTTCAGCAAATGCATCTCGTCGACCACCGGCATCAGCAGGAAATAACCGGCCAGGCGCGCTTCTGGGTCGCGCATGACCCAGGCCTCATAGCCGCTGGAAAGCGAATCGAGGAAATTGCCCCGGGTCCAGGGAAACGGATAGGCGTCATGTTCGACGCGTGTCACTTCATCGACATCGGTGACGCGCATGCAGGCGAAGCTCAGCGACGCCTGAAGATGGCGCGGCTTCATGACGACACTCATGCGGCCGCCTTTGCGCTGCGCTCGGCCGTGGTCAGTGCGACCTTGTTGCGCAGGTAAAGCGGCTGCGCATCGCGCGGCGCGAGCAGGCTGCCCTGCTGCACCAGACCGGCGGCCAGCTGCGCGATCGCAGCCGCCTGCGGCATGATGGCCGGCAGACGCGGCAAGTCACCCAGCTGCGTGAAACCATCCGGATAGGCGGACAGGCCGTTGCCGCACACCACAGGGCGGCCCTGTACGACGACCGACGTCGAGGCCGACAAGGCCGGTGCCGACACGCACTGCCATTGACCCTCGTAACGATACTGGGCCCAGTACACCTCGCCCATGCGGGCATCGAGCACGGCCAGCACCTCGTCGCCTGCTCCGGCCTGGCGTACCGATTCGGCCATCGCCATCAGTGTGACGACCGGGGCCACGCGCAGGCCGGCGCCAAAGGCCAGACCTTGCACCAGCCCGCAGGCGGTGCGCACGCCGGTAAACGAGCCCGGGCCCATCCCATAGGCAATCGCATCGCATTGCGCAATACCGAGGCCGGCCTCGGCCAGCAATGCTTGCAGCAGGGCGGGCACGGTTGTCGAATGCGTCTGCACGCCGGTCGATGCGCGGCTGCTGAGCTGGCCGCGATGCAGCAAGGCCACCGAGGCCAGCTCGGTGGACGTCTCAATGGCAAGGATGGTCGGCGAAGGATTCAGGAACGGTGCGGGCATGGGCAGCATTTTACCGTGCGGGCTAAGGGGCGCGTTAAGGTGGCGCTCAGGTGGTGCGGTCGAGTGGCGCAATCTAGTGGCGCAACCAGGGGGCGCATCAAGGGGGCGCATCAAGGTGGCTGGACCGCCTGCTGCGCTGAGGTAAAATCGGCCGCATGTCTGCCCTGTTTCTTGTTCCCGATAATTTTCCGCAACTGGCCTCGGCGCTGGCCTCCGGCCGCTGGGTGGTGGCCTGCCTGTGCGCCGGCTGGTGTGATGTCTGCAAGCAGTACCGCGCCGGCTTCGACGCCCTCGCGCCGCAATTTCCGGACGCGCTGTTCGTGTGGATCGATATCGAAGACCAGGCCGATCTGGTCGGTGACCTGGATGTGGAGAATTTCCCCACCATCCTGATGCAGCGCGACGATGTGGTGGCCTTCTACGGCACGATGATGCCGGAGCCGCGCCAGGTTGCCCGCCTGCTCGAAGCGCAGCTCGAGCGCAGCGACGAAGAACTGCGGCGCGAGGCCGCCGGTTCCGCCGAGCGCCAGCAATGGCAGCGCGACTGCAACCTGCTGGCCCGGCTGGACGAGATCAGTTCCTGAACAATGCCTGATCAGTGCCTGATCCGGCTCGGTCCGGCTCAGGCCGGCGCCAGCTTCAAGGGCAAGCTGCGCAGCCGCTGACCCGTCAGCTTGAAAACCGCATTCGCCACGGCCGGCGCCACCGGCGGCGTGCCGGGCTCGCCCACCCCTTCCGGATGTTCGCCCCCTTGCAGGATGACGACATCGACTGCCGGCATTTCCGTCAGCCGCAGCGTGCGGTAATCATGGAAATTCGATTGCTGTACCTTCCCGTCGCGCCAGGTGATTTCATCGTTCAGGGCGCTCGCCAGTCCCATTGCGATCGCCGACTCGACCTGCTGCTTTACGCCTTCAGGATTGACCACCACGCCGCAATCGATCGCGCAGCAGATCTTGTGCACATGGATGCGCTGGCCATCGACTGACACCTCGGCCACCTGGGCGACGATACTGCCAAAACTGTTGTGCAGGGCCAGGCCGTGCGCGCGCCCGGGCGCGGCATCGCCGGCCAGCCGCAGCGCAGCGTCCAGCACCGCGCGATGGCGCGGATGCCGGTCGAGCAGCGCGCGCCGGAACTGCGCCGGCTCCTGGCCGGCAGCCTGCGCCAGCTCGTCGATGAAGCTTTCCTTGAAAAAGGCGTTGTGCGAATGGCCGACCGAGCGCCAGCTGCCGATCGGCACCGGCGTCTCGACGATCACATGCGCGACATGCTGGTGCGGCACTTCGTAAGGATGGTCGAACAGGCCTTCGCAGGTGGTCTTGTCGGGGCCGGCCGGCGGCAGGCCGAAGGCGCGCTGTATGAGGCTATGCGCCACGGAGGCAGAGGCCGAATGGCTGCGCCAGCCCAGCAGGCGGCCCTCGGCATCCAGCACGCCCTCGAGGCGCGCCAGCGCGGCCGGCCGGTAGAAGCCGTGCTGCAGGTCATCTTCGCGCCGCCACAGCAGCTGCACCGGCGCGCCCTCGAGTTCGCGCGCCAGCATCACGGCCTGCGCCACCATATCCACCTCGAGCCGGCGACCGAAGCCGCCGCCCAGCAAGGTAAGGTGCAGATCGACCTGTTCTTCACTGAGGCCGGCGATGCGGGCCGCCGCCGCGACAGCGACCGAGGGTATCTGGGTCGGCACCCAGAGCTGCACGCGGCCGCCGCTCAGCTGTGCGGTGCAGTTCATCGGCTCCATCGTCGCATGCGCGACGAACGGAGCGCGGTACTCGGCGCTGAGGGTGCGCGCACCGGCAAGCGCATCGATCTCGCCCCGGCGGTGATAGGTAAAGCCCTGCTCGGTGTCGAGCGCAACCGCCAGCGAGCGCATCACGCCCTCGCTGGCCAGCTTGACGTGCGGGCCCGGGGTCCAGACCGGCGCCAGTTTTTTCACGGCCTGCAAGGCATGCCAGCGGCTGTCGGCCACCACCGCCAGTGCCTCGGGTGCGCCGGAACGATCGCTGGCCAGGGCGATGACTTTTTTCACGCCCTGCATCGTCGCCACCTGATCAGCGTTCGAGGATGCCAGGCTGCCGCCGGGCACCGGGCACATCACCAGGCTGGCGTACAGCATGCCGGGCAGGCGGACATCGAGGCCGAACACCGCGCTGCCATTGAGCTTGCCGGCGATCTCGATGCGCGAGGCCGGCCGACCGATCAGCTTGAAATCCTTGCGATGCTTGAGCCGGTAATCGACTGCGCCCATGCGTGCTGCCCGCTCGGCCAGTTCGCCATAGCTGGCCTGCATGCCGGCCGGATGGGTCACCCGCCCGCCGCCGGTTTCGCATTCGGCCGGCGCGACCCGCCATTCGCGCGCGGCCGCCGCGACCAGCCGCGCCCGCGCAGCGGCACCGGCCGAGCGCATCGGCAGCCAGCTGTCCTTGACGCTGGACGAGCCGCCGGTGACGATCAGCCCGACTTCGCGCATCGCTTTCGCCGTCAGCCACTGCAGGCCCTGCTTGAGCCAGCCGTGGTCATCGGGATGGAAAGGCAGGCCGTCGGCGGCCATCGTGGTGTCGCCGTAAATCTTGCGCAGCGGCGCCTGCTGCACATCGATCAGCGACAGCGGCACGTCCAGTTCTTCGGCCACCAGCATGGCCAGCGAGGTCATCACGCCCTGCCCCATTTCGCTCTTGGCCAGCATCACGGTGATACGGTTGTCGGGCGCGATCAAGACCCAGCCATTGAGCGGCACCCGACCGGCCAGCTGCGACGGCGGATCGGCATCGAGGCGCTGCCGCGGCGGCAACAGTCCCCAACCGACCACCAGCGCGCCGGCGACGCCGAGACCGCCGAGCAGGAAACGACGACGGTTGCGCCGGGCATCGGTGCCGGCTTTGGCTGGCGCCGCATTGCGTGCAGGCTTCTTCATGGCTGTCCTTGTGCTTAAGTCCTTGTGCTGCAGGGTGGGTCTTGTTGCGCGCCGGAGCCGCCGGTACACCGGCGCCGGGCCCGCCATCCTCAGTTCATGGCATGCTAACCGAAACGACAGCGATGCCGGCGGGCGGGCCTGCTGGTACGGGGAGCCAACACCATGACGCAAAGCTTCTTCCAGTCCTTCATCCTGCTATTGCTGGTGACCGACCCGTTCGGCAATGTGCCGCTGTTTGTCTCGACGCTCAAGCAAGTGGCGCCCGAGCGTCGCGGGCGCGTGATCGTGCGCGAGTGCCTGATCGCGTTCGTGCTGCTGCTGGCCTTCATGTTTGTCGGCGGTCCTTTCCTGGCCGCGCTGCAGCTGAGCGAGACCTCGCTGCGCATCGGCGGTGGCGTGATCCTGTTCCTGATCGCGCTGCGCATGGTCTTCCCTTCGCCTGAAGGCATCTTCGGCAAGCCGGACGACCGCGACGCCGAGCCGCTGATCGTGCCGCTGGCTATCCCGGCGCTGGCCGGTCCGTCGGCGCTGGTGACGGTGCTGCTGTTCTCTTCGCAGGGCACGATGGCCACCTGGCTGTATGTGGCCGTGCTGTCGCTGGTGGCCGTGGTCTGGCTGGTGGTGCTGCTGTCGGCCGAGCGCCTGCAGCGCCTGCTGGGGGATGCGGTGATGACGGCCTTCGAACGCCTGATGGGCCTGATCCTGACCGCGATCGCGGTGGAAATGCTGCTGGCCGGCCTGCGCGTGTATCTGGCGTCGCTATAAGGCTAGCGTCGCTGTAACGGCCGCCTCGCTTTCCCACCCTGAATCCACCTAATCCCTTGCCGGCTTAACAAACAAAGCGTCAAATCCGCAGTACGTCCGGGGTATTATTGCGTTTTGGTCAAAAATCCCCGGTTTGCATGGATCAGTTCAAGCAGATTTCCACCTTTGTCGATGTGGCGGCGCGCGGCAGCCTGTCGGCTGCGGCACGCGCCGAAGGCATCGCCCCGGCCGTCATCGGTCGCCGGCTTGATGCGCTCGAGGCCAGGCTGGGCGTGAAGCTGCTGCAAAGGACCACGCGCAAAATCGCGCTCACCAATGAAGGCCTGGCCTTCCTCGAAAACTGCCAGCGCATCTTGCTGGACCTGGAAAATGCCGAGGCCGAAGTCTCCGAGCGCAGTGCGCGACCCAGCGGCCACCTGATCGTCTCGGCGCCGGCCGGCTTCGGCCGCCAGCATGTGGCCACCCTGATCCCCTCTTATCTGGCCGAGCATCGCGATGTGACGCTGACGCTGAACCTGAACGATCGCGTGGTCGACCTGATCGGCGAAGGCATTGACGTCGCCATCCGCATCGCCGACCTGTCGGACTCCAGCCTGGTCGGCGTGAAGCTGGCAGATAACCGGCGCGTGGTGGTGGGCTCGCCCGAGTACTTCCGCAAACACGGCCGCCCGAAGACGCCCGATGAACTGTCGCGCCACAACTGCCTCGCCTTCTCCAGCGCCGGCAGCCAGCGCGGCTGGACCTTCCGTCTCAACGGCCGCAATGTGACGATGAAAGTTTCGGGCAGCATGGGCTGCAACGATGGCGCGGTATTGCATGACTGGGCACTGGCCGGCAAGGGCCTGGCCTGGCGTTCAATGTGGGAAGTGGGCAGCGAGATCGAGTCTGGTCAGCTGGAGACCGTGCTCGATGATTACGCATCGCAGGGCAATGATGTGTACGCGGTGTTTGCGCAGCGCCAGCACCTGCCCTTGCGGATACGGACCTTCGTCGATTTTCTGCGGCGCGCCTTTGCCGAGCAAGACTACTGGCGCAAGGGCCGCAAGTCCTGAGCAAGGCAGGGGCGGGTCCCGGAGCGTCCGGCATGCAGCGGCGCGCAAAAACAAAAATCCCCGGCAAGCCGGGGATTCTTTTTGGATCGGCCGCCTGTGGCGGCCCGATCCGGGGTGCTGCGTCAGTCTTGTTGCGCAGCGTTTGTTCTGCGCACCTCAGACCGATGGGACTTTAGACCGGCTTGATGTTCGAAGCCTGCAGGCCTTTCGGGCCGCTGACGACATCAAACTCAACCTTCTGGCCTTCGCCGAGCGACTTGAAGCCGTTCGATTGGATAGCCGAGAAGTGAGCGAACAGGTCAGCACCGCCGCCGTCCGGAGTAATGAAGCCGAAACCTTTTGCGTCGTTAAACCATTTCACAGTACCAGTTGCCATGACATTTCCTTTCATTGGACACGCGTTTGCCGCATATCCTGGTTAAGGCGGGAACACCGCCGGATGACCGTCTCAACCAAGTGAGGAATGACAGACTGATACTGCACCACTGCTACCTGAATCTCAACGTGCTGCGGATTATACGTTAGATTCGGGATGCAACTGGCAAATGGGCCAACTATTTGCGCTGGATCGAAGTGCCCGTCGGATATCTCTGGCCAAAGCTCATAATTTTCCGACCCTTTTTCCGATATCAGACTGAAATCAGTACCCTGCGTCAACTGATCAAATCGTCTATAGTCCTGTCCATGATGAATTTCGACGTTGCCATCGTTGGCAGCGGGCTGGCGGGTCTCTCCGTCGCCCTGCACCTGGCCGATTCCCGCAAGGTAGTCGTCATTTCCAAACGGGCGCTGCGCGACGGCGCCAGCGACTGGGCCCAGGGCGGCATTGCCGCCGTGCTCGATTCCCATGACAGCCATGACCAGCATGTGGCCGATACGCTGGTCGCCGGCGGCGGGCTGTGCGACGAGACCGCGACCCGCGCCATCGTCTCCCAGGGACGCGCCGCCATCGAGTGGCTGATCGCCCAGGGCGTGCCCTTTACCCGCGATGAACAGGCCGAGCTCGGTTTTCACCTGACCCGGGAAGGCGGCCACAGCCAGCGCAGGATCATCCACGCCGCTGACGCCACCGGCCATGCGGTGCAGCTGACGCTGGAAGAGAAAGTCCGTCGCCACCCGAATATCACGCTGCTCGAGCAGCACATCGCGATCGACCTGATCACGACCGACAAGCTGGGCATCAAGAATGGCGCGCCGCATTGCCACGGCCTGTATGTGCAGGATGTCGGCAGCGGCCAGGTCGACACCATCGCCGCCGGCCAGACCGTGCTGGCCACCGGTGGCGCCGGCAAGGTCTACCTGTACACCACCAATCCGGACACGGCGACCGGCGATGGCATTGCGATGGCCTGGCGGGCCGGCTGCCGCGTGTCGAACATGGAATTCATCCAGTTCCACCCGACCTGCCTGTACCACCCGTATGCAAAGTCCTTCCTGATCACCGAGGCGGTGCGCGGCGAAGGCGGCTTGCTGAAGCTGCCGGCCACCGCGGGCAGCGCGGCCGGCCAGCGCTTTATGCCCGCCCATGATGAGCGTGCCGAGCTGGCGCCGCGCGACATCGTCGCGCGCGCGATCGACTTCGAGATGAAAAAGCGCGGCCTCGACTACGTGGACCTGGACATCAGCCACCTGCCGGCCGAGTTCCTGAAAGAGCACTTCCCGACCATATACGCGCGCTGCCTGGAACTGGGCATCGACATCACGCAGCAGCCGATACCGATCGTGCCGGCCACCCACTACACCTGCGGCGGCATCATCACCGACCTGAGCGGACGCACCGATGTGCAGGGCCTGTATGCGGTCGGCGAGACCGCCTGCACCGGCCTGCATGGCGCCAACCGCCTGGCCAGCAATTCACTGCTCGAATGCGTGGTGCTGGGCCGCGCCGCTGCGCTCGACATCGAGCGCCAGACACGCGGCAAGACCCCCGAGCTGCCGGCCTGGGACGAGAGCCGCGTCAGCGATGCCGATGAAGAGGTCGTGATCACCCAGAACTGGGACGAGCTGCGCCGCTTCATGTGGAATTTCGTCGGCATCGTGCGCACCACCAAGCGGCTGGAACGTGCGCAGCACCGCATCGCGCTGCTCAAGGAAGAGATCGACGAGTACTACAAGAACTTCCGCATCACGCGCGACCTGCTCGAGCTGCGCAACCTGGTCGAGGTGGCCTCGCTGATCGTCAGCAGCGCCCAGCAAAGGCGCGAAAGCCGCGGCCTGCATTTCAGCCAGGACTATCCGTACACGCTGCCCAAGGCGGTGCCGACGGTGCTGACCCCGGAAAGAAAACTGCGCGCCTGATCCCGGCGCCCGGGCCGGGATGCGGCGCCCCTCAGACCAGCGCGCAGGCGTTTGGCCGCGTGGGCTCGGGCGTTTCGGCGTACACCGGCTCTTTCGCCAGCAAGTCTTTCAGCTGATTGAAGCAAATCCGGACGGTGGACCTGGCGAGCTCGGGCTGCCGCTGCAGCACCGCAAACTCTTCGGGCGTGATGAAGCCGCGAGCGACGAATTCCTGCACAAAAAAGCGCACCGACGGCGCATTGTCTCTCGCCATCCAGAACAGGGACTGCAAGGTCATCATCACGGCCCAGTGATGCGGCGTGCGTTCGATCTCAGCGACATGGCAGGCCCCTTGCGGCAACTGCTGCAGCCACTTGCCGAGGAAGCGTATCGCCGGTATCGCCACCGCCGCCACCGAGGCGAAGCGCTTGGTTGACATCTCGCGCAGCGCGGCCAGCAAGATGACGCCATGGTCGGATTGCATGAAAGCCGGATCCCAGTGTGACGGCAGCAGCAGCGACAAGCGCGGCTGCAGGGCCTCCATGAACAAGGCCTGGTCGACGCTGGTGTAGATGCCAACCAGGGTGCCGAGACCGGCGACCCGCGCTTCGAGCGGCAACTCCGTCAGCGCACGCACCACCGCATGCGCGGCCCCTTCGGCATTAAACTTGCCGGCGATGATGAAATCGGCTGCATTCAGCACCAGCAAGGATGCCAGCTGGCATGCCGGACTGTTGGTCGGCATCAGCGGCTGCGGCTGCGGATGCGACAGCGCAACGGCATGGGTCGCGGTAGCAGCAGCAGCAGCAGCGTGGGGCGCAGCACGGGCAGCGCCGTCCGCAGCGCTGTGGTGCGCCGGATGCGCCGCGATCTCGCCGGGGTCGGCCGCCGTGATCAGCTCTTGCCGGCGCAGGTAATCGGCCACGATCACGCTCAGCTCCACGCCGAGCTGGCGGCGTTCGCAGGCCAGCACCAGCAGCGCAGCGCAACGCGGATCGAGATTGAGCCGGGCGACCTGCTCATTGATGCGGGCAACGGCATGCGCGGCTGACAGCGCCTGCAGGAAAGGCCGCGCGACCAGCCACGGCCGCAGCAGGGGCTGCCCATAGGCCATCGCCGGCGGCAGCCGCTTGCACAATTCGCGGTCGGGGTCTGCATTCGCGCGCATCCAATCCCGTAGCTGCGCATGGCAGGCATGCGAGGAACGCGACCAGCGCGCTGCCGACACGAAGGCCGGCATGCTGGCATCGGTATCGAGCTGCGCCAGGATCGTATCGACGACATCGGGCGGCATGGCCGACAAGCCAAAGGAAATGGGATTCACGACATCCTCCGTGACGCGGGGTATGGGAGGCTCGTGAGTGCCGGCCAGACAATGCGAGTTCAGCCAGCCTGCCTGCGCAGCAGGTCGATGGTGTCAGCCGATGACGCGCAGCGAGTAATCGGTGGCGATCACATCCTTGGTCAGGCTGCCGATGGAAATTCTATCGACGCCAGTTTCGGCTATCGCACGTACGCTGTCGCGATTCACGCCGCCCGAGGCTTCCAGCACCGCCCTGCCCGCGTTCAGCGCGACGGCGTCGCGCATCATGGCCGTGCTGAAATTGTCCAGCAGGACAGCGACGGCACCGGCATCGAGCGCCTGCTGCAATTCGTCCAGGCTTTCAACTTCGATCTGTATCGACACGCCGGCGTTCAGCGCGCGCGCCGCCACCAGCGCGGCCCGAATACTGCCAGCGGCCGCGATATGGTTTTCCTTGATCAGGATGCCGTCGTACAGCGCCAGCCGCTGGTTCTGGCCGCCGCCGACGCGCACCGCATATTTCTGCGCCAGGCGCAGGCCGGGCAGCGTCTTGCGAGTGTCGAGAATCGCCGCCTTCGTGCCTTCGATGATCTGCACATAATCGCGGGTGGCGGTCGCCACGCCCGACAACAGCTGCAGGAAGTTCAGCGCGGGTCGCTCGGCCGTCATCAGCGAGCGCGCCGGTCCGCTGATGCGGCAGACCTCGGCATCGGCCGGCATCCGGTCACCTTCGGCAAACAGCCAGTCGATGCGTATGCGCGGATCAAGCTGCAGCATCGCGGCCTCGAACCAGGGCGCGCCGCACAGCACGGCGTCTTCGCGCACGACGACCCGGGCGCTCACCTGGGTGGCCTCGGGCAGCAACATGGCGGTCCAGTCGCCGCTGCCGATGTCCTCGGCCAGCGCCAAGGAGATGTTGGCCTCGAAGGCCCGGGCCAGCGCCGGATCGAAAGGCGCGTGGGGATTTTTCAGGGTGCTCATGCGGTGGCTGCGGTGGCTGCGATGGACAAGGCTCAGGCCGGGCCGATGCCGGCAAACAGCTGCTGCTCGGCCGCGAGATCAGACGACGGACGCACATTGGCCTTCTTCGCCGCCGCGAAATCCAGCATGCGATTGATGCAGGTGACGGCCTGCTTGCCGGTCTCGACATCGACGTGGATTTCGTTGCTGCCGCTCTCCAGCACATCGGCCAGGTTCTGCAGGCCATTCATCGCCATCCACGGGCAATGCGCGCAGCTCTTGCAGGTGGCGCTGTTGCCCGAGGTCGGCGCTTCGATGAAGCGCTTGCCGGGGGCGGCCAGCTTCATCTTGTGCAGGATGCCGTTGTCGGTGGCGACGATGAATTCCTGCGCATCCAGCGTCACGGCAGCGTTGATCAGCTGCGAGGTCGAACCGACGACGTCGGCCTGCTCGACCACGGCGGCCGGCGATTCCGGGTGCACCAGGATTTTCGCGTCCGGATGCTCTTTGCGCAGCAGGTCGAGCTCGATGCCCTTGAATTCATCATGCACCAGGCAGGAGCCCTGCCACAGCAGCATGTCGGCGCCGGTCTGCTTCTGGATATAGCTGCCGAGGTGCTTGTCCGGCGCCCACAGGATCTTCTTGCCCTGCGCATGCAGGTGCGCCACGATGTCGAGGCCGATCGATGAGGTCACCATCCAGTCAGCCCGCGCCTTGACGGCGGCGCTGGTGTTGGCATAGACGACCACGGTGCGGTCCGGATGCGCATCGCAGAAGGCTGAAAACTCATCGGCCGGGCAGCCGAGGTCGAGCGAACAGGTGGCGTCCAGATCCGGCATCAGCACGGTCTTGCCCGGCGAGAGGATCTTCGCCGTCTCGCCCATGAAGCGCACGCCGGCCACCACCAGGGTCCGGGCCGCATGGTCGCGGCCGAAGCGGGCCATCTCCAGCGAATCGGACACGCAGCCGCCGGTCTCTTCGGCCAGGTCCTGCAGCTCGGCATCGACGTAGTAATGCGCGACCAGCACCGCCCCCTTCTCTTTCAGCAGGCGCTTGATCTTGTCCTTGAGCTGCTGCTTCTGTTCGGGATCGAGCGGCGCCGGCACGCGGGCCCAGGCGTGCTGTACGCAGCTGGCACCGGTGTCCATCTGCGGATGGTCGAATTCGACGGTCTTGATTTCCATGGGATGTCCCGTTGATGCTGAGTGCTGACCAGGCGGGTCGGTGGAAGCTGTCCTTGGCGCCGGACCGCTTATGCCAAGCCCTGGCTGGTCAGGTATTCCTCGTAATTGCCGCGGAAGTCGATGATCTCGCCATCCCGGATCTCGAGGATGCGGGTCGCCAGCGAGGAGACGAATTCACGGTCATGCGAGACGAAGATCAGGGTGCCTGCGTATTGTTCAAGGGCGATGTTGAGCGACTCGATGGACTCCATGTCCATGTGGTTG
>JACCDG011046269.1_pt1 | contig 12117 bp, 8 predicted proteins | sample 7442471 | NCBI WGS metagenome assembly JACCDG01 (sample SAMN15323444, study PRJNA562643) | freshwater metagenome | isolation source: river surface water | place: USA:Blue River Watershed | collected 2017-08-17 | reverse complement strand
AGCCAAAGTGGCGGCGTAACTGGGGAGGGGCAAAGGCTAAAAGGGCTGCGTAGGCGTGCATTACCTGCTCATCGCCATTGAGAAAGCCCATAAAATGTTCTGCCACGGAAAGAGTTGAAATCTTCAAAAGGAAGAACAACAGCCCGCTCAGAGGCAGCGGCGTGGTGATCGCATTGTCAGGACTCAGTGCTGAGAGGTTTCTATTGGGCAGTTGCGGTAAGGAAAATTCAAAGCCCGGAAAAAACTTCTTTATATCAAGCGGAGGTATAGAGGACCTAGTATCAGTGTCAGCCCAGGTATCTGGCCGACTGTCAGTCCGATTGTCGTCCTGGGTATTGGTCGCCGCCGCCGATCCCCCTAAAAATTGGAATAGCCCAAATCTTCGCCGCCACAAATCGTATTGCAGGGCAATGAGACGCGGATGCTCGAGCAAATGCAAACTCACACACCTATGAGTCTTGCAGTCTCGAAGGGGCTGCAGTCCCCAGTCTATAATAAACTTGTCGACCTCGTGACGAAGGGGGTGACTGAAGTGTTCAAACGCCAATACGGCTCTATTGCCTTTGGCCGCATTGGCGCCCAGGGCCGTGATGTCCGCTTTTTCCTCATGAGAATCCTGGTGGGTCATCCACGCATTTTGATAGCCATTCAATAGTTCCCGATAGCCTCGGCGTATTTCGACCAATGCAGACAGTTCAGATAAACCATTGGTTTTTATCTCTTCGGACTTCGTAAGATCAATGGAATCAGTCAAGCCCGACTTGAGCTGGCTGGGAGGCACATCAACTTCGTCGGCTGCAACCAACACCCAGGCCTCCTTCCACAAATTGAAGGCCATTAAGAGTGAGTCCGGCGCATTTATCAAGGTGCTGGCACAATACTGAGTTGGCAGCACTTCAGTAGGGTCGCTGGCAATCTGCTTTTGTTCTATTTGCGAATTGGTGTCTATCTGCGAAGCACGCGAAGAGGTCGTATTTGGGCCTCTCTTTTCAAAAGTCTCAGCGGTCAGCGGAGTTGGATTGCAGAAAACCCCAACACTGCCGAACAATAAGCCAAAAGTTCTAAAAACTCGCCACCAAGTCATTTCAGATCAGCATAAGAGCACTTCTCGCTCTCTGAGTCACTCAATCAAAAAGCATCGGAATTCAAACCAAAGCGCAATGGCGGGCCGGTTTGGCGGGGCCGCTGTTTACAGCTCTTCCAGGCGTAAAAATCTGTGACTCGCATCAGGCTGCCCTGCCATAGATCCCAAATAGCCAATGAAACTCCAAAATTATTGCGTTGCAAGGTGGGATGCTGGAGGTGGTGCAATTGATGTTGCGCGGGGCTGATAAAGAAATTTTCTAACCAAGGGCCAAAGCTGAAAGCAATATGGGAATGTCGTAAGTTGGCGCCCAGAAAATTAAAGAGAAAGCCAAACATATTGATGCCAAAAACTGTGAGTACCGTAAACCGCGCAGAAAAGAGATAAATAAACAAACCAGTCATCACTCCGAGACTGAGGGAGTTCCTGAGCACCGCCAGAGCAGACTCAAGCGGATGGACACGAAAAAGCGTGATCGGAGTGAGTACGGTAGCCGAATGGTGCACTCGGTGAAGGCGCCACAACCAGGGAATTCGGTGCATCAGCCGGTGGTGACCAAATCTCAGAAAATCATCCCAGACAAAAGCGGCAATACTCATCCCTAGCATTGCCACCTTGGTGAGTTCCAGATCAGGTGATTTTGCAAAGACTTTGTAGAGAGTCCAAGACACTGACTCAGCAATGCCAAAACTGATATCTAACAGAGGAACAAAGAGAAAAACTTTAAGGGCACCATTGAAGAAATACAGTGCGTAATCAATGCGCGTGCTGGGATTCCACCAATACTTTTTATTCAACACGAGTCGGCTGGCTTTTCGAATAAGATCTCTAAAATAGGGTCGAACTTTAATCTTAGGTCGAGATCCCGGGTGCTTTTGCCACCCAGAATAGGAAAAAAAGGCCAACCAGATAAAAATCAAGAACAAAGATGATAGCGCATTCCAGTAAAACAATCTGGAGCCAGGTTCATCTACTGGCAGCAAAATCAAATCGACATAGTGGTCAAGTGTCATCATTGTCAAAACTGCCAATCTAAAGATACTTGAAAACTCTGCGGCTTTCCCGGGCGAAAGCCAAATGGTCGTGCGGACACCGCATACGTTTTGGCTAATACGTTTTCAACTTTAAATGAAATTTGATTGCTTTGAGCAAATTTGTAATGCAATGACCAATCAATCACTCCGTAACTTTTGATTGCAATTCGCTCTTCTGCCACAGCCTGATCGTAGACGCGACTTTGATATTGCAACTCGAGTTCTTGGCGGACCTTGCGAAATTGAGCTCCCAAAGACAGTGAGTATTGCGCTTCCGGCACATAAGGTAGAGGGGCGCCTTTGCGCACCAATCCAAGGCCCCATTCGGGATTGTCGGACACGAAGGTGCTGGCAAATTGCGCCGTCAGCCAGGTGGCAGAGGCGCGGACCGGAATATGCACGACGCCCAGATTGTACAATCGTGCCCACCCCAATTCTCCACCATAAATTGAAGCGCGGCCACCGTTGAACTGCTTGTCGAGTTGATTTGTCCCGCATCCACCCGAAGTAGAGCAGGTGCCGGTGAGATTTCGGTAGTCATTAAAAAAGAGCAGAAAATCAAACTCCTGAGTTGCAAAAGAGGAATGTTTTATCTGCCACTCATAGTTAGTGGCCTCCTCACGGCGCTCCTTGCCCGCTAAATTCAATCCGGCAACGGTGACAGCTTGGTTCACACTGTAGCGGGTTGACCATCCTGGCGAAAATTCAAAGGCAGTGGCAAGGCCACCGACAACAAAGGGATCATGACGTTGGTGTTGCGTCGATGTTAACCAGTCTTCACTTTCAAAGTGCACACTCTCAAAGCGCACGGCCGGAGTGAGAGTTACGGGGCCCAACTGCCAATTGTCTAAGGCTGACAAGGTCCAAGCTCTGGCGCGATCCTTATTGTCGGTGTCAGTGGATCTGGAATCGTTCACCCTTTGTAAACGTCTATTGTTCATTTGATATTTCTCAGAAGAGTGGCGGCGCCGAATGAAATCTTCATGAAAGCGCCATTTGAACTCACTTGAATGGGCGCTTTTTCTTGCACGTTCCTCGCCGTTGGCTTGCCAGTCCCAGTAGAGCGTTCCTTGCAGACCCTGGCTGACGTACGATCTGTCATTGTTGGCGATCACGAGATTCCCCGCGGCGCCCAGAGTCGCTGAGTTGCGATCGCCATTAAGAATTTGATAATGATTCTGATTGAATGAAGAGGGTTTATTGAGAACAGAGCGCAGGTTCACAGTCGCGGTATCAAATCGATCAAGACGCATCCAGACTCTTTGAAACTCATGGCGATAAGCCGTGGTTTCCAGGGAAAGGCCTGCAGTTAGAGCTGCTGAATGTTTCACTCGCAGAGCTGTGTGCTGCCATTTCATTTGATCTTTTGCAGAAGCAACGTAGCGCCGATTGGGTTTGCGCTCAAAATCTGCACTTGTCAAACCTAGATAAGTTTCATTTGATTTCTCGTCACCGTAGCTCAGGAGAATATTGAAGGATTGTCGGTCGCTGGGTGTAGCCGCTAGTTTTAGTAACGCCTGCTTTTGCTCGTATCCCGTATCGCCGCCACCGTCGATTTGCTTAAAACCATCGCTATTGGTTCCGGCGACTTGCACAAGGTAGCCGAAGCGTTTTAGCAATGGCCCTCCGTGACTCAAACGCAACTTTCCCGTGTTGAATGAGCCAAACGCTCCCATCACCGCAGTTTGAGTGTGGGGAGGCAAGTCGGGAGTGAGATAGTTGATCGCACCGCCAATGGAATTTGGCCCAAATGGCAGAGCTGCGAAGCCCTTGTAAATTTCTAAACTCTCGGTCATCAAGAGGCTTGGTGTGTAGTAGGCTGCTGGTGCTGCATAGGGAGCTGGCCCGATCAGTACGGCATCTTCCATAAAAACAATTTTCTTAGATCGATCGGGACTGGTACCGCGCAACCCAATATTTGGTCTAAGTCCTTCCCCATCTTCTTGGCGAACATAAACACCGCTACTTTGGCGTAAAACTTGGGTCACATCAGTGCCGCTATGGTCTTGCAAAATTTGTTTATCGATGCGCTGAGGTGCTAGGGGGCGAGAGAGATCTTCTAGGCGCGTGCCAAAAATTTCGACCGTGTCTAGAACAGTTTCTCTAGTAGAAGGGGGCTTGTCGTCGTTTGGCGTCGGGCCTACCACCTCGCTGTAACAGGGCACCATATCCACAGTTGCTAAGAATATTGCTAAGCATGAGATTAAAAGTGCCAAAAAGTTGAATTTCAATCGCTATCCCCTTGATGCACTGTGGGTGAGCGCAAAGACATCGCCGCAAGGACTGAAGTTTTCCATGTTGTCACCAAAGTTCTCAATCCGTCGTGGACCAAGCATAGAGGATTGCGGCTTTTTTGCGTGGGGAGCGAGTTGTGGCAAGAGTTGGTGTTGAGGGCCAATATCTGCTCTGAGAATTCGCCTTTTGCCATCACGTCACGAAGATATTGAACAATGGTCGCGGATTGATTGAGGACTTGCTGGGCAACACTTTCATGGCCAATTGATTTGAGCAAATCATCAATTCCGTAAGTTTTGTTTGATTCATGCGCGTCGCCGGTGAAAACGGCGCGAAAGCCATTGAGCTGCCACAGCATGGCTTCGAGCGATAAGCCAGAGTAGCGATGTTCGATAGCTTCTGGGCAAAGACGACTTGCAGATATGCAATCCCGATGGAGTCCCAATGGCTGACCCAATTTCTGATCCTTGACGCGCTCTATAGAAAACAGTGCATCAGTCACAGAATTGCTCGCGTCTTTTAGGTGAGCGAATCGCGAACCATCAATGAGAGATTTGGTGAAATTCCATTTTGCTGGATCCCAACTGGCTTCGAGAGCGCGCGCCAAATCTAAAAGTTCATTTGTGAGGATAAGGGCATGCCTCATTCTATCCAGTTGTTTCTCACTTAAGGATTTCGCAACCCACTCAATTGCCAGTTTGTGCTGAGGGTTGCGGTTATTGCATTCCGTGGTGGTGAATGGATCAAATAGCAAATATTCAAGAGCTGTTAATCCCCTGATCGTGTAGGAGCGGTCCTTGTGTGCGCTATCCCCACGCGCTTGTTTGGCAGTTTCCAAAACCACCCCACAGGAGTTGAAGTCAGGCCATCCATAGAATTGGTTCTTCATCTGGCCCTGCTTATCCGCGAGAGGGCCAAAGGGCGCGCCGTCGAGAAACTGAAAGCTGAGCATTGCCGCTTTCCACGCGAGCTGCGCCGGTTTGAATGAGAGACGCGGATCAGAGGCAGTGAAGTCTAGTGAATTCAATTGCGTCGGGTCCGAATAGATAAATGAAAAATTTGTGAGCCAGACGCGAATTTCAGCGTGAAGATTTTCAAGGTGTGATCGCAAACGGACAGTGGCCGGGGCTATCACGTTGAGGCCAATGCTCACCAACATTTTTTCTTCACTAAAAGGTGGCGAGTTATAGGCAAAGTCTGGATCAAAAGAGTTGGGGCCGTCACCACGGCGCTGCAATAGATCAGCTGGTAAATCAATTTTAGTCTTTGAATTAAAGTAATCACTGCACGACACTGAACCTAAGAGCAGGCTTGTTGTCAGTAAAGGGAGTGACCATAATCTTACAATCGATATTCGATAGGAATGCGAAACACCCATCTGGTCTCCTTAATTTCTTTCGGGAAAGGCTTAAATTCACCCACACTTTCAATCAAACCTTTTGCTGCTTGATTGAGCGCCGAATGAATCGTGGGCTCCACAATCTCCGCCCGCATCACCCGCCCTGAGCGTTCCAGTTCAAAAATCACCTGCACGCGTCCTTGTTGGCGCAGTCTGCGGGCAATTTCTGGATAGCGCTTTTGAATATGCAGTCGCCTCAACAATTCGCGTTCATACTCTGATAGCACAGAGTTCGTGTCGGGAGTTGCACCCAGGCTCGCGGTGGTATCTAGTTTTGCATCAACGGCAGAGGAAGGCTTAGCTAAATTAATTTGATTTGTAGAGGCTTCGGGTTTTGTCGAAGAAGCATTGTGTTGCTTCTGGCGATTGGTTGGAGTTTTCGCCGGAGTCTGACTCTCTCTGATCTTGGCAACAGCAGGTGGGCTTTGCAGTGAAACCGCTACATTTCGTCGTTCCCCCCTTTTCGGGTCGGTGGCAGCTTCCATAGGTGAGAGAAGGCTCACGGACACATAGTTGTCACGATCGATCTTTGGCGCGAGTGCCTGGGCACTTTTCAAACTCAACTGAGCATCAAACGGAGAATCAAACGTCGCCAGGTAAAAAAGCCCAATCCCCACACCCAAGTGCCAAAGCAATGAAAGAATAAAACTCCAAGATAGATTTCGACTCACCATTTAAAAGTCCTAAACAAATGACAACGCCATTTTAAAAGAACCCCAATCGTTGAATCAGTGAACGAGCGCCGGAAAGCCTTTGGGCAATTTCAGTCCAACTGTTAGGGGAGAGAGTCAATGCGCCCCAGCTCGCTATCAAAGTTGTGGGCGGTACATTGGCAATCGCTGGGTATTCAAAGTGAGCGTCGGCAAAAGTCCTCAGCATCTCTGGTTGCAGCAGAGTCTCCAGAAAGGCCTGGGCGAGTTTTTGATTTGGGCTCCCTGCTGCAATTCCACCACCGGTGCCATTGCTATGAACGCCTAAACCGGAACTGTTATCTTGGTCCAAAAATGCAATGGCCAGAGGAACTCCAGGTGTCTGATTGAGGCGGATCCCTAAGTAATAACTATTTACGATGCCGACATCGCAGACTCCCCTGACTATGGCATCGAGAATGGCATTGTCACCAGTGAAGAAGGTGTTGGTTGCCGAGTTCTTCACCCAGCCAGCCACGATGGCTTCTGTCGCGGTTTCGCCGTAAGAGAGTAGCAAGTCTGCAACCAAAGCCTCATTGTAACTGGACGACCCCGTCCTTAAGCACAGGCGCCCTTGCCATTCTGGATCACCCAATCTGGCATAGGTCGAAAGTTGCTGTGGATCAACGCGGTTGGTCTCGGTACTATAGACGGCCGTGCGCACGCGATAGGTCAATCCCACCCAGCTCAAATCAACGTCGCGTAACCCTTGAGGGACGGCCTTGACTTGTTCATTGCTCTGCATTGGCACGAGGAGATTGGTCATTTTCAAGGTGTGCAGATTTGCCAAATCTTTGGTGATGATCACATCGGCGCCAGTCTCTGCGCCTGTCCCTGTGGTTATGCCCGCGCCAGCGCCTGGGTCTTGGGCGTTGACAGTGGGAGTCTTTGTTGAGTCGCCGGTGGCCCCCTTTCCCTGTCTTTGTCGCAAAAGGGCCAGCAGTTCCGGAAATGGCTTTTCGACGATTTTTACTTTGACTCTTGTTTGCCCTTCAAAGGCGGCTGCCGCCTTCGCAAAATCGCTTGTCGCTCGATCTGTCAACACTGTCAGTTCGGCCGAGGCAGAGAAGACCGCGCAAGGACTCAATGTCAGGGTGGCCACAGCCAAAAGTGAGAATATCAACCGGCGAAAATGCTCAAATGATTGCAGGTTGGCGTAGCAACGGCCGCCACTGGCCCTTGAATTCCTCTTGCCCCTGCCAAAGCACCAAGAAAATTTTTTGTATTGCGACTTCATGCCCAATCCCCCTGCTAATTCAGCCGTTTGTTCCCGCTTTATGTTCCCGCTGTTTTTTCTTCTTGTGGTTTAGGCATAACGTTCGCGTTCGGGTTCAGCAACACAATCCCCCAAGAGTCGCTGAGATGAAAGCTCCATGGCAATCCAGTTGAAAGCAAGTTGAGATTTACAAGGTTGTGCTTTGAATAACCTGGCATTCGTACTTTTGTGGCCAGTGTCTGATACCAATTCCTATTGATTCGTAGACCTTCGTTGGCGACGTCGTTGCCTTGTGCAGCGTGCAGGTATAGCACGTTTCCGCGTCAACTCCTCGCTCGCCTCGATCTACAAAGCAATAGGAATTGGTATGAGTCTATTGAACTAAGAGAATCGGTAGTGCCAGCTTGAGCGGTGCAATTTCTAACAGTGCATCCAAAAGGCAGTTTGAATTGTAATTGGAATTGAGGAGAGAATTTTTTTGTTCAACGTCCTGGCATGAGGGGATGTCTTCGGGGTCCATTTTTATATTCCATCTTCGAAAGCCAACGTCTTCGGGCAGGTATTTGCCATCCCTTTCGGCTGAATATTCAGTCTTAGAGGTAGCTAACACTTTTTTGGCTTTATGCGCTTCATCGCCGATAAAGGGTACCGGGCACGACTTCAAAATCTGATTCGCCGTCATGCGCACTCCTGTTACCATAAAGCCGTAACCCGTGGCCTGCTTGATTTGGCCCAATTTCGAAAGTTCAGAGAATGCTTTGCCATTTCTTAGCAACTTGAGAAGGAGACCTCCCCAGAGAGCTGATTCAGCGGCAAAGCCAAAGATCTCCCCTTTAAGATGTTTCTCGTGCCAGGAAAGAAGGCAAAATGCTCCGGCAGAAATTTCCTCCGGACTTGTGCTCGGCAAATCAACGTAGTCTGCGGGAATGGCCCCTAGGGATTCTAGGACTTGATTTAGAGTATCATCTTGAACGATGAAATTTTTGAGTTCTGAGTTTACGCGATACACACCGTCTGTTTTTGACTTCTCAATTTGGCTCGAGATTGTTTGGCGTTCTGCTTGTCGACTCAAAAGCACAGCTTTGATCTTTTCTTCGAAAACTTCACTGATTTGCAAAGACATCAACCCTTTTTTTTGCAACTTTGCCGCCATAATTTCGCTATCAGAAAATGGCTTGCCCGTGGCATTGTTGATAATGATTTCACGATTCTTCTCCAGCTCAGCAAAGAGCTCTGGATCACTTATCACTGGCAGTGAGTGTTGAAAGAGGTGAGTTGCCGCTCGGAGGGAAGACATTTGGTCATCATCTAAACATATATCTAACCATTTTTTATTTACTGGCGCGCGAAAGGAAGAAAACCCTGAAGCCCTTCTAGCCTTTTCAAAGGCTTGGCGAGTGCCTAGGCGGTTGACATCTGCCGCTTCTAAACGGCTAAGAACCTCCGCATTGCATTTATCTACAATCATTTTTGATTTTTTCATTCCCAGCCAAGCCAAAGCCATATTCGAATAATAAATATCTAGTCGATTCTTTTTATTTTGAGCCAAAACCTCTATTTGTTCTGCCAGACACTTGTTTTTCTTAATTTGCTTTTCGGCTGCCAAGTTAAAAATTTGTCTGTCAAAGAGTTCTGAATAGCTTGAACGCAACTTGTCGATATGACCTTTTGGTCCGCAATCCAAGCCCGCAGATACCAAATCATCTTTGCCAATATCGTCGCAAAAGCGGCCATTTGAAAATTGAATATAGCCGGCTGTAAAGACAGAGTTTTCAGCTCTCAATTTGGGAGCCAGAATAAATGCAATTAAAATGACTATGGACCTCAAGATGTGCATCTTTAGGCGTATCGGTCGCCTCTTAGCCAATGCTTATGGAAAACGCGTCTTACAGGCAGAGCCAATCTTAGGGCTCGTTGAGAAATCTAGAGGCTTTATTTAATCTGTCTCATTCTGAGAACCGAGAATCCTTGCTTGTTCAGACACTAGACAGTTGCCTGCGGAAATGTGGTCAGTAATAAACAAAAATTCATTGAGTAAAAGCTTGCGCTATCTCAACTGGCATGGGGTTTGAATCATCGATCTTTTAAATAGGAGATTGGGAATATGAAAAAACTAGTAGTGATCGCTTTGGTTGGAGTCGTCTGTACAAATGCTGGCGCTGAGGGGTGGGCAAGAAAACTGATGACAGGCGTGCTTGGCGGGGGATCGAAAAGGGTTGCCCGGGATTTTCAAGCAAGATTTGATGGAATGCCCAGAAGCCGCGTCTTGCAAGGGGAGACCACCACGGGTGGATATTCAGCTTACGTAGTCGACGAAAGCGCTATCGAATTTAGTATGAGAGTATTGCACACGCCTCTCAGCGGTAAGGGCGGGCCTACCGAGATTCAGGTTAGCGTGCCAGCTGATTCGACCGCTAAGCTAAGTCGTGTTTTCCAAAATGGCTCCGAAGCGACTATCGTTTCCGAAGGTACAACCTCAACGGGTTCCGCGGTCTTCAAACAAGATGTCTTCAATCTGAATCCAGTAACAATTGAAGGCAAAGCCTTCCTACCGAGAAGATTTTATACTGAAGAGATTGGCAGTTCTACAATTCATGCCTTTCAGCAGCAAATGCCTATGCAGGGGTTTAATCAACAGACCTTAGTTGTCTCGATCGAAGGGCCGAAAAGGATAATTGTATCTGAGACTCTGAAAGATCTAGGTTTTCAACAGGTGTTGGATTTCAGAGTGCTACCTATGTCAGATGGGGGCCACGAGGTGGTGGTTGCTGGTGTAGATAGATTCGGTAATCTTAATAGAAGTACCTATCAAATGACCCAAATTCCGAGTCCACGACCTGACAATTATGAGGGGAAACCCGCAACACACAGCCTAAGTAAACAAAACGAAGCATTTTTCAAAAAGGGCGATGAGCAAGAAGTTGCAGCGTTTAGGAGGGCGACATTCCCAGCAGGAAATTCCAGACCTCAAGCCACTGCTAGAATAGAGCTGGACGATTCGGTCGTGCAGGTGACCAGGTCCGGCAACTCCACCACCGCAGCTGCTCCTGCGAAACCAACAACCGGACCTACGCAAGCAAACCCATCCGCTTTGGGAACTAGTAACTAAAGGATAATCGGCCGCACTCGCAACTCGGCGAGATTTGCGCGATACTCGTAGCTCAGATGGTTTCTCTCAAGAGCCAAGCAGGATCCTGCTTGGCTCTTGCTCATCAGTTTCAATTAGCGCCAAATATACTACCAGGCTGTTGAAAAAGGCCAACCTGCGTCGTTCTCGGCCATCAAATCGCACTTCGACGTAGAGGAATTATGCCTGCGTTCGCTTTGAGACCTGCGGCCTCGCATCTTGGCGCTTTTTCAACAGCCTGGTAAATGAATGGTATTACAGTCTGCCCAAGAAGTGCGGAAATGCCATTCGGCAGTTTTTTTCGAGTTGCACGAAAAACTCGCTCTCTCTAGATTGTCTCAAAGAGTCTAAAACAAATTGGTGAGCCGTATTTGCCTGAATCTTTGGATGGGTGCTTTATGCCAGAACTGCCAGAAGTCGAGAATGTTCGTCGCGGAATTGTTGACCAGCTCAATTTGCGCCAGGGGCCAAGACGTCTCGCAAAAATTGAGTTGCGGCGCGCAGATTTGCGCTACCCTATTCCCGAGAAGGTCTTGGGTGCGCAGGGCCAATTTCTCATCGATGTAAAGCGGCGAGCCAAATATTTATTATTTGAGTTTAAGGACTTCACGTTGCTTTCCCATTTAGGAATGAGCGGCAGGTGGGGTCATTCGCCTGGTGGCATTCATGATCATATTGTTTTGCATTTTGAGGGGGCTCAAAGTCTGATCTACAATGATCCGCGAAGATTTGGTTGTTTTGATTACTTACCAGCAGGAGCGCAAAGCTGGTTGCTGGCGAATCTTGGCCCTGAACCCTGGATGTCGAGATCCGAGAAAAATCTTGTTGTGGCTAACCTCACAAAAGGCAGTCGCGCAATTAAACAAGTGTTAATGGATGCCAAAGTTCTCGTAGGCGTCGGCAATATTTACGCCAGTGAAGTGTTGTTTCGCTCACAAATCAATCCATTCTTGCCGGCTAAGAGTGTCACCACAACGATGGCCGAAAATCTCTTGGTTCAGGTTGTGAAAGTTCTGGATGAGGCAATTCGTCGCGGAGGCACGACGCTGAAAGACCATAAGTTGGTGGATGGAAAGGTGGGCCAGTTCCAGAAGCGTTTGCAGGTTTATGGGCGCCAAGGTTTGCCGTGCCGAACCTGTGGAAAAAAGATTTTGGCGCAGCCCCTCTCTGGACGGATGACCTACTGGTGCTCCCACTGTCAGTGAGCGCGATCTGTGCGCCTGAGCAGTTCGAAATCCACGAGCACCATCCAGACCATGGCCTCCAACACGGGGAGCGCTCTCGGAAGTATACAAGGATCATGGCGCCCCTTCTTGGCCACGCTCTGAATGCT
>JACCDG010088706.1_pt1 | contig 12119 bp, 15 predicted proteins | sample 7442471 | NCBI WGS metagenome assembly JACCDG01 (sample SAMN15323444, study PRJNA562643) | freshwater metagenome | isolation source: river surface water | place: USA:Blue River Watershed | collected 2017-08-17 | reverse complement strand
GTCCAGACGAAAAGCATGCAGATGCTTTTCTTCCTGGGCACAACATAAAAAGCACACTAACGTGTGCTTTTTATGTTGTGCCCAGGACTGGACTCGAACCAGCATGCAATTACGCGCTACCACCTCAAGGTAGTGGGTCTACCAATTTCCCCACCTGGGCATTTCTACCTGATTACTCAAGTCGCGCCATTATGCACGAAACAACTGGATATTTCAAGCTAACGAGGTAGATGAGCATATACACCTTCACAAGATAGCGTGTACGACAATATACGAGACACACTGTGCGAATGTTACTATTACTGTACGTATGCCAAAGAATAAACATCACCATAAGAAGAAAGTGCACACCACCCGACGACACGTACCTGCTGGCGACCTTCTTGATAGCACCACATACCCCTGGCTCCAGCCATTTCTTGGCGGCCTAACCTTGATTGCAGTGGCCGTTGTAGCGCTTGAGACCGTCGCCAGTCTTTCACACTATCAGCCTGTTTTCACCGCCCTTGAGTACATTGTTGTTGCAGTATTTTCAATAGAATACGTCCTCCGCATCAAACTCGCTAAAAAGCCATTTCAGTACATCTTTAGTTTCTTTGGTATCATCGACCTCCTCGCCATTCTCCCATCCATCCTCGGACTCTCAAACCTCACCTTCCTCAAAGCAGCACGTGCAGTTCGCATCATCCGACTGCTCCGGATGCTACGCCTAGCCAAGTTCACACAAATCAAGCGTCGCAAAAATGCAGCCCAATCACTCTACGTCATCAATCTTGAAATTTACGCCCTCACGCTTGTGGTGACCACCCTCATTCTCGGCTCACTCTTTTACGTCTTTGAAGGACACCACGCTGCTGCCAAAGATATTCCGTCGGGCATGTACTGGGCATTTAAGGCAATTCTTGGCGGTCTCGCCTACCCACAGCCTGAAACGATTGGCGGTACCGTGACCCTTATCTTGACCCGCTTCACTAGCATGATTCTCCTTGGTTTACTCCTCGGACTCGTTGGGACCATGCTCCGTAAAATGCTCATCGGTGCAGAAAAAGATTCTTAATACAAATTGCGCATAATAAAAAAAGCCGGCGAGCAAAGCTCGCCGGCTTTTTTATTGTGAAGGTTAGTCCTTCTTCTCTTCGGTAGTCTCTGGAGTTACTTCAGCAGCTGGAGCTTCTTCCACCACTTCAGGAGCAGAAGCTGCTGCTGGGGCCTCAGCTGCAGCGGCAGCTTCAGCCTCTTGTGCTGCCTTTTCTGCTGCTTCGGCTTCTGCCTTTGCCTGTGCTTCAGCAGCGGCAATAGCGGCAGCAGCTTCAGCCTCAGCGAGCTTGGTTGCTTCTGCGATAGCAGCAGCTTCTGCAGCTGCACGAGCGGCAGCCTCCATCTCTGACTCCGTTGATGCACTCATGAGGTTCATACGACGCATCTGGCGCTTGATTTCACGAGCCACCTTTTCACGGATAAAGTAGAGCTTCGCGCGACGTACCTTCGCACGCTTCACAATCTCAATCTTATCGATATTTGGTGAGTAGAGGGGGTAGATTTTTTCTACACCAACACCACTAGCAACCTTGCGTACCGTAAAGGTAGCTCCTGGTTCAGTACCATGCTTGCGCGCGAGTACAACGCCTTCGAAAATCTGAATACGAGTCTTGCCCTTATCCTGAATCTTCTGGTGTACGCGAACGGTATCACCTGGCTTGATACCAAGTTCCTTTCGGTCTGCCATATTTACTGGAGAAATGGCTACTCCCTGTGTGATTGTGTTCATATATAATTAATTACTATTAATGCAGAAAAGCCGCAATAAAACGTGCCCAAATCTACCACAGAGAGCTGCATTCTGCAATATGTGCCTCACCGCCTAATGTTTTTATCCTTCAGTTATCCGCTCAACCGCCAGCTCAAGTTCGGGCGGCACCGGCGCAATGAAGCGCTCATGCTCTCCCGATGGAAGGACGATCTCGAGGACATGCGCATGGAGTGCCATGCGGGATAGGCCAAGATTATGTGAACTTTTAAGTAATTCGGCCGCATACAGCGCGTCGCCCACAATCGGCCGCTCAATCGCACGCAAATGGACGCGCAATTGATGCGTCCGTCCCGTTTTTGGCTTCAGCTTCAGATACGAAAAATGTTCTTCTTCAATTTGCGCCTGCCCAATACACTCCCAGTCAGTGACTGCTTCACGGAGCACTCCCCGAGCACCAGGCATCGCGGAGCGTTGGCGGTGATCACTTGGACTCCGGCCAATTTTCTTATTGATTGTCCCCCAGCGCTCACGCATTGGCCCGTACACAATCGCGCGATACTCTTTTTTGGCTAGCCGATCATGAAATTGTGCCTTGAGGTGCGCATGTGCCGCTTGTGTCTTTGCGAGAATGAGCACTCCCGAGGTCTCGCGATCGAGCCGATGCACTACCCCCGATCGCTCAAGCAATTGTCCGTCTTTCCCTTTTCCCTCCTCACCGACGCCGCGAGCACCCGGTACGCGTTCCAAAAACCAGTCCACTACCGTCGGTTCGTTGGTTGAACCGTCTTCATGCACAATTAAACCAACTGGCTTGTTTAAGACCAAGACATCATCATTTTCAAACAATACTTCAATGGTTTGACTAGACATGCGTTATTGAAAAATCGGTAAAGATAACTTTTGGAGTCCCCCATTCAATCGCAACACCTTCGACAACAGCCCGCAATGAACCCTCATGGAGATACTCCACATATTCTTTAAGAAGGTCAGGCATGCCCTGCGCACAAACGAGCATTGAGCCATCGGTGGCACGCTTAATCCACCCCGTAACGCCAAGCGCATCAGCCGAGTCCTGTGCGTACGCTTCAAAGGCCACATCATGGACTTTTCCCGTTATGACACACTGCATTTCAATCATATCGTTATTGACTCAGTTAATTTTGCTAATACAGCTTTAGCCTCATCCGGTGTTGCGGTCGTAATGAGTCGATAGCTTCCTTTACCAAAATATACCTCTACCTCCCTCGCTAGCGCAACTGTTTCACGGTATACCCGTGCTCGCTCAGCAAGCGTCGCAAAATTAGGAATCACCTCTTCTAATAAACGGGCCACTTCAGTGGCATACGCATACGTACTTGCGCTCCATAAAAACCGAGGTTCTCTCAGGTCGAGCTCATCAATAATAACCCGGCCCGTATCTTGGTTAACAAACTCACGAAGTGAAGCGCTCTTTGCAAGAGCCAAATCCGTAAGCCTATAGTATAAGTCGACCGTTTCAGTGTCGAATTGTTCACAAACTTTCTCAAACATTCGATCTTCAAAAACACTTGCCAAACCTTCTTCCAGCAGAGATCCTTCGGCCATTGTCTTTTCACTGGTATACGATGCTCCAAGATTGTCCTGTGAAAACAGTTCTGGTGTATTTTTTATAGTCAGACTCAATGTTGCGGTCGTATGGTACAACTCGTGAACCAGTGTTTTTAAGAAAACGAGTCGTTTTAAACTGAGGTTCCCGCTTATATTTGGTTCTACTATAGAAATACCAACAGATAACCCGCCTTCATTATCAAACACTTGTTCATCCTTGTGAAAGACGAACAATTCACCGAAACGAACATCCTCTATCCCGAGTGAAGAGAAGTATTCTGTTGCTAGCTCGACCACGACAGCAATGTCATCATAAATCTCTGACCCAAAGTGATCTTCTAGACTTTGTGATTCAATTGCTCTTTCACCTCGTGTCTGATACGCAAGTGAAACAGCGTCTATAATTTCATGAAGTATCTCAGTCACTTTTTCCGAGGACTGCGTTGCAGCATTGCGAAACCGAACCCGTTCACCAATTCGTTTATGTAAAAAATTACCCTCCATAGAAACACGCGTATCGTCAGTATATAGGGTATTGAGTTTTTTTCAAAAACGGGTAGTATGGTGCGTACCTATACGAAGGTATGGGCGATTAGCTCAGTTGGTAGAGCAGCGCATTTACACTGCGAAGGTCGGGGGTTCGAATCCCTCATCGCCCACATAATAAAACACCCGCTACAAGCGGGTGTTTTATTATGTGGGCGATGAGCAAGCAAACTGCTTTGCTTGCGTAGGGATTCGAAAGCCGGAACGATGTGCGTTAGCACGAGTGGTAAAAATAGTGTTTAGACACTATTTTTACGGGTCGCGAGCAAAATCTTTGATTTTGACTTGTGACCGAATCCCCACTAAGTCAAAGTGCCTTCCGGCCGTTGCTGTTAGTTGGCGATGAGGGATTCGAAAGACGGAGGCGGGGCCCCTCTGGGTGAGAAGCGAATACATGGAGCTTCGCAAGAGGTTACCAGCTCTTTTGAAAAAAGAGCGACAACCTGAACAGCTCCTGTAAGGAGGCCGAGTCGGGGTCGATGAAAATTTCTGAAAGAAATTTATCAGTGACCGAATCCTCCCCTCCTTAAACATACACACACCATACCCTCATATTTGACAAACTACAAAAGATATTCATAATAGCGACAGTCACCTAGTTTCCCCGAATGGAGAGCCAAGATGCAGCCTGAATTCATCGTTACCGCCCGCGCTACCTGGACAACGACCTGCGAGCACCCGAGTGGTTCTCGCCACCCTGATGTTGTATCAGAGCATGAAGAAAAGATTGACCTCAGGTTTCCTGCAGTGGATATTGCAGAAGCAAGAATCAGAGCGAGAATTTTGATGAAAGTGCTTCTCATTGAAAAGTTGCCGAAGCCCCACGATAACGGCAACTCGAGCTGTAGCGAACCTAAGCTGTGTAATGTCACACTGAGCCAAGTACACGAGTTTGAATTTGAACCTGAAGCTACCCCAGCGCAATAGCGCTGGGTTTTTAATTAATTTCGTGTCGAAGTCTCATTACTATCAAAAAACCGAACAAGTACCACTTATTCGGTTTACGTCACTTTAACCCCTCCGCACACCGCACTGCCGCTGCCCAACCTGCTTCCGTTGGTTCAAACCGAGCAAACGGATGGACGTGACTCTTGTCGTTGCAAAAATGTGGATCAAGACTTTGCTGCGACGTAAGGCATCGCAGGTTAATCCCTTGATACACCAACACCTTCCTCCCTTCGTAGTTAGTGCAATCGGGGTATATCAGCTCAGCCACAATATGTGCACCAACCACCTGCACTCGCCCAAAGACAAAGTTCTGTGGGTTTGGGTTCCCCGCTTGCGACACAGACACAGCCTTCAGTGACGGTGTGCTACAACTACTGAACGATGTCCCCTTTGACGATCGGGGTGAAGAAACGCGGCAACTCGTGATAGAACGTACTTCTTTGCATGAGCTGATGCTGGAAGAGCTAAACGGTTTAAAAACCCCCATCACTTTCTCCTTTTCTTGAAAGAACCAGACTAGCTCAATCGTACAGTGCTCCTCAATTTACTATAAGTATGTATAATAATAATTATACAACTATGGAACAGTTACCGTATATCCTTTCGAGCCTTGGTCTCTCCCCCGCTGAACAGCGCGTCTACCGCGCACTTCTTGAGGGAGCCGCAAGCGCTCGAGACGTACAAAATAGCACCAATATGAAGCGACCAACTGTCTACTACGCACTACAGCAACTCGAGCAATTAGGACTCGTTGCAAAATACGGCAGTGACAAAACCTGGCAGTACAAACTTGAGTCTCCTGAAAAGCTCAATCTACTCGTTACACAAAAACAACAAGCACTCGCGACATTGGAAGCGCGTACGACAGCATTTGTTCAATCTTTTTCTCACGCACCAGCTGAAGCTGCGGTCACCGTTACACACTTTGAAACACTCGCTTCAGTCAAGCAAGCAATCCTATTCACCTTGTATTGCAAAGAGAAGTGCATCCGATCAATTGTTCCTACAGACAACTTCTTCGAGCGCGTTGGTATTGATTTTAAAAAAGAATACGTCACCGAAAAACTACGACGCAATGTAAAAACTCGAGCTATTTGGGAGACGGTGCCTGACAACACGGTAATTAGCACCTACTACACTGATATCGAAATGATTGCTATGCCCAAGCACATGAGTAACAGTTTCAGTACAACACTCTTTATATACGACTCAAAAGTTCTCTACGTGTACCCGAGTCTTAAAAAACCACATGCAATTTTAATTGACGCACCCGAGCACACCGCCATTACCAAAGCTATGTTTGAAACCATTTGGCATGCTGGGTGCGACACTTGATTTTTTTCTCGTATCCCGTATGGTACAAAGAGAAACTTCATAGGGAAGGTACGTTCATGGGAGTAACAGAAGCTGACATCGCCCGCGCATTCACAGACTTCCTCAGTGAAACTAAGTTCTTAAGTAACCCCGAAGCTGGACTTGCCTCTCCAGCTGGAAAGACGCTCATTGCCGGCGGAATTGATACCGTTCGGTATATGTTCATTTCCGGAGCACGCCTCACCGTACACGACATGGCAATCCTTTCTGTTATCACCGGAGCCGAACCGATTGCCTCCGAACACAGTGGTATTGTCACCAAAATGGAAGACGATTGGCGCGCATGGGCCAAGCAAAACGCCTACCTCTAGTTGCACTCTATGTGCAGCTTTTTTATATACTTCCCTTTTCTTTTTCCATAAACCCGCTACACTATGACCCATTGCCGCGGTGGCGAAATTGGTAGACGCGCTACGTTCAGGTCGTAGTGAGGGTGACCTCATGGAAGTTCAAGTCTTCTCCGCGGCACATAACGAGTTAGTAATTGGTAGGTAGAACAGTCTGGGAGACTGTTCTACGGCGCTTCAGGTGCGCATGCCGCAAGGTGTGGAGGTTCGAGTCCTCTCTCCGGCACACACATGGAAAAAGCCAGGTTTATCCTGGTTATTTTTGTGTGTGCTGAGCTTGCGCGAGGTGGACTCGAAACCCGATTGTGCTAGATTGAAAGTGAAACGCATTAATCTAGCCAATTGGGGTACTGAAACTGTAAGTTTCGAGTCCTCTCTCCGGCACAAGTTTAGTAGTGGCAAACTAGTAGGTAAAAGTTGCTGGGAGCAAGTTTTACCGGCGTTCAGGTCTGAGTTCGGGTGACCTCATGGAAGTTCAAGTCTTCTCCGCGGCACATAACGAGTTTTAGTAATTGGTAGGTAGAACAGTCTGGGAGACTGTTCTACGGCGCTTCAGGTGCGCATGCCGCAAGGTGTGGAGGTTGTGACAGTTTGGGAAACTGTCACAAGACCTTTTGAGATAGATTTGACTGAGAGGAAAATATGTCCAAAAGGTGTACCGAACATGTAATGTTCGAGTCTTCTCTCCGGCACAACCAGGTACACATATAAACCAGGATTCGAAGGAATCGTGGTTTTTATGTGTAGGCAGCAAACTGCTTTGCTTCCGTACCTGGTGGTGAGACGGAGACATGTTTCTGCCTTTCTTAGGGCAGAAACAGTCGAGTCGGGGCAGCTAGGTACTTAGTGCTCGCAGGTAGCGAAGCTACCGAGAACACTTAGTAACCTGCGCCAGACAAGACCCCCCACTTATCCACTCTCATTTTTCAAAACCTCTACCTAGACGGAGTATAGTGTCGAAAGAAGCTCAGTACATACGAGGCACCCAATGAAATCCCCTGTTCCACCCAAACAGCACACCCCGCATCAAGCTCAGCAAGGCGACTCTGGAAATGACCACCCCAAACAGGCAGGTGATACCAATCCGATTTCGTCCGAGAGCACTGGCACATCAAAACAACAAACTGGTCAGATCTATAAAGACTGGGCGAGTATCTAACCACCCTTTCCGATCCCCTGCTCGAAACATATTGTTTCGAGCTTTTTCATATCCATTTCATTACTTTAAAAAATTTGCTAAGGTAGAGCAACTGCCATTCAAATATATTGTCCCGATAGTTAAATGGATATAACTGCGGACTTCTAAGCCGTTATTCTAGGTTCGATTCCTAGTCGGGACACAAAATAAGAAAATTATAATGCGAATACATGGAGCATTATAATTGCCTATATTTTGTTCGCGGCTAGGAATCGAAAACCTTTTGAGCTGTTTCTGGAGCTTGTGAACAGAAAGAGCCAAAAGGTATACCGTTCATGTAAGCAAAGCTTTCTTAAACTGCATTCGCAATATAAATAAAAGTAAACTTTTATTTAATCACTCATTTGTTTAAGTAATGAAAGATTTCCTAGTCGGGACACATAGAAAAAGCCAGACAGTATGTCTGGCTTTTTCACATCATGGGAAACATTTACTCAACGACTGTTTCTTCTCTTTCTGGTGCTGGCGTCACCTCCACCTCAGTCACTTCTTCAGCTATATCTTCGTCGATAACTTCCTCAGTGGTTGTAGCAGTCGGGGGCAGTTCTGGTGGATTGCCGATAAAGGTTTGGTACGCAGCAGCACGTTCATGGTAGGCAACCAGCACATCTTGCACCACTTCCTCCTGGTAGCGAGGAATTGCATTTGCTTCGGCCCCAACAAGTGCATCAAGCGTATTATTGATCATGTACATTCGGGCCAAAACACCACCACCTACCAGCACCAACACTGAAAACAAAAATATACCAATCCACCAATCACGTTGCGGATGAATCAAAATTGGTGCGCGATACCCTTTGTTCGTACGCACAATGCCACGCGCTGCTGCAATGATATCAAATTTCTTAATCATGATTTTGCCAACATTACCATAAGTTCCACAGCTGCCTCAGCCGCACCGGCCGTACCACCTTCAAGTGAAAGACGATTGATGTAACTCATGTACGGCAACGTCTCAAGTACTTGAATCACCGCATGTACAGAACGAGCATCTCCTTCAAGCGTGAAGTTCACCTTAAGTGTATTAAAATCTTTTCCATTTACAACGGTGAGCGCGTCGGTTGATATGGTTACACCTTGTGCGGTAGCCATAGCTTCGGTATCTGCCAAGAAGGTAATGGTTTCATCTTCTGTAAGCACATAATGCTGCATCTCTTCTCGATCGGTTTTTGTTGATGCCACCAATGCAGCAAGTGCCTCATACGTTTTTTGCTGCACGGCATGATCAGCAACCGCCTGCGCTTGTTCGCGAAGCGTCTTGCCTTGCCCAATCACGTACATAAATGCACCAGCAAAGGAAACTACCGAAGCAACACCGCATACAACGGCGACCACCATAACTTTTTTTGCTCGCGCGGTAATCATACTATGGCTTAGTGGTATTAACCGTTATTGCAATACTAAACGGCACTTCTTTATCTTTCGCGAGGTTGGAAATAGGCAGCGCAGCACTCTTAAAGCGTGGTTCACTTTCAATACGATCACGGAATGCGGCCAAGGCACCGCGTGTTGCTGCCTCGCCAGTTACCGTAATTGTTTCGACGACCCCAGTCTTACTTCGCTCCAGGGAAATCGATTCAATGACGATGTTTGCTTCGGCCAATCCTTGTACCGTCGCAACATGATCCCATATTGGCTGGTAGGTATTAATTTTATTGAGTTCACTAGCAAGCACATTGGCTGACAATACCGCTTTTTCAGAGTCACCAAAGGTTGCGTTGTCTGCACTCACCCGATTAAACGTCTCATTATACGCCTTGAGCTGGAGCCCCACGAGCGCGGTAATCGGCACGAGCAACATACCAAGGACGAGCATTGCACCGGTAATTAAGAACAGCCAAACGCTCACCACGCGTACGTAGTATTCAAAGACAAGATGTCGCTTTGCTGCTTGTGGAAGAAGATTAACCATACATTACATAAACGGTGCCAACGCAAGCCCTACCGCTGTGGCATAGCCATAGGAATACCGACGACCAATTTCCGGTACTACTTTCCTTGTATCAAACGCGTTCTGCCATACGTCGGCCCGTCGTGCCCCGATACCCAATACCTCGGTGAAATACTCAGGAAGCCCTTTCATATTCACACTTCCTCCGCAAAGAATGATTGATTGAATCTTTCGTTCCTCGTGAGCAAGTGCACGCATATTCCAGTAATCAACGCGTGTACGAATTTCGTCAGCAATAATAGAGACTGTCGGCAAGAGTGCATCGTATACCTGACTGTCATCAACACCACGCACTAAGCCCATAGTGTTTTTAATAGTTGTTAGTTCAGATTCTGTTTTTTCACCAAGTTGTCGATTGAGCGTTCGCGAAAGTTCTTGTCCACCGATATCAATCGTTGAGGTATACATAAGCGTACCGGCGTGCACAATACCGATACCCGTGCGTGTTTTACCGAAATCCACAATAAGATGTGTTTGCTGATCCCCGCGCGGAATTGAGGCGCGTGCTATCGCTTGAGCCTCAACCTCAAATGAAATCGGTGTAATTCCTGCCGCAATACAAGCTTCGTAGTAGTTCATAATGGTCTCACGTGCGTAGACTGTCACCGAAAGACGCACCACATTCTCACGAAGCGTGTCTTCAATCACATCGTAGTCAAACACCGCATCTCGTGGACTAAGCGGGACGTTTTCTTCAAGACGAAATTCGAGCAAGCCACGAACTTCCTTCGCTGGCATATCGCGCTTAATTTCTGTTTCAAACAAATAGGCACGTTCTTCAGGGAGTGAGACGCGCACCATTTCAATGCCCGATCGCTCACGCATTTCGCGTAAAGCCTCACTAAGTTTTTTTGTATCGCTCACCAAACCACGATCGAGCACACCATCAGCAATATCAATATCGCCCCAAGTCTTGAGCTGCAGGGTGCGGCCACTGTGCTTGTCGGGTACAAATTGGATGTACTTTAGTGAAGTATCAGAAATATCAATCCCGGCGCTCAAGAGGCGCATGAATGTTGGCGGTGGCAGAATAGAACGAACCGTCTGTAGAACTGACATACCACCATTATACGTGCTCGTCGTTCTAATACACCTCGCAACCCACACCCAGGTGCGATGTTATACGTTGGCGCGCTAGTTCACGCGGGCGCCTGGCTTCAATCGAGCACTTGGTTCAAGGAAAGCAAAAATACCGTCTTCAAGCGCCGCCAAAATCATTCCCTGACTTTCAAGGCCACGAATCGTGCGCGGTGCTAAGTTCACCACAAACGGAAACTGTCGACCTACCAATGATTGGGGATCTTCAAGAAATTCACGGATGCCTGAGAGAATCTGCCGTGGCACCTCCTCCCCCACATCAACACTGAGCTTCAAAAGCTTATCTGCTCCTTCAATGAGTTCAACGGCTAAAATAACACCGAGTGCGATATCAAGCTTGGCAAAATCGTTATATTGAATGATGTCTTTCATATGTAGAAAAGAAGCTACTTTGGCTTGGTTATAAACGCGTCAAGGATAAGGGCAGCGGCTGAGGCGTCAGTTAAGTCATTGCGTCCTTGGGTCCGAAGCGCAGCCTGCGTGGTGTACTGCTCCGGCATAAGGTGAATCGGGAGACCAACCGAGAGCGTGAGATCCATCATGAGCTCTTCAACTGCTTCGTGAATTTTGTTCGGCTGTCCATCACGGTCAAGCGAGTGCCCAATCACAATCTCATCGACGTGCTCTTTAGCAATAATCGCCTCAATTTTACCTTGAAGCTTCGTATCATTCGGCAGCACCTCGCGCGGGAACGCCATCGTGCCGTCTTCGTTGGTGAGGGCAATCCCTACACGTTTACTGCCGTAATCAATTCCTAGTATGCGCATACGGGTAGGATAACAAATTATCGCTACAACGACCAGAATGAGGGCAGTTCCCTTAGTTGCTATACCCAGGTTACAGCATCCATAGTTTATCTTTACACTATAATAAGAACAGACGTGGTCAGACAGTTTTATTTGACCATTTTTAATCGGCCTAATCGTAGAAAAAACCATTTTTGACTCGTTAGTAAAATGTTTATGCAAAAAATTAATCATCTTAGTTTGTTAATCAAACTTTCAATTGGAGTGGTACTGACTGCGTTAGCATTCATAGCTTTCTTTATTCCAGCAGTTACACATGCCCAAACAAGTGCTTTTGCCGGAGCTGAGATTGTAATACTCAATCAGGACACGCCCTTCCATTATGAACCAGGTACTGCACCGGTACGATTTGTTGTCGATGGAGGCACATTAGCAGAAGTGCTCTATTTTGCTGACCCTGAAATACGTGATGGACAAATCTGGCGGAAGCTCCGTGTTGCTGACGGATTCTACGGATATGTGCGAGAGAGTTTGATTTCAAAATATACTGGTACTATTCCAACTATTTGGCGCG
>JACCDG011735399.1_pt1 | contig 12120 bp, 8 predicted proteins | sample 7442471 | NCBI WGS metagenome assembly JACCDG01 (sample SAMN15323444, study PRJNA562643) | freshwater metagenome | isolation source: river surface water | place: USA:Blue River Watershed | collected 2017-08-17 | reverse complement strand
CTTTCGCATCCGGGCCTTGCAGCAGGCGCATGAAGTGCTGCAATTCGGTCAGCATCGCGGCGGCGATCGGCGTTTGCAAATCGGACTTCATCAACTGCTTGGTGATGCGCAGCGATTCGGCCGGCAACGCCGCCAGCTTCGCCGCCTGCGCGCCGACGAATTCAGGCAGACCGGCAGCAGGCAACACGCGATTGACGATGCCGATGCGCTCGGCCTCGTCGGCATCGAAAGCTTCGCCGAGCAGCAGCTTCTCTGCCGCGCGCTGGTAGCCAGCGATGCGCGGCAGCAGCACGCTGGACGCAAATTCAGGACACAGGCCAAGCGTCGTGAACGGCAATGCAAATTTCGCGCTGTCGGCAGCATAGACGAGGTCGCAATGCATCAGCAAGGTCGTGCCGATGCCGATCGCAATGCCCGGCACAGCAGCAAGCACAGGCTTGCTAGCGGTGCGCAACGCATTCATGAACTGCACGACAGCGCTGTCGTCACCCTGCGGCGGATGCTTCAGGAAATCTTCAAGGTCATTGCCGGCGGTGAACATGCCGCCATCGCCGGTGATCACGATCACGCGCACGGCCTGGTCGGCATCGGCGGCCTTCAATCCCTCGGCCAGCGACTGGTACATCGCGGCCGTGATCGCATTTTTCTTTTCAGGACGGCTGAATGCGAGCGTCGCAATGCCATTCGCGTTATCCATACGGATCGCCATGTTCATACCCTCTCGAAAATGCCGGCTGCGCCCATGCCGGTGCCGACGCACATCGTCACCATCCCGTATTTCTGCTGGCACCGCTGCAGGCCATGGATCACGGTCGCGGAACGTATCGCACCGGTCGCGCCCAGCGGATGACCGAGCGCGATGGCGCCGCCCAGCGGATTGACTTTCGCCGGATCGAGGCCAAGGTCGTCGCGGACCGCAATCGCCTGTGCGGCAAAGGCTTCGTTCAACTCTATCCAATCGATCTGGTCGAGCGTCAGACCCGCATTCTTCAGCGCGGCAGGAATCGCTTCCTTCGGGCCGATGCCCATGATCTCGGGGGGCACGCCGCGAATCGCGAACGACACGAAGCGCGCCAGCGGCTGCAGGTTGAATTGCTTCAGGATTTTTTCGCTGACCAGGATCAGCGCGCCGGCGCCATCCGAGGTCTGCGAACTGTTGCCGGCCGTGACCGAACCTTTCGCGGCGAACACGGGCTTCAGTTTTGCGAGCCCTTCCCTGCTCGTGTCGGCGCGGATGCCTTCGTCCTCGGCAATCGTTCGCGTTCGCACGTCGACCTGACCGGTAGCCAGGTTCGGGAATTTTTCGATGACTTCGATGGGCAGGATTTCGCCGGCACGTTCACCGTTGGCCGCCGCTGCTGCGGCACGACGGTGCGACTCGACGGCAAATTCATCCTGCGCTTCGCGCGACACCTTCCATTGCTGCGCGACTTTCTCGGCAGTCAAGCCCATGCCATAGGCCATGCCAACGTTTTCATCCCGGAAGATGCCCATGTTCATCGACGGATGGTAGCCCATCAGCGGCACCATCGACATCGACTCCACGCCGGCCGCGATCATCACATCGGCCTCGCCGGTACGGATGCGGTCGGCCGCCACCGCGACGGCGGTGATGCCGGACGCGCAGTAGCGGTTGACGGTGGCGCCGCCAACGGACTTCGGCAGGCCGGCCAGCAACACCGCCATGCGCGCAAGGTTCAGGCCTTGCTCGGCCTCGGGGAAAGCGCAGCCGACGATCGCATCTTCGATGGTCGCGGGGTCGAGGTTCGGCACTTGTGCCAATGCGCCCCTGAGCGCATGCACCAGCAGATCGTCCGGGCGCACATGACGCAGCATGCCGCGCGGCGCTTTGCCGATCGGGGTGCGGATGGCGGAAACGACATAAGCATCTTGCAGTTGTCGGGTCATATCAAGTCTCCCAAACTCGGGTCACCCCGGCGAAGGCCGGGGCCCGGTGTCGTGTTATTGCCCTTCGGTCAAAGCCGCTGGATCCCGGCCTTCGCCGGGATGACCATGTTGTCCGCCTTTGGCGTGCAACATGGTCAGTTGCGCACCGGCTTGCCGCTCTGCAGCATGCCCATGATGCGTTCCTGCGTCATCGGGTGCGCGAGCAACGCGATGAACGCTGCACGCTCCTTGTCCAGCAGCCATTGTTCGCTGACCCGGCTGCCCGGCTCGATATCGCCGCCGCAGACGATATCGGCGATCAGGCTGGCGATGTGTTCGTCATGCGCGGAGATGAATCCGCCTTCACGCATGTTGACCAGCTGCGCTCGGATCGTCGCGATACCGTAGCGACCGGTAACGGGCACCAGGGTCGACAGCGGCGGTCGGTAGCCCGCGCCGGCCATCGCCAGCGCCTGCGTCTTCGCCACATGCAACAGCTCATGCGGATGCAGCACGATCACGTCGCCCTTGGACAAATAGCCCATGCTCTTGGCCTCGACCGCCGACTTCGACACCGCCGCCGTCGCCGCCTGCGTGAAGCGGCTTTTCAGGAACTGCAGGATGTCGTTGCCGCGCGCTTCGCGCGCCGAGCGCAGGGCAATCTCTTTCAGCCCGCCGCCGGCCGGCAGCAGGCCGATGCCGACTTCGACCAGGCCGATGTAGGACTCGAGCAGCGCAACACGGCGGCTCGCATGCATCAGCAATTCGCAGCCGCCGCCCAGCGCCAGACCGCCGACTGCGGCCACCACGGGCACGTTGGCGTACTTGACGCGCATCTGCGCATTCTGGAAGCGCGCAACAAAGGGCTCGATCGCCTTTACGCCGCCCGACATGAACATCGGCAGCATCGCCTGCAAGTCGGCGCCGGCCGAGAAAGCGCCGCCTTCGGCCGAGTCGGCCTGCCAGATCACCAGCGCGCGGTAGTTCTGCTCGGCTTCGGCAATGGCGCGCTCGAGGCCGGCGATCACGTCCGGGCCCATCACCTGCATCTTGGTCTTGAACGACAGCAGCAGCACGCCATCGTCCTGGTGCCACAGGCGCACCGCGTCGTCTTCATGCACGGTGATGCCTGCGTTGGCACCCGTGGCTGCGTTGTCGCCGACCAACTGTGCACGGAAAGCCTGGCGCTGGTAGACCGGCAACGACGAGCGCGGCACATAAGTTTTTCTGGCTGCCGACCACGAACCCTGCGCGGCATGCACGCCGTCGCGGCCATCAAAGACCCAGTCGGGCAAAGGCGCCGACGACAGTGCCTTGCCGGCCGCAATGTCTTCCTTCACCCATTGCGCGACTTGCTGCCAGCCGGCGGCCTGCCATAGCTCGAACGGGCCTTGCTTCCAGCCAAAGCCCCAGCGCAGCGCGAAGTCGAGCTCACGCGCATTGTCGGCAATGCTTTCCAGATGCACTGCGATGTAGTGGAAGGCATCGCGCAAGATCGCCCACAGGAATTGCGCCTGCGGGTGCGTCGCATCATGCAGCGCCTTCATGCGCTTGGCGGGATCTTTTTCCCTCAGGATGCGTACGATCAGTTCGTCCGCCTTGGCGCCCGAGACCACGTAGTCGTCTTTCGCGGCGTCATAACGCAGGATGTCCCTGCCCGCCTTCTTGTAGAAGCCTGCACCGCTCTTCTGGCCAAGCCGGCTTTCCGCGATCAGCTTCTGCAACGCCGCCGGTTGCTGGTAGAGCGCCGCGAACGGGTCATCGGGCAGCTTGTCAGTCATGGTGCGGATCACATGACCCATCGTGTCGAGGCCGACCACGTCAGCGGTGCGGAAGGTGCCGGATTTCGCACGACCCAGGCGCGCGCCGGTCAGGTCGTCGACCAGGTCATACGACAAGCCGAATTTGTCCGCCTCATGCATCGTGGCCAGCATGCCGAAAATGCCGACGCGATTGGCGATGAAGTTCGGCGTGTCGATCGCGCGCACCACGCCCTTGCCCAGGGTCGTGGTCAGGAAGGTTTCCAGCCGGTCGAGGATGCCGGCATCGCTGGTCGTCGTCGGGATCAGCTCGACCAGGTGCATGTAGCGCGGCGGGTTGAAGAAATGCACGCCACAGAAGCGCGGCGTCAGGGCGGCGTCCAGCCGCGCGGAGAGCTCGGTGATTGACAGGCCCGAGGTGTTGGTCGCGAAGATTGCGTGCGGCGCGATGTGCGGCGCGATCTTTTCATACAGCGCATGCTTCCAGTCCATGCGCTCGGCGATGGCCTCGATCACCAGGTCGGCTTGCGCGAGCTTGCCGAGATCGTCGTCGAAATTGCCGACCTCGATCAGGCTGGCCTGCGCAGCGTCGGCCAGTGGCGCGGGATTGAGCTGCTTCAGCGTCTCGAGCGCGCGCTCGGCCAGGGCATTGCGCGGCTGGCCGTCCTTGCCGGGCAAATCGAACAGGATCACCGGCACGCGCGCATTGATGCAATGCGCCGCAATCTGCGCGCCCATCACGCCGGCGCCGAGCAGGGCGACTTTCTTCACGATGAAATTGGACAAGGACAGATCTCCGGTTTTCAAGTGTTTCGACGACGCTGGATCCCGGCCTGCGCTGGGATCCAGCGACTTGTTGAGAGCAGCAAATATTTAAAGCAAATACTTAGAAAAGGGCCTCGTCCATGTGCATCAGATTCGCCGCGCCCGAGCGCGCCTGCCGGATCAGCATCGCCGTCTCTGGCAGCAGGCGCGCGAAATAGAAGCGCGCAACGGCCAGCTTGGCCTTGTAGAAATCGTCGCCGCTGTCTAGCTTGTCGAGCGCGATCTTTGCCATGCGCGCAAAGAAGTACGCAAATACCAGGTGGCCGGCAACGCGCAGGTAGGGTACAGCCGCCGCGCCGACTTCGTCGCGATTCGCGAAGGCCTTCATGCCGATTTCCATCGACAGCTTGCCCATCTTGTCGCCGATGTCGGCGAGCGGCGTAATGAACTCAGCCATTTTCTCGTCCGTGCCGTGTTCCTCGACAAAGGCCTTTACCTTGTCCCCGAACAGGCGCAACTTTGCGCCGTTATCCATCAGCACCTTGCGACCCAGCAGGTCGAGCGACTGAATGGTGTTGGTGCCCTCGTAGATCATGTTGATGCGCGCGTCGCGCACGTACTGCTCCATGCCCCATTCGGCAATGTAGCCGTGACCGCCATAGACCTGCATCGCTTCCGACGTTGCGATCCAGCCGTTATCGGTCAGGAAGGCTTTGACGATAGGCGTCAGCAGCGCGACTTCATCGGCAGCCTGCTTGCGCACGTTTTCATCCGGATGGTTCAACTCGCGATCGATCATCAATGCGACATATGACGAAAATGCGCGGCCACCCTCCGCATAGGCGCGCGCCGTCAGCAGCATGCGCCGCACGTCAGGGTGCACGAGAATGGGATCGGCCGGCTTGTCGTCGGCCTTGGCGCCAGTCAGGCTGCGACCCTGGCCGCGTTCGCGCGCATAGGCGATCGCATTCTGGTACGCGATTTCAGTCAGGCCCAGCGATTGCATGCCGACGCCGAGGCGGGCGGCATTCATCATCACGAACATCGCATTCAGGCCGCGGTTCGGATCGCCGATGATCCAGCCGGTTGCGCCGTCGAGGTTCATCTGGCAAGTCGCGTTGCCGTGAATGCCCATCTTGTGCTCGATCGCGCCACAGCTGATCGCGTTGCGCTCACCCGCATTGCCGCTCGCATCGGGCAGGAATTTCGGCACCACGAACAGCGAAATACCCTTGGTGCCCGGCGGCGCATCCGGCAGACGTGCCAGCACCAGATGAATGATGTTGGCTGACAGGTCGTGCTCGCCGGCCGAGATGAAGATCTTGCTGCCACTGAGCTTGAAACTGCCATCAGCCAGCGGCTCGGCTTTGGTCTTCAGCAGGCCGAGGTCGGTGCCGCAGTGTGCTTCGGTCAGGCACATGGTGCCGGTCCATTCGCCGGACACCAGCTTCGGCAGATACAAGGCCTTTTGCTCCGGCGTGCCGTGCGCGTGCAGGCATTCATAGGCGCCGTGCGACAGGCCGGGGTACATGGTCCACGCCTGGTTGGCCGAATTCAGCATTTCGTAGAACGAATTGTTCACCACCGCCGGCAAGCCCTGCCCGCCGACCTCGGGGTCGCAGGACAGCGATGGCCAGCCGCCATCGACATATTGCTGATAGGCGTCCCGAAAACCCTGGGGCGCAGTCACGCGGCGACTGGCGGCATCGTAATGGCAGCCCTCGCTATCACCGCGCTGATTCAGCGGGAAGATCACTTCGGCGGCGAACTTACCGCCTTCTTCGAGCACCTGGTTGATGGTGTCGGCATCCAGGTCGGCGTGGCGCGGCATGGCCTGCAACTCGCCCGGCACGTCGAGCAGTTCATGCAGCACGAAGTGCATGTCGCGCAGGGGCGGCGTGTAGGTGGGCATCGAAGTCTCCTTGTGAGTACGGCTGGTTGGATCGACGGGTTTGCAGTGTTCGTTGGCTTTGCTGGTGTCTGCTTCACTTCAGACCTGCGTGTCGCGAGCGGAACTCGCGGGAAAGCGGCATTCGGTCGGGTCAGGATCAGGCTAATGCGTGTGGGTGCGGCACCGGCTGCCTTTGCGCATGAGTTCTTGCTGCACTAAGCGGCTTGCATCAGCTCGGCCCGACTAGTCGCTCGAACCCGGCCTGTGCGCGCTGCACCGCATCCGGACTGCGGATGAAGCGTGCATCGTGGTGCAGCGCCAGCACCAGCCCGTACATTTCGAAGGCCAGCTGGTCCGGGGCGATGCCGGTCGCGAGATGACCTTCGTCACTCGCTTGCTGGGCTGCGCGCCGCAGCGCCTTCTGCCAGGTCTGCACCATGCCCACCAGCTGGTCGCGGATCGGGCCGGGGCGGTCGTCATACTCGACGGCGCCGCTGATGTAGATACAGCCGGACGCGATCTCGCGGCTGACACGGTCAATCCAGCGGTTGAACAGGCTGCGTAAGCGCGGCAGCCCGCGTTCCTCGGCCATGCTGGGATAGAAAACTTCCTGCTCGAACAGGTGGTTGTAGAGGCGCAGCACGTTCAGCTGCAGGTCTTCGCGCGAGCCGAAGTGCGCAAACACGCCGGACTTGCTCATGTTCATGCGCTCGGCCAGCGCGCCGATGGTCAGGCCTTCCAGCCCTTCGCGGCTGGCCAGCTCGAGGGCGGCTTCCAGGATGCTGGCGCGGGTCTGCTCGCCTTTGCGCAGTGGTTTCTGCCGGGTGTCGGACACGGTCCGGGCTCCATGAAAATAGAACGACCGTCCGATTATGCACAAATTCGCGAGGAAGGTGGCGGGATTTGTCCCTAAACGCGGGGAAATGCTCAGCTGCGCGAGCGATCGAGCTGGCGCCGGTCGCGCTTGGTCGGGCGGCCGTGGATGCCTTCGGCCGGTTCGGCGAACAGCTTGCGACGCTCGCTTTCCTGCTGACGGCGCAGCACGCTGGCCTCGGTCTCGGCATACAACTGCTGCGCGACCGGCGCCGGGCCGCGCTTGTCGGACAGGTCCTCGACCCGGACCTGCCATTCGCTGCTGCCATGGTCGATGTCGAGCACGTCGCCGATGCGCACGCTGCGCGCCGGCTTCACCCGCTCGTCATTGACCCTGACGCGGCCGCGCTCGATCGCTTCGGTGGCCAGCGAACGCGTCTTGAAGAAGCGCGCGGCCCACAGCCATTTGTCGAGACGGAGGTTGTCACTCATGGCGGCGATTGTAGCGGCTACTTCGTATAACTGCCGAGGGTCAGCACCTGCAAGACTGCCCGATACAGCCCATACGAAAAGCGGTTCCACAGCCGGCGCGGCAGCGACAGCCGCGCAACGTCATCGGCAGTGACGGCTACCCCCTCGGCCACGCCGCGCAGGATGTGTTCCCGCAAGTCCGATGTGAACCGGGCATCGCGCACGATGATGTTGGCTTCGTGATTGACGAACAGCGACAGCCCGTCGAAATTGCTCGACCCCACGGTTGCCCAGTCGTCATCGACGACCGCCACCTTGCCGTGCAATTGCGTACGGCGGTACTCGACGATCTGGACACCCGCGCGGATCAGCCGCGGATAGAAGGATTGCGCGACTGCATCCTGCATCGCGAACTGGCCGACGCCAATCAGCAGCGTGACGTCGATGCCGCGTTGCGCCGCATGTACCAGCGCCTTGCGCATCTTGCGGCCCGGCGCGAAATACGGCGTGACCAGTAGCGCACTTTCACGGGCATGGCCCAGTGCCTGCAGCAGTGCGCGCTGTATCGCGCGCCGGTTGCGCAGGTTGTCGCGCACGACCAGTGCCGCTTCCTCGACACGCACGGCACGCAAAGGCTTGCGCGCGCGGACCGAGTCGCGCAAGACGCCGATGCGCGTCATCAGCGGCCTCGGCAGCGTGCGCTGCCACTGGCGGCGCGCTTCCGACAACACGGCCTTGACCAGGGGCCCGCCGATGCTGACCGCAAAATCCCAGCGCGGCGCGGGCAGCGGCGTGGCCCAGTCGTCGTCGGAAATATGGTCGTCATTGATGTTCAGGCCGCCAAGGAAGGCAACCCGGCGGTCGACGACGACAATCTTGCGATGCATGCGCGACATGCCGCGCCGGAACCAGGGATTGAAAGCCGCGAAATGGATGCCGGCGGGCTCGAACCCGCGCCGCAGCCGTGCGATATTGTCGCGACCGGTGCCCAGCCAGTCGACCAGCACCTGCACCGACACGCCGCGCGCGGCGGCGCGCAGCAGGGCTGCCCGCACCTGCAGGCCGGTGTCGTCGAGGGCGAAGATGTAAGTCTCGAGGTAGATCTCGGATTGCGCGGTGTCGCACGCCGCGATCAGCGCCGGGAAGAACTCGGCTCCCCGGTGCAGCAGCGTCAGGTGGTTGCCATGGCTATAGCTCGCTGCCCGCATGCGCGTCCGTGTCAGAGTCTGCCGGCTGGCTGGTCGTCGAATCCTGGCCGGCACCGGCCTGGGCGTCGCGTCCCGGCTGCATTGAAGGCGTCACGCCGGTCGACAGATGCAGCTCGGCGACGATCGGCGCGTGATCGGACAGGCGCGCCCAGCGCGCGCCATGCAGCACCTGTGCCGACAGCACATCGAAGCCGCGCACATAGACACGGTCGAGCTGCAGCACCGGCATCGCTGCCGGAAAGGTCCGCGCCGGTGCCTTGCGCGGACCGCGGCCGGAAAGGCGGCGCAAGTAATCGCCAAAGCGTTGCGTGGGCAGGCGCTCGTCGAAGACCTCGGTCACGCCCAGCCGTTCGCGCAGCGTATCCGACAACGCATTGGTCCAGTCATTGAAATCGCCGGCGATCAATACCGGCGCGCCGGGCGACGCGGTCGATTCGACGGCCTCGATCAGTGCCTCGGTCTGGCGGCGACGGCTGCCGGCGAACAGGCCGAGGTGGATCACATAGCAATGCACCTGCCGCTGCTCCAGCGTCAGCACGCAATGCAGGATGCCGCGCGACTCGAATGCATGGTCCGACACATCATGGTTGTTGGCCGACGCAATCGCGAAGCGCGACAGCAGCGCATTGCCGTGGTGGCCATGGTCGTACACGGCATTCATGCCGTAAGCACTGTGATGGCTGTCGCCGGCCAGGAATTCATGCTGCGCCTGGTCCGGCCAGCTGGTGTGCTTCAGCGCCAGCAAGTCGTGCCGGCCCTGCACTTCCTGCAAGAAGACGATATCGGCCGCCATGCCGGACAGCGCCTGCTTGATGCCGTGCACACGCGGCCGCGTGCCGATGGCGCTGACACCTTTGTGTATGTTCCAGGTGGCGATGCGTAATTTCATGTCTGCGCGCTTAGTTGGTTCTCGTGCTGGCTGGCTGCAATACGGGCGCCGACAAGGGCCGGGCCTGCGCGAGCAGTTCGCGCTGCATCGGCAACTGCAGTATCGCTTCCGCATTCGACGGCGAGAAGCAGCGATCGGCCGCCTCGCGCCACGGCAGCCAGCAATGCCGCAGGTGCTCGCGCGGCGCCAGCGTCACCGGCACGCCGGCCGGCACCTGCAGGCCAAAGACATGTTCGGTATTGTGCGTGACGCCCGGTGCATAGCGGGCGCGCCAGACCTCGTAGATCTCGTAAACGTTGGAAAGTTTCCAGTCCCGAAGGTTTTCCATCGGCACCTGCGCGCCGCCGACACGGATACCGGTCTCCTCAAGGACCTCGCGCATGGCCGTCTCGACCAGCGGCTCATCCGGCGTATCCTTCGAGCCTGTCACCGACTGCCAGAAACCGGGCTTGTCGGCGCGCTCGAGCAGCAATACCTGCAGGTCGGCGGTATGGATCACGACCAGCACGGATTCGGGGATTTTGTGAGGGCGCATAGCGGCGAGGTGTCTTTGTCGGAACATTATGCCCAGTTTACCGAACAACGATGCCGAAGGTCTCAGCGCCGGCGAAGACATAAAAAAGGCCGACACGGCGTTTGCCGGGTCGGCCCCTTCAAGCCTGCAAGCTTAGGGATCAGGCCTTGATCGCCGGCTCCGTCGCACGCAGGCGAATGTGCAGTTCGCGCAACTGCTTCTCGTCGACCTCGGACGGTGCCTGGGTCAGCAGGCACTGCGCACGCTGGGTCTTCGGGAAGGCGATCACGTCGCGGATCGATTCGGCGCCGGTCATCATCGTGACGATGCGGTCGAGGCCGAATGCGAGTCCGCCGTGCGGCGGCGCGCCATACTGCAGCGCGTCGAGCAGGAAGCCGAACTTGATGCGCGCTTCTTCATCATCGATGTTGAGCGCCTTGAACACCTTGCTCTGCACGTCGGCACGATGGATACGGACCGAACCGCCGCCCAGCTCCCAACCGTTGAGCACCATGTCATACGCTTGCGCGATGGCCTTGCCCGGTGCGGTCTCGATGAAGTCTTCGTGGCCGGCCTTGGGCGCGGTGAACGGGTGATGCAGCGCGTTCCAGCGATTGGCTTCGTCGTCATACTCGAACATTGGGAAGTCGACGACCCACAACGGACGCCAGGTGTCTTCGAACAGGCCATTCTTGCGGCCGAAGTCGCTGTGCCCGATTTTGACGCGCAGCGCGCCGATGGCGTCGTTGACGACCTTGGCCTTGTCGGCGCCGAAGAAGATCAGGTCGCCATCCTGCGCGCCGGTGCGCTCGAGGATCTGCGCGAGGGCTGCGTCATGGATGTTCTTGACGATCGGCGACTGCAGGCCATCACGACCCTTGGACTTGTCATTGACCTTGATGTAGGCGAGGCCCTTGGCGCCATAGATGGCGACGAACTGGGTGTAGGCATCGATCTCGGAACGCGGCATGCCACCGTTTTCCTTCGCGCCACCCGGCACGCGCAGGCCGACCACGCGGCCGTTTTCCATGTTGGCGGCACCCGAGAAGACCTTGAAGTCCACATCCTTCATCACGTCGGTCAGCTCGGTGAATTCGAGCTTGACGCGCATGTCCGGCTTGTCCGAACCGTACATGCCCATGGCAGTGGCGAAGTCCATCACAGGGAACGGGTCCGGCAGGTCGACGCCGAGCACGTTTTTGAACACGCCGCGGATCATGCCTTCGAACATGTCGCGAATCTCTTGCTCGCTCATGAACGACGTTTCGCAGTCGATCTGCGTGAATTCCGGCTGGCGGTCAGCGCGCAGGTCTTCATCGCGGATGCACTTGGTGATCTGGTAGTAGCGATCGAAGTTGGCCACCATTAGCAGCTGCTTGAACAGCTGCGGCGACTGGGGCAGTGCGAAGAAGTTGCCGGCGTTGACACGCGACGGCACCAGGTAGTCGCGCGCGCCTTCGGGCGTGGACTTGGTCAGCATCGGCGTCTCGATGTCGATGAAGCCGTTCGAGTCGAGGAACTTGCGCACTTCCATCGAGACCTTGTAGCGCAGGCGCAGGTTGTGCTGCATCTGCGGGCGACGCAGGTCGAGCACGCGGTGCGTGAGGCGCGTGGTCTCGGACAGGTTGTCGTCGTCGAGCTGGAACGGCGGCGTCACCGACGGGTTCAGCACTTCGAGCTCATGGCACAGCACCTCGATCTTGCCCGAGGTCAGGCCGGCGTTCTCGGTGCCGGCCGGGCGAGCGCGCACCAGACCGGTAATGCGCAGGCAAAACTCATTGCGCACCGCCTCGGCGGCCTTGAACATCTCGGCACGATCCGGATCGCAGACCACTTGCACCAGGCCTTCGCGGTCGCGCAGGTCGATGAAGATCACGCCGCCATGGTCACGACGACGGTGCACCCAGCCGCACAGGCTGACG
>JACCDG011725125.1_pt1 | contig 12121 bp, 13 predicted proteins | sample 7442471 | NCBI WGS metagenome assembly JACCDG01 (sample SAMN15323444, study PRJNA562643) | freshwater metagenome | isolation source: river surface water | place: USA:Blue River Watershed | collected 2017-08-17 | reverse complement strand
TATTAAGTCTTCTATTTCATCTTCATACTTTGGTATGTCTGAGAATATAGATCTAATTTTTTCTAAAGTGACATCTTTAAATTTTAAAATCTGTAAAAGAGACTTTTTTCTTCCATCTTGGGAAATTTTAATTCCATTTTTTTTTAAAACAGTGGGTGACACTATCTTGTTTGACAAAATAACCTTAAAATCATTTAAGTCATTGATTTTATTGACAAATTTAGACTTTCTAATTTTAGATATAAAATTATATTTAATAGCCAAAGGGGTTAATCTTAAATCTGCATTGTCTGCTCTCAAGGTTAATCTATATTCAGCTCGTGATGTAAACATTCTGTAAGGTTCACTGACGCCTTTAGTAATTAAATCATCAATCATCACTCCGATATAAGACTGCGATCTTTCAAATTTTATTGGTTGTAAATTTTTAACAGATTGAGCAGCATTAAGACCAGCTACAATTCCTTGTGCAGCGGCCTCTTCATATCCTGTTGTTCCATTAATTTGACCTGCAAGATATAAATTTTCAATCTTTTTTGTTTTAAGAGTGAAATCTAACTCTGTTGGGAACACATAATCATACTCAATTGCATACCCAGGTCTTATCATGCGAACGTTCTGTAAACCATTGATTTTAAATAGTATTTCTTGTTGAATTTCCTTAGGAAGTGAAGTTGATATGCCATTTGGGTAGACAATATTTGTTGTGAGACTTTCTGGTTCTAAAAAAATTTGATGACGCTGCTTATCTTTAAATTTTACGATCTTATCTTCTATAGAAGGACAGTATCTAGGACCGACACTTTTGATTGATCCGGAATACATGGCACTCCGCTTTAAATTTTTTTCAATAATTCTATGAACCTTATCATTAGTGTAAGTCATCCCACACGAAATCTGTTTGGCATTAATTTTTTTTGTTAAATAAGAAAAAAAATAAGGTTTTTCATCAGCATCTTGCATTTCAAGCTCTTCATAATTAATAGTTGTTCCATCAAGTCTTGGAGGTGTTCCAGTCTTCAATCTGCCAATTTTAAAATTTAATTTTTTTAACTGCTCACTTAGTCCTAAGGTTGGTTTCTCATCTATTCTTCCAGCTGAAATCTTTTCATCTCCAATATGAATAAGGCCATTTAAAAAAGTTCCGGTCGTTAAAATAAATTTTTTTGCTGAAAATGAATTTCCAGATTGAGTTTCTATCGAAATAATTTTATTTTTGCTAAATTCAAACTTTGTTACAGGGTCATATAAAAGGCTTAAATTACAATAACTTAGTAACATTTTTTGCATATATTTTTTATAAAGCTCTCTATCAGATTGAGTTCTTGGGCCTCTAACAGCATGTCCTCTGCTACTATTTAATAATCTAAATTGTATTCCTGATTGATCGGCAACAATTCCCATAATACCGTCTAAAGCATCAATTTCTCTAACTAGATGACCTTTGCCTAATCCTCCAATTGCAGGATTACATGACATTTCGCCAATTGTAGAAAGTGAGTTTGTGATAAGAGCAGTGTTAACGCCTGATCTTGCTGCAGCAGCAGCAGCTTCGCAACCTGCGTGACCGGCTCCAATTACGATTACGTCAAAATTCTTTTCTAAATTCATATGGGGTTTATATATCCCATTAACTTAAAAGATAAGGTATTTTTATGCTATTTACCGATACAAAAATCTTTAAATATTCTATCTAATAATTCTTCAACATTAACATAGCCAACTACTTCTCCAAGATTCCTAACTGCTAATCTTAAATCTTCTGCCGCTAAATCAATTTGATCGATAGTTTTTTTATTAAGGCATCTTTCAATAAAAAACACTGTATTTTCAAGGCTTTTTGTATGTCTTTGTCTTGAAATTATATTATCCTTATTTACCGTAAAGTGATCATCAATTTTTTTTGATATTGTTTTTACAAGATTAGAAATTCCTATATTTTTCTTTGCTGAAATTCTTATAGGTTTATAAATTTTATCTTCTAAAAATTTATTTGAACTTTTAATATCAATTTTATTTAGAACTAAAATTGATTTTAAATCAAATAATTTTAAAATTTTTTTATCTATTTTTTTTGTGTGATCAAAAATAATTAACTTTAAATCTGAATCTTTCAAATTTTTATTAGTTAATGAAATTCCCTTTTTTTCAACAATATTTTTTGAATTTCTAAAACCAGCTGTATCAAAAAATCTTACTAACTTTCCATTTAGCATAATACTTGTTTCTATAATATCTCGTGTGGTACCCGGTATATTAGAGACAATGGAGACTTGCCTATTAGACAAGCAATTAATTAAGGATGATTTTCCAGAATTAGTCGGTCCTATGATTGATATCTTAAATCCTTCTCTAATCTTCTCTGAATTCTCTCCCTTAAGTATTATTTCTTTAATTTTATCATTTATTTTCAATAACTTATCTCTATTATTTGAAAATACATTATCACCTACTTCATCATCAGAAAAATCAATAACCGCCTCATAATCTGAGAGTATTTTTATCATTTGATCTCTTAAATTATTGTAAACTTTTGTTGTATCTTCATTCATTACTTTTAAAGCTTGAATTCTTTGAAGTTCAGTTTCTGAATTTATTAAATCAATTAAACTCTCAGCCTGTAATAAATTAATTTTTTTATTAAGAAGGGCAGTTTTAGTAAATTCACCTGGTTTAGCTAATCTACAGTTTTTAAAATTAGATAAAGTTTTTAAAAAATATTTAATTACAGCATTGCTTCCATGAATGTGAAATTCAACTACATCATCACCTGTGTAGCTATTAGGTTTTTGGAAAAATATAAAAATTCCTTTATCAATGAGCTTATTTTTATGATCATAAAAGGAAGAAAAATTAGCCACTCTTGGTTTAATTTTTTTAAATTTAGTTAAAGTTTGAGCAACCTTAAAAGCCTCTTTTCCAGAGACTCTTATAACTGCCAAACCAGATGTTCCTGGTGCAGTGGCTAATGCGAATATTGACATAAAAAAACGATATGATTTAGTTTTAATATAAATGTCAACTTTCCAATTATCTTTTAAAACAACACTAGGTTTTGTCTCAATTATAGAAAGGGATGGCTATATTACTGATATAAATTTTAGAAAAATAATCAAACAAAAAACTAGCTCGCAATTACTTAAGGCTAGAGATCAAATTAAAAAATTTTTAAATAAAAAAATAAAAAAATTTACCTTCAAAACAAAAGCTATTGGATCGAAGGCTCAATTACAAGTTTGGAATCAAATAAAAAAAATAAACTATGGAAAGACTGTCTCTTATAATTACATTTCTAAAAAAACAAAAATACATCCAAGACATGTCGGAAGAATATGTGGTGAAAATAAATTATTGCTTTTTATCCCTTGTCATAGGGTGATTAGGTCTGATGGTTTGTTAGGTGGTTTTTCGGCAAAACACGGGGTTAACTTAAAAAGTAAATTACTTAAAATTGAGAATTCAAATAAATAAACCTTTGTTAGCTATATTTATAAAATTCTTTTTAATAAAAAAATTCTTATCAAGATTCGAAAGTGTATTCTTTCTTATGGCAGCATAACTATCAATTTTTATATCAAATATTTTTCTTATCCCATCAATTAATGTTGCGAAAGCCAGATTATTTAAATTTGTCTCATCTAAATATTTTTTTATAAAAATATCATTACCAATCTCTAAACCTAAATTTATAGAATACTTAATAACTTTTATTAAAGAAAATATATTTCTTAAAGTCATATTCCAGCCCTGACCGGCTATAGGATGAATTTTATTAGCTATCTCACCAAACAGTAAAGTTCTTTTGGAATCTTTTAACTCATTAAAACTATAATTTAGATTAAACTTATTAATCTCAGAGATAGAAATTATTTCTTTAAATAATTCTTTAAAATGATTATTAAAAAACTTTGATAAATACTTTTTATTTGACACATATTTTTTATTAATCGAATTATTTTTAATAGACCAAATTACAGAGGTCTCTGCACTTGAAACTGGAAGAAAAGCCAAAGGTCCATCTTTTAAAAAGAATTGTCTTGCAGAATTATTTGAAATTTTTTCATGAAATAGATTAAAAACATATGCATCCTCGTTATAGGACTTGTCTACAACTTTTCTTAATTTAAATTTTGATAATAAAGAAAGATTATTAGCAGAAGCAAAGATGATAAGATTATAATTTTTTTTAATTAAATCTTTAAAAGTAATTTCTTTGAAAAATTTTTCATCGTTAATCGACGATATTTCTTTATTAAGAAAGTTAATATTTTTTAAACTCTTTAATTTTTTATAAATATCTGAAAATAAAGTATTGCTATCAATAATATAAGCTAGCGCTTCTTTTTTGTTAGATACGGAGAAATGAAGATCTTGTTTTAGGCTAATGGATGAATAAGAATCGTGTAAGTAAATATTCTTGATAATATTAGATTTTTTTTTAATATCTTTTAGCCCATAACGACATAATTCATCTAAGGAACTTTTGCTTAATGCAATTTTTGTTGGGTTAATTTTTTTTTTATTAAAATCCTGCTCAACTATATCTATCTGCAATCTAAATTTTGATAACAAATAGGCAATCATTAAGCCTGTGAGACCAGAACCGATAATACAAATTTTTTGAGAGTTAAGCATGATTACGTTTTGCTTTGGAATTCTATCAACTGAATATTAATGATACAAAGGTTTTAATTGTGATTCGCCAAGCAAAATATGGAAAAAATAATAACATTTATTAAAGTAAAATTAATTGAGCTTGCGGGTGTAATAATTATTTTTTCAAGTCTTGCGTATTTTGTCTCTTTAGCAACCTATTCAGCCAACAATATAAGCTATGTATTCCCGGCAGAAAAAAATATTCATAATAAATTTTTCTCTTTTTTTTATTATCTTTCTGATTTTTTTCTTCAAGCTTTTGGTGTTTTAGCTTTTTTAATATTTCTAAATTTAATTATTTGGGGAGGGTATTTAATTCTCAAAAAAAAAATTGAAAATTTTTCTTTAAAACTATTATTTTTAATTTTATCAATTATTTTTGGAGCTTTATTTTTCTCAATTAACATTGATCAAAGTTTTTGGCTTCCTGATAATGGTTTGGGGGGGTTTGTTGCTAATTTTATTTCTGAAAAATTAAATATAAAGAACAATTCCTTTGGAGCTTATCTCTCGGTTATTTTTCTATGCATATCCTTAATATGCTTTTATTTTAGCGCAGGGTTAAATATTCAAGAATGGAAAACTGTCTTTATAACTATAAAAAATTTATTAACTTTTTTCCCAAAATTAATATTTAAAATATATGTTAAAAGAAAAAATACTGAAGAAATTAGCATTAACATACCCGTACAGGAAAATGTTAATCAAAAAATTCAAGAAGAAATACCAATACAAGAAGCTTCTCCTCAACAACAGCTTCCTCTGGAAAGCACAAAAATTGAAAAATCTACAAGCTATAAAATTCCTCCAATAAAATTACTTGATGATCCAGTAAAAATTGAAAATCAATTAGATGAGGAAAGTTATAAAACTCAATCAAAATTTCTCGAAAATGTTCTTTTAGATTTTAGCATTTCAGGTGAAATAAAAAGAGTAAGTGCTGGACCTGTTGTGACTTTATATGAATTTGAACCAACGGCAGGAATTAAGACATCGAAAATTATAAATCTTTCTGAAGACATAGCGCGTAACACAAGCTCTATATCAACTAGAGTAGCAACCGTTCCTGGCAAAAGCACCATAGGAATAGAAATACCAAATAAAGTAAGAGAGAATGTTGCTTTAAAAGAAATAATTTCTAGCAAAGAATTTAATAATAAAGATATTAAGATTCCAATAACTCTTGGAAAAAGTATTTCAGGGTTTCCAATTGTTGGAGACTTGGTTTCAATGCCGCATCTTTTAATTGCCGGAACGACAGGATCAGGAAAATCTGTGTGCATTAATACTTTAATTCTATCAATTCTTTACAGACACAAACCTGATGACTGTAAACTTATTATGATTGATCCAAAAATGTTGGAGCTTTCTATCTATCAAGGAATCCCTCATCTACTAACACCTGTTATTACTGAACCTAAAAAAGCAACAACAGCTCTAAAATGGGTCGTTAAAGAAATGGAAAAAAGATATCGAGAAATGACTGAAATTGGAGTGAGAAATATTTCAGGATTTAACGATAAAGCATCTTCAGAGAGTAGAAAAAAAATGCCTTACATAGTTGTTATTGTTGATGAAATGGCTGATTTAATGATGATTGCAGGCAAAGAAATTGAGAATTACATACAAAGACTAGCGCAAATGGCTAGGGCTGCTGGAATTCATATAGTTATGGCAACTCAAAGACCAAGCGTTGATGTTATTACAGGTACAATTAAAGCTAATTTTCCAACTAGAATATCATTTCAAGTGACATCAAAAATAGACAGCAGAACTATATTAGGAGAGCAGGGTGCTGAATTATTACTTGGTAATGGTGATATGCTTTTTATGTCTTCAGCTAGCAGGATTATAAGAATTCACGGTCCTTATGTTTCTGAAAAAGAAATAGAAAGAGTTTCAACATTTTTAAGACTTCAAGGATCACCAACTTATATTGAAGAAGTAACTAGAATTGAAGAACAAGAAAACGATGAAGTGGTTTTAAACTCTGAAGGAAAAGATGAATTATATAATAAAGCAGTTGAAATAATTAAAACTGAAGGCAAAGCATCTACTAGTTTTTTACAAAGAAAACTTGGAATTGGTTACAATAGAGCGGCTAGAATTATTGATCAAATGGAAGAAGAAAAAATAATTAGCCCAGCAAATCACGTGGGCAAAAGAGAGATCTATTAAAATAAATGAAGAAATTTTTATACATTGTTTTAACAATGTTAATTTTTCTCAACGTTAATGCAAAAGAATCTGAAAAAGAAAAAATAATTGAAAATTTAAAAAAAATAAATTCCATTAAATTCAATTTCACTCAAATCACAAATGACATAATAGAAAATGGCAGTTGTATTATTGTTTACCCAAAAAAAATGCGATGTTTATACGAAGAGGAAGACAAAGAGATTATTGTAAATGATGATTATTTATTCTTAATTAATAAAAGAGAAAATAAAAATTATAACTATAATATCAAAGATACTCCTTTGGGAGTTATGCTAGACAAAGAAAATATTATAGAAAAATTATCAAACGTAGAAAAATTTAATAAAATAGATAAAAATATAATCGCAATTATAGATATAAATTCTCAAGAAAGTATTGAGATATATTTTAACTCTAAAGAAATGAATATTACCGGGTGGAAAATAAAAAATTATGACAAATCTAGTCTAGAATTTTTAATGAAGAATATTTCAATAAATGTTAATACAAACGAAAAATTTGAGATACCAAACTAAAAAGTTATAGATTTTCTGGGTTAAAAAATATCTTTTCGGTCTTAAAAATCTTCATCCCTCTTGCAAGATAATTTTTTAAAGCGTTAGCATGATCGAGTGTACATGTATGAACCCAAACTTTATTAATCCTTTGATTAAAAGAAGTTAATATTGCATCAGTTAATAAAAACCCTCCAATTCCTTTGCCAAAAAATTCTTTAAAAATTCCAAAATAAGGAATCTCCATCGATGGAATTTTTGGATCATAAAGTAACTCATAATATCCGGCTAATTCATTATTTTGTTTTAAAATATATAATTTAAAAAAATCATTACTAATATAATTCAACCAATCTTGATCGCTCCACTTAAGTCTATCTCTCCAAAAAAAATCTCTTCCTACTTCTTTATAAAGAAATTTACAAAAATCTACTGTTGGTTCTTTTTCTAGAATAACTTCTAGATTTTTTTCTTTACAATTTGATGGGATTAAATCGTTCCTTGAAATAAGATGTAGATAAAACCTATCTATGGATCTTTCCATTTTATTTATGGATCATTCTTCCTAATTTTTCTCCACCAAAGATATGAAAATGCAGGTGAGGAACTTCTTGGCCACCATCTCTGCCGTTATTGCCTAAATATCTATAACCAGAAGTAGACACTCCCAGAATGCTAGCGACCTTTCCTAAGGCTCTAATTAAACCTTCAATTTCATCACTTTTAGCATTAGCTGCAAAATCATTCATGTCCACATAAGCGCCTTTTGGGATTACCAAAACATGAACTTTTGCTTGGGGGTTAATATCTTTAAACGCAAGGGAAAACTTATCTTCATAAATTTTATCGCAAGGAATTTCTCCTCGCAAAATTTTAGCAAATATATTATTTTTATCGTACATTTTTTTTTCTATTCTTCTTCTCTTGAATTCCTGAGATCCTTTGTCTTCTTTTTAACTCTTTCATAATTGAAGTTATTGAAATTTTTTTAAACTCAAGAAGAACTAAAAAATGATATAATAAATCTGATGCTTCATGAACTATATTTTTTTTATTAGAATATTTAGATGAAGCCGCAAGTTCTCTAGCCTCTTCCATAAATTTTTTTATACAAAAATTTTTTCCTTTTTTAAAAAGACTTGCTGTATATGAAATTTTTGAGTTTTTATTCTTTTGCTTCTTTATTGTCTTTATAAGTTGCTCTAAATTTTTAAACATAGTTAAATTCTTATTGGTATTCCCTTTTTAATTAAATAGTTTTTTGCATCCATTATAGAATATTCGCCATAATGAAAGATTGAAGCTGCTAAAACTGCACTAGCTAATCCTGTATTAAATCCCTCATATAAATGATCAAGGTTTCCAACTCCTCCAGATGCTATCACGGGTATGGATACTAAGCTTGCAATAGCCCTTGTTAATTCAAGATCATAACCTGTTTTTGTTCCATCTTTATCCATAGATGTAAGAAGAATTTCTCCAGCGCCGTTTTTTTCTGCAATTTTTGCATATTCGATAGCATCAATACCTGTAGAATTTCTTCCTCCATGAGTAAATATTTCCCATTTATTATTTCCTATTTTTTTCGCGTCTATTGCAATCACTATACATTGCGATCCAAATCTAATTGAGCTCTCTTTAATAAAGTTATGATTTTTTACTGCTGCAGTATTAATTGAAACTTTATCTGCGCCTGCGAGTAAAAGACTTTTAATATCTTCAATGCTACTAATGCCTCCACCTACAGTTAGGGGAACAAAACAACTTTTTGCTGTTTCGCTTACCTTATCTAATAAAATTTTTCTATTTTCGCTTGATGCGGTGATATCTAAAAAACATATTTCATCAGCACCTCCTTTATCATATATTTTTGCCTGCTCTACTGGATCGCCTGCATCTTTTAGATTTACAAAATTAATGCCTTTTACAACTCTGCCATCCTTAACATCAAGACAGGGTATAATTCTTTTTTTAAGCATTTTTTTTAAACAAATTTTTTAAGTTCACTGAGAGAAATAGATTTATCATAAATAGCTTTGCCGATGATAACCCCGTCAAATAACTCAGCTTTGTGTAATTTTTTTATATCTTTTATATTTGAAACCCCACCGGAAACGACCAATGGAATATTAACTTTTGCGACTATTTTTTTTAATTGAGAAAAATTAACTCCTGTCTTTGTTCCATCTCGATTAATGTCTGTATAAATAATTCTAGACACACCAAAATCTTCTAGCTTTTTAGAAAAATCCATAAGTTTTATTTTTGTTTGCCTAACCCAGCCTTTAATGGCTAGAAAATTATTTCTAACATCAAGTGCAACAGCTATTCTTCCAGGAAATAAATCACATGCCTTTTTTAAAATTTTGGGATTTTTTACAGCCATAGTTCCAACAACTACCGTTGAAACTCCATTTTTAATCCAAAAAGATATTTGCTTTAAAGTTCTAATTCCACCACCTAACTGTACATTTAAATTAGTGTTCTTAATGATTTTAATTATAACTTTTTTATTCTTAGATCTTCCTTTTAAGGCCCCATCAAGGTCCACGAGATGCAGATCTGTGAAACCTTTTTTTTTAAACTGAAGTGCTTGATTGTATGGAGAAGAATTAAAAATAGTAGTTTTATTAAAATCTCCTTTATAAAGTCTTACGCATTTTCCGTCTTTTAAATCTATTGCTGGAAATATTATCATTATAAATTCCAATTCAAAAAGTTAGACAATAACTTAATTCCATTTTCCTGACTCTTTTCAGGATGAAATTGAGTACCAAAAATATTTTCTTTTAAAAGAGCAGCAACAACTGATTTTTCATAATCAGTTGTGCAAACAACATCATTAATATTTTCCGCTTCAAATGCATAACTATGCACAAAATAAAAATGGGACAAATTTTCAATATCTAAAAATAAATCATTTTTTTTAGCAATCTTAATTTCGTTCCAGCCCATATGGGGTAATTTTAAATCTTTGTTATTAAGTTTTATCTTTTGTACAGAACCTTTAATCCAACCAAATCCCTTAGTAACTTCTTCTTCAAATCCCTGATCTGAAAAAAGCTGCATACCAACACAAATTCCAAAAATTGGCTTTTTTTTAATTAAAACAAATTCATTAAGAGAATCCCATAATCCAGATATATTTTTTACTCCTAATGCACACTGTCTATAAGAGCCCTGGCCAGGTAATATAATTTTATCTGAATCTAAAATATCTTTAGGCTTATTAGATATTCTTATATTTATTTTTTTATTAATTTTTGTAGCTGCAGCCTCTAAAGCTTTTGAAACGGAATTAAGATTTCCAGTTCCATAATCAACAATTGATACATACATTTAAAAAATCTTTAAAGAATTCCTTTAGTGGAAGGCAAAGAATCTACAGCCCTTGCATCTTTTTCTAATGCTAGACGTAAAGCTCTCGCCAATCCCTTAAAACAAGATTCAATAATGTGGTGACTGTTATCACCATAAATATTTTCTATGTGCAAAGTAATGCCGGCACTTTGTGAAAAAGCCTGAAACCATTCTTTAAATAATTCTGTGTCCATTTCGCCAAGCTTTTCTACTTTTAATTTTACATTCCAAACTAGATAAGGTCTGTTTGATATATCAAGAGAAACTCTGCTTAATGTTTCATCCATCGGTATATAAGCATGTGCATACCTTTTAATACCTTTTTTATCGCCTAAAGCCTTAGCAATAGCTTCTCCTAAAACAATTCCCGAGTCTTCTGTCGTGTGGTGAAGATCAATGTGTAAGTCGCCTTTTGCATTTAAATTTATATCCATCAAAGAGTGTTTTGATAGCTGTTCAAGCATGTGATTTAAAAAACCAATTCCCGTATCTATTTTATAAACACCTTTGCCATCTAGATTTACTTCTGCCTCTATAGATGTCTCTTTGGTTTTTCTATTAACTTTTGCGATCCTCATATGAATTAATAATCTATATATAGAAAAACTAACCTTATCAATAAATTAGCTTTAATAGTTAAATAAATACTATTCTATAATCTTTTTTTTAGTCGTAATAAAAAAGCTCCAGATCCACCTAAACTTTGATCTGGCTCTTCCATAGAATTAATAATATCCGAAAAATTATCTTTGATAAAATTTGGGATTGCATATTTTAATAAGCTTAAATCTTCTGACAAATAAGGATTTTCTTTAACTTTGGACCTTAAACCTTTACCTGTAATAATTAAAATATTTCTTAAATCTTTCTGATAACAATTTTCTACAATTCCCTTTATCTTTTCAAAAGATTCCTGCAACGAATAACCGTGGAGATCTATTTTAAAATCAATATGATCTTGTTTTTTGTTTCCTTTTATAGATTTTTTATATATTTCGCCTTTATCACCATCTAAATATTTTTGGTTTTTAAAATCTTCCCAGGCTTTTATATCTTCCGGACTTGTAGAATTTTTATTATTCTTTGACATGCACATCCTGTGCAATTTCAGTTAAATTCCAAGTAGGATCATCAGAATTTAGATCTCTTGAAAAGCTCCAAACATCATTAACCGTTTGAATCTCTTCAGGACTGCCTTCAATAATATTATTATTGGCATCTTTAATGCAGGATATAATTTCACTCACAAATCTGGTTTTGACAGTATAAAAACTATCTTTCTTGTCTACATTCTCTATTGTTGCTTTTTTAATTCCTATGAAAGTAAATTGATTAACATATTTTTTATTTTTTCTTTCATCAAGAACGTCAACGAAGCTTTTATAAACTTC
>JACCDG011198221.1_pt1 | contig 12127 bp, 13 predicted proteins | sample 7442471 | NCBI WGS metagenome assembly JACCDG01 (sample SAMN15323444, study PRJNA562643) | freshwater metagenome | isolation source: river surface water | place: USA:Blue River Watershed | collected 2017-08-17 | reverse complement strand
GTGGCCGAAGCTGCCTATCAGGGAGCCAGGCATCTGATGGAACAGCGCGTCGTCATGCGGGATTACACCAAAGTCCGCGCACCGTATGACGGCATCGTGACCGCACGATTCGCGGACCCCGGAGCCTTGATTCAAATCGCCACGTCCTCGGCCACCAGCGCCATTCCGTTGTTTACTATCATGGACCTCAACACGGTGCGCATCTACGCCAATCTGCCGCAGGACGATAGCCCCTGGATCGGGCCGGGAAAGACGCCGGCGACGGTCAAGGTCACCGAACTGCCGTCCCGCTCGTTTACCGGCTTCGTCACCCGGTCCACCATGGCGCTCGATCCGGCCACGCGTAGTCTGTTAGTTGAAATCGATCTCCCCAATCAGGACCATGCACTCCGGCCCGGCACCTTCGCCGAGGTGACGCTCGGCCTGCGTGAAATTCCACAGGCCCTCGTCGTCCCCCCGCAGGCCGTCACCAGCACGCCAAAAGGAAAATCGCTGTTCATTGTCGAGGATGGCAAGGCCAAGCCAGTTGCGGTACAAACCGGCATCAGCGACGGCCGGTGGATCGAGATCACCTCCGGCTTGCGAGGCGACGAGGATGTGGTGGCCGTGGGCAAGCGTCGTCTCCTTGAAGGCATGCCGGTCGCCGCCTCGCCATTCAACCTGCCGGACGCCAAACTGTCGCAACAGAAATTTGAACGGCGCGCGCCCGGCGGCACCCCTCCACCGCCGGCCGCCGCGCCCACCACAAACAGTGTGACACCGACACGGGGAGATCGCCCATGACCTATCTATTGCCACGCAGGACGTGCCTCATGCTGGCCACCTTATCCCTAGCCGTAGCTTCGCCCTCCGCCACCATGGCCGCAGATGCAGACCAGCCGGTGGCGTTGTCGCGCGGCAGTTTTCTCGGCGTACAGCAAGCCGTGGAAACTGCCGTGAAGAATCACCCGATGCTGATGGAGGGCCAGGCAAACTTGAAGGCCTCGGAAGCGCGTACGGAACAGGCGCGGTCCCTGTACTACCCCCAGGTCTACGCCAACGCCAACACCGTGGCGGGCGCGGGCGTGAGCAATCCTCGCTTTCTGGTCGGAGGAGGCTTGCTGCGCGAAAACCAAACCACTTTCACCGGCGGCGTGATCGCCAACCAACGTCTCTACGATTTCGGCTACACCAGCAACCTCGTGGAGTCGAACAAGCTTGCTGAACGCGCTCAAGGACAGGATGTGAATGCGAGACGTGCACTGGTGCTGCTGTATGTACAACGCGCATACCTGAACAGTCTGAAGCGACATCGTCTGGTGCAGATTGCGGAGGAGACGGTGCGTGAGCGCGGCATCATCGCCGGCCAGATTGAAACGCTCTATCGCCAGCAACTGAAATCAAAACTTGATTTCGACCTGGCCCGCGTCGAGCTGGTGAACGCTCAATCCCTGCTGGTGCGAAGCCGCAATGATCTTAGGGCCAGTTTCGCCGACCTGAACCGGACCATGGGCATTGCCGGAGCTGACGATTATGTCCTCGAAGATATCTCCGTCGCCGTTCGTCCGCAGAAGACGCTGGAGACCCTGATCAACGAAAGCCTCTCGCATCCGGAAGTCAAACGGGCAAAGGAGCAGACAGCCTCCGCCGATGCGCGACTGACGGCCACGAAACGCCAATACCTGCCGACGTTTTCCGCGATCGCCAGCGGTGGCACGTTCGATCCCTTTGATCCGCGCCAGAATCAGCAGACCGGCGGATGGTGGATGGCCGGCGCCATGGTCTCCATGCCGCTGTTCACCGGGTTCCTGATTGAAAACCAGGTCGTGGAAGCGAATGCCAATCGGCAGGCCGCTTCCGCCGCCACCAGTAACATCGAGCAGGCGTTGACACAACAGGTGACCAATGCCTACCTCGACACGCTCACCTTCGCGCAACAAATCACCCTGGCCGAAGAGCAGGTCAAGACGGCTCAGGAAGCATTGCAGCTCGCCAAACAACGCTACAAACTCGGGTTGGGCACGGTGGTGGAAGTCACCCAGTCAGAGGTGGCACTGACAGCGGCGCAAACACGACTGGCGGACACGCAATACGACTATAAGATCGCAGAAGTCACGCTGGCCTATACCTCGCAAGGCGACGACACAGGCCGCATTCTTCTGATGAGCCGCGCATCCACTGCCTCTCGCCTGCCCGACACAGCGGGCCAGACGGAAGGACCTCCCGTCGCGGCCTACTAATGCGTCGCTGGAGCGAAGGACGGCCCCGCCATGATGACGGGCACCCAGCTCCCAGGCGGCACCCTCTACCTGTCAGGAGAGGGACACTCAGATGTTCTGGCCGGGAAAGACAATGGCGAGATCGATGACCAATTCGTCTTTGGTGTTGGCGAGGAGCCCGTCCCATATGCTCGTGGTTTGATGAACTAAGGCCTGGTCAAGGTCGAAGAAGAGATCGAACCCTTTGGAGATGATGGGGTTCATCGGGTACCGTCGATCGTAAATCATCCCGTAGGCCGGAATGCCATACAGCGTCTGCCAGTTCCCCAAGATAAAATGCAGTTCGGTACCCCGGATGTAGAGGCCCCCCGACGTGATCGTCCGCTTCACCGAAGTTTGCGGTTGACTGAGATAGTACGTCACCCGCTCATTTTCCCGCGCCAACCGTAACGCCTCCATCAGTTGCGGCACGAGGATCATGATCTCCGCATCACGGAACATGGGCAACCGTCGAGCGTCGTCGCCGATCCAGCGCTGGACCATGGTGCGATGCTCCTGCACCGTGAGGCCCATCAGCACCCGCCTGACCTGCTCTTGGGAAAATTTGGCCGGATGCGTGAAATGCCCGGGCGGCCATTCCGGCAACACATTGGCATCCAACTCCAACCGGACAAAATTGACGGGATCTTCGTAGACCGTCCGCGACGGGACCTGAGGAATGGCGCAGCCCGCAGCGGCGAACACCGCTGCGGCCAATGCCATGAGTCGGGAACAGCGCCCCGTGTTGCGCAGGAACCCACGCAGCGGGGTCATGACGCGGTCATCTCCTTACGCCACACGGGATGCGTCACGTTACTCAGTAATCGTCACGGTCATTTCCACGCGCTCCAGCGGGTTATCCCGCCCGTCACGCTTGGCTCCGACCACTTTGTCGACCACGTCGAGCCCGCTCTGCACTTCCCCGAACACCGTATACTGCCAATCCAGAAAATTGGCGTCATTCACACAGATAAAAAATTGCGAACCGGCGCTGTCCGGATCATTGGCGCGCGCCATGGACAGAGTTCCCCGCTTATGCGGCTTGCTGTTGAACTCCGCCTTCACGTTGTGGCCTGGGCCACCCATTCCGTGCGAGGCGCGATCGGGATTCTTGCTGTTCGGATCGCCGCCTTGGATCATGAATCCGGGAATCACCCGATGAAAGGTGGTGCCGTTGTAAAACCCTTTCTTCGCCAGGTCCGTAAAGTTCTTCACATGATTCGGCGCCACGTCCGGGAAAAAGCGCAGCACGATCTCGCCCCAGGGCTCGTTCTTGGATGTCACAGTAATCGTCGCGGTTTGTACGGTCATCTCGTATCCTTTCCTACTCAGTTAAACTTGAAGGGCGCGACGCTCTCCCCTTCCAATCCCTGGCTGACTGCTGTCCAGGTCAGGCCGTCGTCGTCGCTGCGAAACACGCCGGAACTGGTTCCGGCATAAAAGCCGCCCTTCTCACCCTCGATCAACACTTGTACCGAGAGATTGCTCAGGCCTTTGTTCAACGGCATCCATTGCCGTCCCTTATCGATGGTCTTGAAAATCCCCCGTCCCGTCGCGACATACACGCCGCGCTCATTGCTGATCAAACCGCGGATGGAGTCGTTCGGTAAGGCGCGGCTGATCGGCAGCCACGTTTTGCCCCCGTCGCCGCTGCGGAACACCCCGCCGTCGAACGTGCCTGCATAGACGCCTTGCTCCTTATCGACCGCCAGGACGCGGATAAAATTCTCCACCAATCCTTCGTGATCTTTCAGACCTTGCCGGAGACGCGTCCACCCGGGCGTGCGTTCTTTGTAACTGTGCACGCCCTTGCCGGAAGTGCCTGCGTACAACGTGCCATCATTAGTCCTGGCCAGCGCATGCACCAAAATTTCATCCAGTCCGGTGGTCACGACTTTCCACTGGTCCTGCGCCGCGTTCAACAAATAGACGCCGTCGCCGGTCCCTGCATACAATCCCTTGGCATCCATCATCAACGCCTTGATTTCCAGACGCTTCAGCCCTTTATTGAGCGGCTGCCAGGTTTTTCCGGCATCGCGGGAGCGGAATACCCCGCCGCGAAATGTCCCCGCATAGATGGCGCCATCTTTGCCGGTAGTCAGGCAGAGCACGAAGGGGTCGGTGAGTCCTTCATTGGCCGACATCCAGGTGCCGCCGCGGTCGCTGCTGCGAAAAATGCCCATGCCGAAGGATCCGGCGTAGATCACGCCGCCGGTACCTGAGGCCAAGGCCTGAATACTCGTATTGCCGATGTCCGCAGGCGAGGACGGATCCTGCCCGGGGTGTCCCTGTTCCAGTTTCAATGGCCCACCGCCCTCGTTCCCGATAGGCAAGGATGCGGCATGCCCCATTCCCTGCAGACTGCCGACCGTCAACGCCGCCAACACCAACATGTGACGCAGCATAAGATGATCACCCTTCAAAAATTGTAAACGCCGGCTCACCGCACGCGATGACCAGCAGTACCAATGGGTATATCAGGGTCGAGGGGCAAATTCATGTCGGGTGCGGGTCCCGAGGACCGCCCGAAGATCTTCGCCCCGATGATCCCGATCTCATAGAGTACCATGAGCGGGACCGCCATGAGCAACATGGTGAAGAGGGTGGCGTCCGGCGTCACAATGGCCGAAATGATCAAGGCCGCCATGATGGCGTGCTTGCGATAATGGGACAACACTGCCGCAGAGACCACACCCACCCGGGACAAAATGGTCAGCACCAGGGGCAGTTCAAACGCACACCCGAAGATCAGCAGAAATTTGACGTTGAAATCGATGTAGGTACCCACCCCGAGCGCGGGCGTAATGTCGCGGTCCATACCGAAGCTGACGAAAAAGTCGATGACGAGCGGCAGGATGACGAGATTACAAAAGATGAGTCCGAGCGCGAAGAGCAGCGCGGCCAGCAGGAAAATCGGAATCGCCCAGCGCTGCTCCTTCGGAAGCAGCGCCGGCTCGATAAACTTCCAGAACTGGTAAAACACGATCGGCAGGCTGAGAATGATGCCCGCCAGAAACGACACCTTGATGGAGGCGAACAGCGCTTCGGTCGGTCCGTAGAACACCAGCTGATTGGGGAAGGGACGATTGAGCCAGGCGACCATCTCCGTCGAGTACGCAAACGCCGACGCAAACGCGACCCCCAGGGTGACCGCGATGATCAGCAGCCGCTTTTTGAGCGACTGTATATGGGCGGCCAGTGGTGCGAGCATGTCCGGTCCGAACCAATGCCTCCGCGTTCCGTCTCCCCGCTCCTGCCCGTCCGCCAGAAGCGACCGGCGCGGAATTCCCTACCGACCCTCGTTACCGTGAGGATCGAATGAGTTCGGCAATCTTATCCTTCGTGGCCAGTTTTTCTTTCTGTAGCTGTTTCTTCAGCACTTCTTCCGCCGGCGTTAGGACATGCCGCCGCTGTAAATCGGCCAGCTTCTCGTCGAGGCGGTGATGAGATTCTTCCAGTGCGCGAAATTCTGTGTTGGATTGCCGTAACCGCTCAGTGATCGCCGTCTCCGTCTGCATGTCGCACCTCCTGGTTGACTACATACGTTCGTGGATGACTATCGCGTTACCCGGCTCCCGGAGATCACGCTCCAGGCTGCCGACACACCTCACTCACCTGCAGCGGCGCCATTTCCATCAGCACCGCATCTTCTTCGGGATGAACATAGTACCGCGCCCGTTTGGCGGTCTGACGAAACCCCAGCCGGCGATAGAGCGCCTGCGCCTCGTGGTTGGATTCCCGCACCTCCAACATCGCCCTGGTCGCACCGCGGGTTATCCCCGTTTCCAGGGCAGCGCAGACCAAACTGGTCGCCACCCCTCGTCGCCGGAACGGCGCCAACACCGCCAGGTTCATCAACCGGACTTCCTCAAATACGACCCAAAAACAAAAATAGCCCGCCAACGCCAAGGATCCAGACAGGGGGTCAGGACACTTCGCGATCAAAAAATTCGCAAATTGGTTGCCGGAGAGCTCGGCTGCCAACATTTTGCGCGTCCAGGGGGCCGAGAAGCAAGCCTGTTCAATGGCCAGAACCTCGTCGAGGACGTCCGCCGTGGCGGGTTCAATGAGAACCGAAGTGGATGTCATGTCAGAGTGAATGCCCCATGTGGCACATTACGTCCTGCGCCGGGCATCGACGCCCTTAGGCACGGCTCGCTGTCGTCGCTGGCTCAACTTGCCGGCCACCCGCTGGCGCCGCCGTTCGAGGGCGGACTGGCCCTGTTGTTCGTCGAATTTGACTTCCGCTTCCGTGCGTTGAACATAACGAGGAACCAATTCCTGTTCCACCATCTGTCCCCCAGTCAGACGCTGCTGACCTGCAAGTGCCACGCTCACAGCCGACGGGCGTTGCTGCTCCCGGCTGACTTCCTGCACCTGTCCGCCGGCCGCCACGAGAGCGGCGCGGATCTCGGGCTCATACGCCTGCCATCCATCACCGAGGACGGTGCAGGCTTGAGCCACCTCTAACGCTCGAGCCACCGAACTCGGCGGACCGACTTGCTCTGCGATGAGGGTGCGTAATCCTGATTCTGGCAGCCACTCATAGGCAGCCCAGTACACTTCATTGTGCCGACTTTTCAGAATCGGCACCAACAATCCCTTCACGTCGCGCAGGTTCCAGGCCATGGCTTCCAAGGTGGGAACCGGTGCAATCGGAAGGCCCAGCACTGCGCGGAACCCCAACATGGTCGCGAGCCCGACCCGCAGGCCGGTGAATGAACCGGGACCGATGGACACCGCCAATCCGTGAAGGTCCTTCAGCGTGAGCCCTCCCTCGCGCAACACACGATCGACGGAACCCATTAACGAACGGGCATGCGAGCCCTCGGCATCCTGCTCGACGAGGGCCAGTACTGTTTCACCTCGCAGCAAGGCCACGCTCTGCCAGGCTGTCGCGGTATCAATGGCTAACAGGTCGTGTTCCGGCTGCGGGGTCATACGCGTCCAAGTTCACCCGGTTTAATCGGCTCATTCGGAACTAATTCATGAAACGTGACCAGCAGACTTCCGGACCCCTGCCCATCGGTCATGCGAATGGTAAAGGGACGCATGATCCGTGGCGAAGCCTGCGGCGATTGCTCGTTAGACGCTAAGACCGCCGGCAACGGACCGACCGCACGATAATCGTCGAATTGCATCGTGGCTTCGATCTCGCCGGCCGGGGTCAGCCGTTCTTCTTGAACCACCAGTAAATTCCGGCGGTCAAACCAGATCCGCCGACTCACATAGGGAGCCGCACCAGATGGCCCCGGTGCCGTCAGCACATCCAAGCGATACCGGGAGCCATCCTCCGACAACCGGACCTGCTCTTGTGGCCCGACCGTGTGCGTCCCCGTCACGCCGCTCATGGCCCAGACACTCAACTGAAACGGACGCGTGAGTTGCCCTAACTGATCGGCCTCGGACGATCGGCCGGTCACTTCGCGCCCCATGGTCGGCAGCCGGAGCTTGAATTGGTCTTCCAGTTGAACAAGTTCGAATATTTCACTGCCCACCGCGGAAAATCCGCGCAATCGGATGGCGTTCGGACGTTGATAAAACACTGTGCCCTGAACCCGCTGGCCAATCGGGAGAATGCCGCCGGTAATCTTGGCACTAAAGAGACCTTTGATCGTACGCACTTCTCCCGCATGCTCCTGTAGGAGCGCGGTTAATTGTTCTGCCGTCGCCTCTTTCAGTGGAGTGATGTCCTTTGGGCCGAACAGGGTACAGCCGGGGAGCACGAAGGCACACAGCAGGAAGGCCCACATCACATGACGCGTTGGTTTCACACCCGCCTCTCTACGCTGAGACTTCACACCAGCACCGCATCCAACGCGTCGCCCACTTCACGGATGCCGACCAATTCAATCCCCTCTACCGGATCGAGTTTCGCGACATTTCGCTCAGGCAATAGGCAACGCTTGAAGCCCATCTTCGCCGCCTCACGAATGCGTAATTCGGCCTGGCTGATCGCCCGCACCTCGCCGCCCAGACCGACTTCGCCCATCACCAAGGTCGTGAAATCAATCGGGCTCTCGCGCAAACTCGACGTCACGGCAGCGACGATACCCAGATCGATCGCCGGTTCGTCGATATGAATTCCGCCGACCACATTCACGTAGACGTCCTGCCCAGAGAGATGCATGCCCAAACGTTTTTCCATTACGGCCAGCAGCAAGGAGAGGCGATTCGGTTCCACCCCGTTCGCCATCCGCTTGGGCATCGGATAATTCGTCCCCGACACGAGCGCCTGAAGTTCCACGAGAATCGGTCGCGTTCCTTCCAGGCTGGACACCACGACCGAACCGGTGCTGCGTTGCGGACGTTCGGCAAGGAATAGCTCGGACGGGTTGCTGACCTCCTCAAGTCCGCCGTCTTTCATCTCGAACACGCCGATTTCGTTCGTGGACCCGAACCGGTTTTTCACCGCGCGCAAGATCCGGAAACTGTGGCTCTTGTCGCCTTCGAAGTACAGCACCGTGTCGACGATATGTTCCAGGAGCCGCGGCCCGGCGATCGCGCCTTCTTTCGTGACATGTCCGATGATGAACACGGGGACGTTGTTGCGCTTGGCAAACCACATTAACTGCCCGGCCACTTCCTGCACCTGGCTGATACTGCCAGGCGCCGAGGTCAATTGCTCTGTATACACCGTTTGGATCGAATCCACGACAACCGCCGCCGGTTTGATCTCCTGGATAGCTTTAAGGATTTGTTCGAGCGACGTTTCGCCGAGAATCAGGAGATGCTTGCCGCCGATGCCAAGCCGCTCACCTCGCATCTTGATCTGACGTGGGGATTCCTCACCGGAGACATAGAGGACCTGCTCGCCGGCTTCCGCCAGGAGGGGCAAGGCCTGCAATAACAACGTCGTTTTCCCGATCCCCGGGTCGCCGCCGATTAACATCACAGACCCGGGCACGACGCCTCCGCCGAGGACACGGTCGAATTCGCCCATGCCGGTGCTATGCCGCGGTTCGCCCACGATTTCAATATCGGAGATGGGGGTAGCCACCGCCATGCCCGTGGGAGGCATACCCTGACGACCTTTCGGAGCGGCCGGGAGGCGCTCTTCTTTGAGCGTGTTCCAGCCGCCGCAGTCGGGGCAACGTCCAAGCCAGCGCGGAGCTTGATGACCGCAGGCCTGACAATGAAACGTAGTCTTCGCCTTCATTCCGTATCGCCTCACATTGCAGCAGCGTCTACCGGCATCGTAAAGGAAACAGACGAGAAAAAGGAAGGAGAACTGGAGGAGCCCTGGAGTAAGATCCGACGTCTCCGCAGTGAGTGCCTGGTCCATGCTCCTTTGCCATGGATGTTACCCCGGCAGGCGCTTCCAGGATGCTGTCCTCTGACCTGAGTTTTCCGGGAACGTGGAGAGATACACCAGCAAAGGCGACGGAAACGATGGGGCTACCGAGGTGTTGGAAGGGGTGCAGGTCTGATGGGTGACGCGCTACTCGACCGGCAATCCTGACAAATGAAACAGGGCAATGGCAGCAGCGGTGGCGGCATTGAGGGATTCGACCCCTGGTTTCAGAGGTATAGTGAACCGCACATTCGCGGCGGCAAGGACGGCATCCGACAACCCCCGACTTTCACTGCCGATCGCCACGATGCTGCGAGCAGGAATGGACTGAATCGATCGGATGGGGATGCTGTCGGAATGGGTGCCGACATCGGCCGCAAGAATCGTACAGCCCAACGCCAGGAGATTCTCAAGGCTGGTGTGTGAGAAAATCGGGAGTTGGAACAAGGTCCCGGCTGTAGCCCGCACCACTTTCGGATTGAACACATCGACGGAATGGGGTGCCATCCATAACGCACTGACATCGAGTCCCGCCGCGGTCCGAACAATCGTTCCGATATTCGCCGGATCTTGCAACATGTCTCCATACAAGCCGAAGACTCTAGGTTGTGCCAAAATGGTCGCTTGATCCCACGCCGGTTGATGCACGATGGCCAGCGCGCCGCTCGAGGTTTCGACATCGGACAACTGAGCCAACTGATGTTCAGGACAGGTGTGGACGGTGCACCCGCTGTTGACAATCTCCTGCGCAACCTCCGGCGACTGGCGTTCCAAAAATGTGGGCGCAACGACGAGACAGACAATTTGACGAGGAGCCGACCGCACCAATTCAAGAATGGGTTTTGTGCCTTCCAGCACAAAGACCCGCTCGCGGTCGCGCGTGCGCTTCGTCTTAGCGACATCCCTGATATGGGAGAGAAAGTTCCGAGAGACGGTTCGAGATGAGAAGGTCAACAGATTCCCAGCGGTCAGCGGCACTGCGAGGAGGGGTGATGAACCCACCGCCTCCCCGCGATCTATCTATTTGCGTTTCTTACCGGAGGCGGCTTCTGCGGCACGGATACGCTGCGCACGCACCTTCGCCCGTTTAAGCGCCGACAACTTGCCGCGTGTGCGATCCCGCTCGGCTTTCAATCGTTCCAATTGCGCCCGGAGGTGCACGCGTTCCTCTTTGTAGATACTGGCACATTCGGCGGGAGACAGGTTCGTCCAATCTCCCGTTCCACGTGCCCGCTTGATCCGCGCTTCCAAGGATTCACGCAACAGCCTCTCGCGCATCGACATCAACGACTGCAGGGCTTCCTGCCGCCGCTGGACTTCTTCCTCTTCGGCCATAATGCCGCGAATGTCGGTTCCTAACATCGGCTGATCCTCCTCGCTGGGGATATCAATACGAACGCCCCATTCTACCCGATTTTGATGCCTTTGTTCTACCTAGGAGAATGGAACGTAACGTATTGATGTTGCAGACAAGTATGGGACAACCTCTGAAAAAGGCACATTGCAGTGCCCAAAAGGAATGCAGTATGATCGGCCTCATGCCACACATCGGAACCCTGGTTCGCGCCTGGCGACTGTCTCAAAAATGTTCCGAGCAGGCCTTTGCACAACGAGCCGGAATCGACCAGAATTTCTTAGAATTGTTGGAATCGGAACAGCACGATCCCAATGCCTCGACCCTGGAAGCCGTAGCCGATGCGCTGAAAATTCCCCTTCCCTGGCTCTTCATTCATCCGACAGAATTCGACCTGCTCTGCAAAGACGACGATGAGGAACCGGCGCCTCTGTCGACGTTGACCGGAGCAGATCCTGTGCTGGAGAGGCTACTCCTGGCAGCCGGGCATGATCGAACGCTGTTCGTGCTACTTGCAGCGCTCATGCAAAGCGGGGAGCCGAAACTGCTTCGCGCCGCCGAAGTCAGCCTGCGAAGCCTGGTGAAACAATCCAAACAAGCCACGGTTCCCTGGCAATCCCGTCCACCAGGCCATTTTGAGCCACCCAGCGACTAACTCCCGCTCCTCATTCCACACCCATCGCGTTCTTCTTCATGTCCTTCTACCGGGTGGCGTGATCAGGCTCGGCACGGCCCTTGGCTTGCCCCGCTCGTACCAGAAACAGGCCGACCAACGACAACGCGAGAAGCCCCGGCCAGCCTCCTAACGGCGGATCGGCAAACAGCTGGAAGGGATCTCCCGCCAACGAGGGCCAAACACTACTCAACGCAATCGGAAGTGCCAGCAGAATCCCGACCATCGCTTCACCCGTCACAAGCCCGGCAGCACAAAGAAGCCCTTGATCGTCCGTCGAGGTCTCAGACGCCGGTCTCCCCCTCCGCACATACTCGGCCAACAATCCGCCAAGCAAGATCGCCGCCGATAATTTCAGCGGCAAGTACATCCCCAGCGCCACGGCCAAGACTGGAAATCGAAGCTGAGCCTGACGTCGCGCCTGCCGCTGGTCCACTCCGATAATCGCCACACCGAGCGCCATCCCGATACCGACCAGGTGCCAGGGCAATGACCCGCCGAACACTCCCCTGGCAAGATTGGCCATCAGAGTCGCCTGCGGCGCACTCAGCGGATGGGGCTGTGCGGCG
>JACCDG011640864.1_pt1 | contig 12131 bp, 9 predicted proteins | sample 7442471 | NCBI WGS metagenome assembly JACCDG01 (sample SAMN15323444, study PRJNA562643) | freshwater metagenome | isolation source: river surface water | place: USA:Blue River Watershed | collected 2017-08-17 | reverse complement strand
TTTTTCAAGAATTCCAAAAACTCCATTGTTCACAGCTTTGATCGAATGGTCTTTATCCATATATCCTGACATTAAAATCACGGGTAACTCATAACCAAGTTCCATCAGTCGTTGAGATAACTCTAATCCTGTCATATCAGGCATATTCAAGTCAGAGACAATCACGGTTGGAACTTCTCCCATATCAATGGCTGCCAAAACTTCCTTCGGAGTATCAAAGATGCGAACGCGGTAGGTATGGTTGAGGATTTCTGCAAAGGACAGCAGAATTTCTTTTTCATCATCTACAAAATAGATAAGGTCTTTGTCGCTCATAAGTATCCCCCTCTAGCTGACTTATCGGATTTTTGAGTAAATACTTTGCTCGATTTTAACAAAATAAAGAAATTTTATTTTCGTCTCATTTTGAAACACTCATCACCAGGATTTGATGTGGAATTGAAAAAAAATAAATGAAAATCAAAAGCAAGAGGAAAGACGCTGAGATTTAAAATGTAAGATAATGACAGAATCCTTTTTGCTTAACCCCTTGATATTTTGTTTTTATCTCTCGACGAAAGTCCTAATGCATATTGAGACAGCATATCATGCTAGTTTTCTGCACAATGATTTTCGGTCACAAACTGAAACCGCTTGGTATTTTGCTGCTCATCATTTCAACATTTTTAGAAATTTTTTTTGACTGTCCGAAAAAAAGAGATAGCCTTGTGTGTAAGAGGTCCATGGGTAGTAAGACATGGGCACCATAACCACTAAATATAGTGGATTCACAGACAAAGAAATAACGAAACCCAGACCTGAGGAATTGAAAATCAGCTCCCCAGGCATGGAATTTCTTTCTTTAAAACATGGAAGCTTTGACGAGAGGAAAGGATCACTATGAGCAACATGACAACAACTTTTGAAAATGAAACGAATCACCCTCACATCATGAGAGTCCGCAAAAGAGATGGAACTTTGGATGCTGTGGATGTGACAAAAATCGTGGAACGAGTCACAAACTGCTGCCAAGGTTTGAAAACAGTGGATCCTCTTCGTGTTGCAACAAAAGCCATTAGTGGACTTTACGATGGAGCCACAACCAAAGAACTGGATAACTTGTGCATTCAAACATCCTCTTTGTTGATTGGCGAAGATCCTGAATATTCTCGTTTAGCGGCTCGCCTCTTGTCTATTTATATGGATGAAGAAGTTCGCTCACAAAAAATTCAATCCTTTGCCGACTCCATCACAATGGGATATCAAAACGGATTGATTTCCGAAGCGACCTACCAATTTGTCCAAAATCATAAAGCTGCTTTGTGTGCTGCCATTGAACCCTACCGCACCGATCGTTTTGAATATTTTGGTCTTCGCACTGTTTATGATCGTTACCTTTTGAAAAACCCAACGACTCGTCAAGTGATCGAGACTCCTCAATACTTCTTCATGCGTGTTGCTTGCGGCCTTTCGACTCAAGTGGAAGAGGCCATTGAGTTTTATCGTTTGATTTCTTCCCACGACTATATGCCTTCGACTCCGACACTTTTCAATTCAGCAACTTTACGTCCTCAGATGTCTTCTTGCTATCTTTTGGATTCACCGGAAGATGATTTGCGCGCGATCTATGATAAATACACAGATATCGCTCTTCTTTCTAAATTTGCAGGAGGTATCGGCGTTGCCTTTCATCGTGTGAGAGCCCGTGGATCTTTGATCAAAGGAACCAATGGTCATTCGAACGGAATCATTCCTTGGTTGAAAACTTTGGATAGTTCTGTGGCCGCCGTCAATCAAGGTGGAAAGCGCAAGGGTGCATGCTGTGTGTATTTAGAAAGCTGGCATGCGGATGTGGAGGAATTCCTTGAAATGCGTGACAACACCGGCGATGAAGCGAAGAGAACTCATAACTTGAATCTTGCCAACTGGGTCCCTGATCTTTTCATGGAGCGTGTCGAAAAAGATCAAATGTGGTCTTTATTTGATCCTCGTGTGACTCCAGAATTAACGGATCTGTACGGAGAAGAATTCCGTATTGCCTACACAGAAGCTGAACAAAAAAATCTTTTCGTTCGTCAAGTGAAGGCCCGTGATTTGTACGCACGTATGATGAAGACATTGGCTCAAACTGGAAATGGATGGATGACATTTAAAGATGCTTCCAATCTGAAAGCCAACCAAGTTGGAAAAACCAAAGAAGTGATTCATCTTTCCAACCTTTGTACAGAAATTCTTGAAGTCACAAGCAATAAAGAAACCGCAGTCTGCAACCTTGGATCTGTGAATCTTGGTCGTCATATTGTCGATGGACAATTTGATTTTGATAAGCTTGCTCGTACTGTTCGTACGGCTGTGAAGTATTTGGACCGTGTTGTGGATATTAACTTTTATCCAATTTCAACGGCAGCTGATTCCAACCATCGATGGCGCCCTGTTGGACTTGGTGTGATGGGTCTTCAAGATGTGTTCTTCCAATTACGCTTAGCTTTCGACAGCGAAAAGGCACGCGAACTTTCACGTCGTATTCAAGAAGAAATTTATTATAACGCTCTTGTGACATCCAATGAATTGGCGAAACACTATGGACCTCATGCTGCTTTTAAAGAGACAAAAGCCGCCGATGGACTTTTGCAATTCGACCTTTGGGGCGTGAAACCCACAGATGTTGTGCGTTGGAATCAATTGAAGGAAGAAATCAAAAAGCACGGTCTTCGTAACTCGCTTTTGATTGCCATTGCTCCTACGGCCACCATTGCCAGCATCGTTGGTTGTTACGAGGCCACAGAACCTCAGATCTCGAATCTTTTCAAACGTGAAACTTTGTCCGGCGAATTTATGCAAATCAACCGCTACTTAGTGACCGAATTGAAAAAACTTGGTCTGTGGAATGAAGACCTTCGCAACGAGATTAAACTTTCTGAGGGCTCCATTCAGGCCTTGCCTGAAATTCCGCCAGAATTGAAAGAAATCTACCGTACCGTTTGGGAAGTTCCTATGAAAGGACTTTTGGAAATGGGCGCAGAACGAGGAGCCTTTATTGATCAAAGTCAAAGTTTGAACTTGTTCATGGAAAGTCCAACCATTGGAAAACTTTCCAGCATGTACATGTACGCTTGGAAACAGGGATTAAAAACGACCTATTACTTACGTTCGCGTCCTGCGACCTCCATCGCAAAAACAACCGTTCGTCGTAGCAATATCGGTGCAAACTCAGCAAGCTCCACAACGAATACCTCAACATCCGCAGCAGAGTCCCTTGCAAAAGTGGATACCGTTGTGTCTGCAACAACAACGACAGAAAAAACTTACTCGGATTCGGAAGTGATCGCTTGTTCTTTGGAAAATCCCGAAGCATGCGAAGCTTGCCAATAACAACTTTGAAAGGACTTGAATTATGATTTTAGATCCAGGCTTTGACCTCACATTAAGACCTATGAAATACCCCATTTTTTACGAAATGTATAAAAATGGAATTAAAAATACTTGGACAGTGGATGAAGTCGACTTTTCAACAGATCTTGTCGATTTGCATTCCAAACTGACAAGCAGTGAAAAACATTTGATCAGTCGCTTGGTGGCCTTTTTTGCCACCGGAGACTCCATCGTTGGAAACAACCTTGTTTTGAATTTGTACAAGCATATCAATTCTCCAGAGGCTCGTTTGTATTTATCCAGACAGTTGTATGAAGAAGCTTTGCATGTGCAATTTTATCTGACTTTGTTGGATACTTATATTCCTGATCATGATGAAAGGGCCCAAGCTTTTTCTGCCATTCACAATATTCCTTCCATCAAAGCTAAAGGTGAATTTTGTTTTAAATGGATTGATTCCATTTACACCATGGACAAAATTGAAACGGTGGAAGACCGTCGTCGTTTTTTAATGAACCTGATTTGTTTTGCCGCTTGCATTGAAGGGCTTTTCTTCTTTGCAGCCTTTGCGTATGTGTACTTCTTACGATCGAAGGGCCTTTTAGCAGGACTGGCTTCAGGAACAAACTGGGTCTTCCGTGATGAAAGTATGCATATTGCTTTTGCAAATGAAGTGATTGCCATTGCCCGCCGAGAAGATCCTACTTTATTCAATGATCAAATGAATGAAATGGTCACTCAAATGATCGAAGAAGCGATCGAATGCGAAATGCAATTTGCAAAAGATATTTTAGACCACGGAGTTGCAGGTCTTTCCTTGAAAGATATGCGCCAATATTTGGAATTTGTGGCTGACCAACGTTTGGAAGCTTTGCATATTCCAGCGCGCTTTCACACAAAAAATCCATTCCCATTTATGGAGCTTCAAGACATGCAAGAACTTGCTAACTTTTTTGAGCGTCGTGTTTCAGCCTACCAGGTTGGAGTTTCCGGCCAGGTTTCTTTCGACGAGTCCTTTTAAGTTATGCAACAACAAGGAAAAGGGAAAATCTTACTGCTTTTCATCACAGTGATCCTGTGTTTGACGGCGGGGTTTTCCCTTGGCTTTTATGGTCAACAGATACGCCGAGTGCTTCATCGCCATGAAAAGCCCTATCTTGTTTTAATTCCAGAACAGCTATCCATCTTACAAAGTCAGATCGAACTTTCAGCCATTCGGTGGGGCGTTCCTGTTCAGGTGCATAAGTATTCTCAATTTTCTGACTACGCTCTTCATCAACGTGAAAATATTTATTCCATGATTTTGCACCCACAAGGTTGGGAAATCGTCCAATCACAAAGTGGGATGGAACATATTTCTCACCGCCAACAAAGAAAAATGGAAGACCTGGTGGATCGAGTTTTCCCTCTCAAAATAGAAAACTCCTCTTTATCCATTCCCTTTCTTTGGAGACTTTGGACATTGGAATCAAATACACCCAACGCTTCCCTATCTACAGATTCAGCACTTGCTGTTTCTCAATACCAATCATCAGCCAATCACGATTTGAATGAAATTTATCAACAAATGGTGGCCACAACAAATCGCTCAACGGCAACAACCATCAAAAGTAAGAACAATGTAAAAAAAATAAATACTGCCAATTCTTCCATGATTTGGAGATGGATTCATCATCGAGAAAAATTGGAAACGGATCTTCCTAAAAAAGCCTATCTGGAAGTTTTGGTTTGGACCCTGAATCCTAAAACCAATAAAGAGTCAGATTTTTTTACAGAGGTTTTAAAAAAATGGTCTCTTCCAGAAAATCAAAAACTCTATCTAAAAAATGAATGGGCAACCTGTTTCCAATCTTCAACATTTTCAGATCTTCGAATGAGTCCTGATTTTCTTTCAAAAATACCTTTACAGAATATTTTGCCCATCAAAAGAACCCATTCGGAAAAAAATTAGTCTAAATACCAGAATTCAAGCAGCTTCGTCGGTAGGAAATTTTATAACTTTCTTCTCTTTGATCCAGGGATTGAAATTCCGTTTCCTGATTTTCCAAATAAAGTCTCAATCGATTGGATTCCGCATAACCAAGTGATAAAAAGTTTTTTCCGGTCCCCACGGGATCCCGATAATTTTCACGAGTTTGCTTCACCTTTTGCAGGTCGGCAATATATTGTTGACGGTCTTTTTCAATATATTTTGTATCGATGGCCCCCAAAGGAAGCTTCATATTTTGAAGTTGATGAATCGTGACGGATAAATCTTCTTCTGCACAATCATCCTGTGCAACCAAAACACTGCCTCCAAGTGCAGCTAAGCCCACCAAGGGATGAACTGTTGCCATCGTTACGGCAGTAACAACACCTCCAGATGTGATGGCATATCCAAAAACAGACGACTCATAATCTTTGATCCGATCCCGCGTGGCTTGAATTTCAGTTTGTAAATGCATTTTCTTTTTATGCAATTCTGAAAGATAAGACTTTAAGGATGGGCAAAGATTCTGGTCTTTCTGTACTTCTGCTTTTGATGGCCCCGCAATCATGACCAGGCTGATGGAAAATGAAATTGCGATCTTTTTAAAAATTGTTGGTTTCATAGAAATCTCCTTTGATTTGGTTATTCATTGATTCCTAACATTCAATACAGCAAGACCCATGCCCACCTGCTTTCTGCTTATAATAGATGGCTACACAATCTTAAGGTGATCCCTTTCCATAGGGACAAAAACTGTTAGACACCCCCTCTTTTTCAATGTGAATGAAGTGTTAATTTTTAATTTAGAAGGAATTGAGGGAGGATGGGATTTCAAATGCTACCCTTTAAAAACACCTGTTTTTTCAATGGGCATCAACAGATCTCATGATAAGAAATAATGCATTGCATGGTTTTTTTACATGTCAGAAAACTAACAGGAGATATTTCAACTACGCTCATGTACCTTTTCACAAAATTTAATGAAATAGCTTTTTCTATCCCCCTTAAGGAGTCCCAGAATGTTGCGATCAAATCGACCTTTATTGTTTCAAATTACACTTTCCAGCTTAATTGGAATGTCGATCAATCTAACAACTCTTGCTGCGGCAAATGACAAATCAAAACCCTCATCCAGTTGTGAGAAAGTTCGTGCTTCTTTTGACGTTGGATCCTCATCGACAAAAATGAAAGTTTTAAAAATTGACATCTGCAAAGGCAAAATTCTTGAGACATTGTATCCTAAAACAAAAGAAGAAGAAGATCTTGCTCGAGTGAATATTCCCTTCATGAAAGATCTGATTCAGCATACTCAAGATGCTGAAAAGGATACGTCTATTCCAGAAGAATCTGTCCCTTCCTTCTCTCGAACATTATGGATAGCTGAAGTTGAATTTTCAAAATTAAAAAAACAAGCTGAGCCATTTAAGCCACAAGATTACATCGGTGTTGCGACAGAAGCTTTTCGTCGTGCTAAAAATTCTGATTACATTGTTAACTATGTACTGAATAGAAAGTTAGGAATTAAAATATACATCCCTCAACCATCTCAAGAAGCATTGATTGAATGGATGGGTGCAAGTGCTACTTTCAAAGATATAAATGATGTTGAACCTCGAATGATCATCACTTTTGGTATTAGCGATGAAAGCATGCAAATTGGCGCAAAAACTCAAGGTGGAAATTTTACAGCATTTACAAGTCGATTAGCCTCAGACAATATGCTTTCCTATGCATTAGAAAAAGTTGATCGCGATGCAAAAACATTTTTACCTCTTTCTCGACCTGAAATTGAATCTTTAATTGAAGCGGCTTCCCGTGAAGCAACAGGAGCAGATCAAGAACTCAAAGATAAAATGTCAGAATTAGAAGTGGTCGTTCTTGGACTTGGCGGAGTTATTAACAAGTCTGTCAACTCAACATTGGTGAGTTTAATTCCTGGATCTGAAAATCGCAAATATTTTACAATATCTGATATGACTGAAGCTATTTACCACTTAGCAGATAAAGGTTATAGCGATTCTATTTTTGAAAAAGTTCCTGAAGAATTCAGAAATAATGTTCCTGCAAATATGGCCTTAGTTCTTGGCGTGATGAAAGCTCTTGGAATTGAAAAAGTTTACTATTCAAAAGTAGATAATACTTATGGTGCTCCATTTTTAAAAAATTTTGCAATCAAGATACCAGTGCCTAAACCCAAACCAAAAGTTATAAAAAAGCCTGTTGTCGTTGCTCCTACAGAAACTCCCGTTAGTAAATATAGATTCCGTTTCCTAGATTGAGCTATTGTCTTTTTTTGGATAGATCTTCGAAGAGTAATTGTCGTTCATCAAGTTTTGACCATTCTGAAAGACTAAGATAAAAATACTTAGTCCTTGTTTTTTTAGGATTTCTACGATCTCATTCTCAATGAAACTCCTAATTACCCTTTTCTACTTATTTTTTATCAACGGAAGAAAGCCAAAGATCCACAAGGGAAGGACTCCAGGAGTTGGCAGATCAATTGTATCTCGAACGACAAAGTCAGCATTTTTTCTTTTTTTAGATGGACCGCCAATTTCAAAAGAAATATCGTCAACTAAAAAATCATAATCTTGATCCATCTTAGGGCATGTCACTTGTAAACCTGATTCAGCAACTGTCATTGTAAAAAAAGATTCTCGAAGATTTCCCAAGGATCCATCCAAACACGAGTACATATTTGGATCTGCAAAAAAGATTTTTTTCCCTTTTGTTTGTCCCTTCCTTCCTGATTCAGGAATAATTCTTAGAACTCCTGACTCATGCATCAATTCTAAAAGATTATAAACAGTCGTTTTAGCAACAGACCATTCTTTTGCAAAGGAATCTACGTTGACGGTAGGAATAGGGCTCAATGCTAAATGACCAACGACATGTTTCATTAACTGAAGATGTCTTTCTTTTATTTCTGGAAGAAAATATGGAATGTCCACATGAAGAATTTTTTCTAAAATATTCAAAGTTTTTTGACGATAATCCCCTTCTGTAAAAAAGGGACGAGTACCTGATTCGAGATATTTTTTAAACTCCCTTGGCATGGATAATTCTGACTTTGCCACAGCTTTCAATAGTACTTTCAAGTTTTCCTTTTTTAAATCCTCCCAGCTTAAAATAGGAAGCTGAATGTTATGACTCAGAAAAAGGTATTCTCTAAAACTCAGATAGGGAAAGTAATCCACAACAAATCTTCTGGATAAATCACCAAGACCTCGTCGCAAAACAAGACTGGAGGAATCTGTTGCAATGATACGTTTTTGTGGAAAACTATCATACAATGCTTTCAATTGAATGGACCAGTTTTTTAAAAAATGGACTTCATCTAAAACCAACAGATCATACCCACCTTGGAATAGATAGTCTGCAAAATCATAAAACTGAACTTCGCTCAACATGGGGTTATCTAATGACATATAAAATGAATTTTTATTCATGGATTTTTTAAGAAGAAAAGTTGTTTTCCCAACTCCACGAGCTCCTATTAATAAAGAAGCTCTTCTTTTGAGAAGATTTTCAAAATTATGATAATCTCGAGATGGATGATCCGATAGCTGCAGCTGCAAGCGTGACGAGATTTGGAGAAGTCTATTTTCTAAGTCAGGAAAATTTTTTGAGTCCATATGAACAGTTTTGGTGAAAAACGCTTTTAAGTCAAGATCGTTTTTTACCAAAACTGCGATGATCCCAAGAAGATGGGATTGAAATGTCTATTTGAGACGTTCGAATAGTCGAGCCATCCCCTTCAAACGAGACCACGTCGATGGGCGCACCCCTGATTTCAGATTCATCTTGTCTCTGCTCAATACAAGCGCTGCAGGGGCTTTGTGTCCTTGCCAGGAGCATAATTCATCTGACGATGGCGGCGCAAATTTTCGAAGGCAGTCGAACCATTGCTGGCGCTGGCATAGGGAAATATTGCAATTCCACCACGTGGAGTGAATTCTCCAACTACTTCGATAAATTTTGGCTTCAGCAATTTCACTAAATCATTACAAATCGTTTGAACACAATCTTCGTGGAAATCACCATGATTGCGAAAGCTAAACAGATAAAGCTTCATGGATTTGGATTCCACCATTTTTTTGTCAGCAATATAATTCACAAAAATTTTGGCAAAATCTGGTTGCTGGGTCTTTGGACACAAACTTGTAAATTCCGTACAAACAAATGTTGTCCAAGCTTCATGACCTGGATTTTTATTCAGAAAGGATTCTAAAACTTCAGGAGCATAGGTCGTTGGATATTCTGTTTTTTCAGAACCCAAAGAAAAGTTTTTTAATTCTTCACTGCGCTTTTGCTTCTTTTTCATCGTTTGTCTCTCCTGATTCTTTCATCTTTCGGGTTTTATTCTAAGGGGTGGCAAGAACTTGTCCTCGATCAACCAACTCTGTTATATAATCCTCGCTGCTGGGTTGAGAACGCAAGTAATAATGGGCCATCAAAATTTGCTGTTGCAACTCATTTAAGTCTGCACTTTTTCCTAACTTCGTCTGACGTTCCATAAAAATATGATACAGGCATAAAGCCCCAGCAACCGAAATATTATAACTTTGAACAAAGCCCTGCATTGGAATCACTACCCGCTCATCCGCCAGAGAAATCATTTCTTGAGAAGCGCCATCTTTTTCATTTCCTAAGACCAATGCGCAGGGAACGGAAAAATCCACCTGTTGCAAAGGAACTGAATTTTCCAAACAGGTGACAACAATTTTTTTACCTTCCTTTTTCAACTGCTGAACACACTCCAGAGTTGACTTCCATCTTTGCACTTCCAACCATTTGTCGGCCCCTTTGGTGATTCTCTGAGAAGTCTTATGTTTCACACCGGGTTCAATGGAGTGAATATTGCCAAACCCCATAGCCTCTGCCGATCGCATCACTGCGTTCGCATTCCCACTGTCGTAGATATTTTCTAAAACCACCGCAACATCAAAGCAACGAAGGCTGACAACCTGTTTGATTTTTTCAATACGATCAGAGGTCAACAAGGGAGCCACATGTTCAAGCACACTTTGATAATGTAAAATAAGCTCGGGTCGCAAAGACCCCAGAGCTGGAAGCACAACTTGAGAGGAAAACGGAAACATAAAGACCTCGATCCAAAAGTAATGTCGATGAAAAACGGCCCAAGATTGCATATTTTTTGAAAAAAGTCCAAGTCCACCTTGAGTTTATTGAATCTCTACTTTCATCCTGTTTTTTTTTCTTGATACTGTTAATCATAGACACAACTCCTGCTGATTCTACCCACACGGCCTCAGTGAAGTCCTATCATCTTTTCTATCGCTTAGATAATGGTGGTTATTTGGTTGTTATTGTGAAAAAACTCCCTGAAGGTAATTTCTTTTCAACCATTTATCCGACAGGTAAATCTGTGAGGAAGGCTCATAGAAATTTAAAAAAGGTCAAACTATGAAACGTCCAGATGTTTTTTTTGAAAATATAGGAGGAGAGGGTCCCCTGAGTATCTATTGGCAAGATGGTCCGTACGGAGATGCTATTGAGGCAGACAACGGTTTGGGAGTTGTTTTTATAGATGACCATGATCAAGTCATCGCAGCCCAATTTGACCGAGTTTTTTCAGATCATGATCATCAAATACTTACTTATAAAAACACAAAAATTGAAATGACCACGTTGAAGGGTAAAGTGACAAAAATCACAAAAAAGACCCTTCGATCAAAAACAGTGGCCTAAAGAATCAACTTGGGGGATTTGGATAGATCTCGAGTCATATTTTTTTGATGGGCTTCTAAGGTTCCCCCACCGATTTCCAGCAACTTGGAGTCTCTCCAAAGGCGTTCGACGACGTATTCGCCGACATAGCCATAGCCACCTAAAACCTGAATCGCTCGATCGGCAACGTTTTTACCCATGGTTGTGGCAACGAGTTTGGCGCCATCGGAATCCAAACGATTGCCCTCATGATTGAGATCCATTTTTCTGGCCACATCATAGACATAGGTTTTTGCAGCCTTGTACTCGGCATAGCTGTCAGCGATGTATTTTTGAATTTGACCATAAAAATTCAATGGCTTTCCAAAAGCTTCCCGTTCGGTGGCATAACGGTTCATCACTTCCAAGGAACGACGTGCAATCCCCACACTCATTGCGGCCAAAGTCAGCCGTTCGAGCTCCAGGTTGCGCATCATATGCATCATGGAGTCCCCTTCTTTGCCCACCAAATTGGCGGCAGGCACCTTCACATGATCGAAGACCAGCTCGGCCGTATTCGAAGCGCGCATCCCTGTTTTGTCGCGGATTTTCTGACCTACACTGAATCCCGCCATTCCTTTTTCAACGATAAAGGTCGAAATGAGGGCTCGCCCGCTGGAGCTCACACCTGTTTTTGCATAGACCCAAACCAATTCGCAGGGAGTTCCCTGTTCATCCAGAGTTCCATTGGTGATCCACATTTTGCGACCATTCAAGATATAGTGATCACCTTCTCGAACCGCCGTTGTGGCCATTCCTAGCACATCAGTTCCCACTGCGGGCTCGCTCATGGCCATGGCTCCGACCCATTCTCCTGAACAAAGGCGTGGCAAATATTTCTTCTTTTGTTCTTCACTGCCGTTCACGGCCAAGTTATTCACACACAACATACTATGGGCCAAGTAGGCCAAGCAAAATCCAGGATCCGAGGCGCTGAGCTCTTCGTGCACGATCACTGCGGCAGTGGCATCCATTCCCGATCCGCCGTAGGCTTCTGGCACAGTGATGCCCAACAAACCTAAATCCCCTAACTTACGAAACAATGGAAGATTGAAAAGCTCCTTACGATCATACTCCAGAG
>JACCDG010715916.1_pt1 | contig 12131 bp, 10 predicted proteins | sample 7442471 | NCBI WGS metagenome assembly JACCDG01 (sample SAMN15323444, study PRJNA562643) | freshwater metagenome | isolation source: river surface water | place: USA:Blue River Watershed | collected 2017-08-17 | reverse complement strand
GAGACGCGATTGAAGCAGGCCGAGTCGAGGATCGGAGCTATTACCAACGAGCTCAGCGCCGCGAAGAAAGCGGCCACAACGGTAAAGGACGCACCGAGTGCAGCGCAGATGGCTGCGGCGGCGGAATCGGACGAGAAGTGGGAGAATCTGAAAAAGGACTTCCCTGAGTGGGCCGAGGCGTTCGATGGTCGGTTCGACAAGAAACTGACAGCCAAAGTGAATGAGCTCAGAGCTGAATTGAAGGAAGAGCTGAAGGGCGGAGCCAAGGTTGAGAACCTGGAAATCCGCCTGTTGAATATCGCAAAGCCGAACTGGAAGAAGACCGTCGCCTCCCCGGAGTGGAAGGAATGGATTGCCAAACAACCGCCCGAAAGGGCGGCATTAGTCCAGAGTGACGTCGCGGAGGACGCGATCTCTTTAATCAGCGACTTTGAGGAAACATTCAAAGCTCCCCAGAAAACAGCCTCGGAAATAGCCGCCGAGCGAAAACAAAGAATGAAGACAGCCGTCTTACCTCAAGGAGGGAAAGCGGCCCCCGTCAAGTCCCAAGCCGACATGAGCGGCGCGGAGCTGCGGGCCAACATCGGCAAAGAGGTATTTGCCGACTCATAAAGGAGTAAAAAATGGCTACTCAGAATTATTCAACCGTTGCGTCCCGGAACCTAATCCGGGCTGAAATGAAGATGCTGAAACACGCGGAGCCCATTCAGGTTCTGACGAGTTTCGGAGACCAGAAAGAACAGCCCTTGAACAAAACGGATACGATCGTCTTTCGTCGGCTGAAACCCTTTAACGCGACAGCGACCGAAGTCCCCAGCATCACCGCCGCTTCGTTTGTAACCGCTGAAGGCGTGACGCCCACTGCCAACACGATCAGTTATACCGACGTGACCGTGACGTTGAACCAGTATGCAGTCCTGTTCAAATTCTCCAGCAAAGCCCAGTTGATGTACGAAGACGACATCCCGGGCGACATGGCAAAGCTTACCGGAGAAACGATGGCCGAAGTTGCCGAACTGGTCTGTTACGGCCAGGTCAAAGCCGGAACTTCTGTCATTTATGCCAACGGCACCACGCGGGTCGGGATCAATTCGGCTATTTCGCTGAACGACTTCCGTCTTGCGGCACGCACGATGGAATCGAACCGCGCCAAACAGGTCACGTCCGCGATCAAAAGCGGTCCTGACTTTGGTGTGTCCTCGGTCGAGCCCGGCTACATCGTGTTCATCCACACCGATATGCTGGCCGACATCCGCGATATTCCGGGGTTCACGAAGAGAGTCGATTACGGCTCCGCGATCAAACCCGTCCACGCAAGGGAAGTGGGAGCCATCGAAGAGTTCCGCATTGTGACCTCTCCGCTGTTTGCTCCGTTCCTGGCGGCCGGTGCTGCAGTGGGCACCACGGGAATGGTTGCTGCGAACGGCACGAACATCGACGTGTATCCGGCCATCGTCATGGCGGAAAGCGCCTGGGGTCAGGTCTCGCTGAAAGGCAAAGGCCATTCGGGTGTTTCCCCGACCATCATCCCGGCTTCTGTGAAGAATCATGCGAACCCGTCCGGTATGTTCGGGTATGTGGGTGCTGATTTCTGGCTGTCCGCCGTTCGTCTTAACGAGAACTGGATGACCCGGATCGAGGCGGGTGTTACCGAAATTTCCGGTTAATTCCGGTGAAAGAAAAGACCTGGTCTGAGACTAGGCGCAAAGGAGAAAAGTTATGGCTAAATATCAAAGTTTTTTAAGCAGGATCGGATCGAACCGGGACAGGGCTGCTCTGCGGGGCATCTTCTCGCAGTTTCTGACCGACGATGATCCGCCTGCCTTGAAGGACCTGGTCCTCGCCTCGATCGTTCTTTCCGGAACAGAGACGACCCAGATCACTATATCAGGGGCTTGCACGACGGCTATTTCCATTTCGTCTGCATTCACTACGGGCATCAGTATCAGTGGAGACGGGACGACCGCCTTTGCTGTTACCAGTGGTTTCTCAGGAGTGAATGCAATTTCTCTTGCAGGCACCGGGTCAACGGCCGGCATCAACATCTCCGGGAATCACACGACCGCTATCACGATCGGCGCCCAGACGACCGCAGGCGTTGCGATTACGGGAGCGACGGCTACCGGCATCAGCATTACCGGGGCCTGCTCTACTGCTGCATTGCAGTTAGGTGTTTCCGGAACCCCCGCGGGCGACTTCATCTGGTACGGAACGACAGCTCTGCACAAGGTTCTGTTTGATGCGGACGGTGACACGAACGGAGCTGTTTATATCGGCGCGGATACAAAAGGCCTTCTATTCAACCTGTACGGCGACACGACAGGCTGCGGCGTCTTCTGGGACCCCTCCACCGACACCAATGGGACTCTGTCCATCGGTGCTTCGGGCGGCAGCAAGGGCAATGACCTTGTCATGTACGGCGCGACGAATGGGAACTACGCGAAGTGGGATCAGTCCGCAAACAGCCTGCTGCTGGTAGGGACTTCGACGGTTCTGAGTGTTGCGGGTACGACCGCTGCAACAAGCCCGACGACCGGCGCGTTTATTCTTGCCGGCGGAGCGGGAATTGCTGGAGATGTCTTCCTGGCTGACGACAAAGTTCTGAGCCTTGGAACTACAGTTGCCACGGCAGAGACGAAGATCACCATGGAGTTTGATGAGACCACAACCGGTATTGGTCTGTTCAATATGGGCAGCCTTTCTGCCCCGATGGTTCTCAATACCAATCCTGGTGCGACGGTTGCCGGACACACCATCAATATCCTCCACAGTGCCGGCGCAGGCGACTGCGACGATCTGCTTGGCTCCTACACCAAAGTCGCCTTTTCGGGCGATGGAGACAGTGGATGCACAGCAGTCGGTGGAGCTTTCCGGGCTTATGTCGGAACGGCAGTTGGAGATGCCACGGTCGTGAAAGAACTCTACGGCATTCAGCCTTGGTGCTCACATGACGGAACCGGCGCGATTACGGCGATGTCTGCTTTGTCTGCGAAGTGCGATGTCAACACTGGGGCCTTCACGGCTTCTACGGTGAATGCCGGACACTTCCATATCGAGGGTGCAGGTGCTGTCACTGGTCAGTTCGACGGCGTGATGATCGAAGTTTACCCTGATGTAACCTGTCTGGATTCCATGTTGGCTTTGGCCGTGGATTCGGGAGCGACGGTAACTTCCGGTATCCGTGTCACCGGAGCGATGACCAATCTCTTGAAGTTGGATGTCACCACAGCAGTCGTCACGAATGCTCTTGTGCCTGCGGCAGCACCTGATGCCGGAACCATGGGTGCGGACAAGGCGATTGTCATTGATATTGGCGGGACGCCTTATTACATCCCGCTATATGATACGCTTCACGCGTAAACTTAAATCCGTGGGATAGGGTCCATGGCCCGAAAGGCCGGTCCTGGCTGGCTTTCCCACGGTCAATCCAGGCTAACACATACCAGGAGGTGTGAAAATGGGAGACGTAGTAAAGATGTATGAGGGCAAGACGGTGAAGCTCAATGTTTTGGAACGGACGGTGCTTTTGAATCTTCTTCCGAAAGAAGGGACTTTTCAGAACCTCAAGAGTCTTCGGATTCTGAGGGAGGAGCTTTCCTTTAACGACGAAGAAAACAAGAAGCTGCAGTTCCGGGTGAATGGAGAAATGCTCACCTGGAACAACACAGCGCTAAAATCGAAGGAGACCGGTCAGTACGTCAACGCGCCGACCGACGCCCTTCAGAAGCTGATGCTGACCGAACCGGAGAAGTACGAAGCCGAACAGTCCTGCCCCGAGAAGGAGATTGCGGTAACCGGAAACCTGGAAGAGATCATCGTCAAAGCACTGACGAAGCTCGACAAGGATGAAAAGATTACCGAAGAGCATTATTCACTCTATGAGAAATTCATGGAGTAAACCCTAAGTGAAAGGAAGGAAACTATGTATAACCTCAGTGAATTGCTAAGAGGCGGAACGTGCTGCCTGTCCAAGGCGGGACTTGCTGTCGGAAGTGCGGGGGCGACTGTTGATATCGCTGCCCCGAATGGCGCGGGCATTGACTATGCGATCGACGGGATCGTTTATCACAAAGCCGACACCACGAACAACGCGATCACCGCGGCTGCAGTGCAGGCGGAGCTTTATTCCTGCCTGTATCTGGTCCAGATCGACAAGGACGGAACGGTCTCCACGGTGAAAGGGACTGCGGTTCTGACGGCCGATGTCGGAGTTACTCCCCTGGTATGGCCTTCGCCTTCGGCCAGCAACTGTCCGATCGGCGGATTCCGGATCGATTGCGCGAGCGGCTACACCTACACGCCGGGAACTACATTGAACAGCGCGACGGGTATCACGGACACGTACTATGATTTCTTCACGGTACCTCCGGGACACATCACATCGTAACCGGAATGGGGGGAGGAGACTCCCCCCTTCCCCAAACCAGGAGGATTTTATGAGTAAGGAAAAGTCTGCCCAGGAGCGGACGGAAGAACTAAACGCTCGCGAAGAAGCTTTGCAAGCCAGAGAAGCCGAGCTGGAAGCAGAGCAGAAGAGGATCACGATCCTGCAGAAGAAATTGGAACAGCAGGCCGTTGAAGTTGCGTCCGGAAGATCAATGACTCTGCCTGAAGTGGGCCAGGGGAAAGGTGTGGAAAAGGTCGAGGAATTCGACCCGGCAAAGGCTATCGCCATCGAAGCCTTCATGAACGAGATGGTCACCATCCTTGTGTATCCGGATGGACAGCCGGGGGCCCTGGATGTCATTACGATCAACTGCAACGGAGTGAACCAGTCCATCATTCGAGGACGCGAGCAGGAAGTCAAACGGAAGTATGTCGAGATTCTGGCGCGATCCCGGGTCGTCAACTACATTCAGGAAGTTTTGGACCCCCAGCGCCCGGAAAGCATACAGATGAAACCCATCGCCGCCTTGACGTATCCCTTTGCCGTCCGGCGCGACAACAACCCCTATGGGGCTGCCTGGTTGGAGGCTATACTGAAACAACCGGTATGAGGTGCCAGGGTGAATTTTCTATCGTTGTGTACGCGTTTGAGGCAGGAGGCCGGCCTTTCGGGGACCGGCCCCGCCTCTGTCCTCTCCCAAACCGGAGAGATGAAGAGAATAGTTGACTGGGTATCGTCAGCTTACGAAGACATTCAAAACCTCCATCAAACCTGGCGCTTTCTGCGGACGGCGTTTTCATTCTCAACAATCGCCGCCGTTCAGGATTACACACCGGCCTCTGTATCGCTGACAGACTTCGGGTCCTGGATCAAGAACGATATCAGGATATATTCTTCGACCTCCGATGAAGATCAACTCATCTATTCCCCCTGGGAAGAGTTTCGCATCAATTACTACCTGGGATCGAACAGGACTTCTTCCGGAAGGCCAACGGTCTTTACTGTCAAACCAAGTAACGCAATAGCTCTTTGGGCGATTCCTGACGCTGTTTACACAGTAAACGGAGAGTATTACAAAACAGCTCAAACGATGTCTGCGAACGCTGACTCTCCGCTGCTTCCGACAAGATTCCACATGATCATCGTCTGGAAAGGATTGATGCACTACGGAGCTTATGCAGGAGCTGACGAGAAGTACGCCCACGGGAACAACGAGTACAAGAAGCTTTTGAGCATGCTGGAGTTTGATCAGCTGGAAGACACCACGTATGGAGAACCTTTGGCATGAGTTTAAAGACGGGACGAACACAGCCACTGACCGACGATGAATTACGAGCCACCCCTGTTCCTGTTTCCGGAACTGTAGCTACCGGAGGGCTGACGAACGCTGAGCTAAGAGCTTCCGCGGTTCCAGTGAGCGCGGCGAGTCTTCCATTGCCTTCGGGGGCTGCCCAAGATGGAGTGGACATTACTACGCCTACAGCAATGCCGGCCGGCGGATCAGGAATCAGAGGATGGTTGTCTGCGATCTGGACAAAGCTGAATGCTTCGCTTGCGGTGACAGGAACGTTTTGGCAAGCAACGCAACCTGTTAGTATTGCATCCATGCCCACCACTCCGGTGACAGGGACTTTTTGGCAGACGACTCAACCCATTTCAGGGGCGGTTCAATTCGTTGATGAATTGGGAGCTTCTTACGGAGTGAAGCATATCTCCAACAAACCACGAGTCTCTGCAATGCCCTATCTCTACGACATATCGGAAGGGAACGTATCAGGGAAAACCAGGTGGACTAAAATCGGTTACAATCCGGCAATAACCACCAGTGAAGAGGATGTCTGGTCCTATGGGGGGGCTTACGTTTTCCCGAGTTCAGCGATGACGATCGAGGTAGCTTCCGATTCTGCGACGGCTGACGCTGATTTGGGAACGATCCTTTTCACGGGGACCTGTGATGCTGGGGGGACGACGACGACTCTTATCGATGCGGGAGTTGATTTTTCAGCCACCGCAACGGCAGGAGACATTCTTCTGGTGGACAAAGCAGGTACTACCCCTGAATGGGGAGTGATCACCGCAGCCGCCAACGGGTCTTTAACCTTTTCCGGGGGGCTTTCTTCCGGTGGGAGTTGTGCGACAGCAAGGACGTATGACGTTTTAGATGCCTCTGCCGCGAAAGGGGCGATGGCTGTCAGAATAGAATACCTGGATGCAAGCTATGCTGAAAAATCTGAAATCATCATTCTTAATACCAACAACCAGGTCTCCAGCGTGAACACAGATTTTTTTCGGATCAATTCCTTCCGAGTAATTGCGGTCGGTACAAAGGCTACCCCTACTTATTCGGCAATAGGAAATCTTGCAATAAGAAAAGCTACAGTAGCCAGTCCTTTCTATTCATACATTACGGCGGGCTATACGAGAGCCAGGAATTCCGCTTATACAGTTCCTGCAGGAAAGACTTTATACGTGACCCAGTGGAACGTGGGAGCTTCCACTCCAAACGATTCAAAGGTACAGACATGCCGTGTCTTCACCAGAACGAATGTCGAACCTTCTACAGGCTTCAGAGGAGCGGGGAATATTTTTTATCCATACACCGAATGCCTTATCTCCAACGGAGTGGAACCTGTTGAGTTTACGGCTCCCACAAGGCTCCCTGAAAAGACAGACCTTAAGGTTTCAGCTATCGGGCTTACAGGATTTTCAGGCCCTGTCACCAGTGCGCTCCGGGGGTGGTTGGAATGAGAATGCCACGCGTTCAGGTAAAATCAGAATACACCAAATTTGCCGGAGGGCTTGATCTGGAATCCCCGGCTCTTTCTATTTCTCCCGGGGCCCTTTTGAAGGGGATGAATTACGTTGCCTGCAGCGAAGGGGGATACGAAAGAATCGACGGGTACGAAAGATATTCAGGACAATCCAAACCTTCCGATGCTACGTATTACCGAGTCCCCTGCTCGTTTACAGCCGGAGGGCCTTCTGCAGGAGATACGATCACCGGATCAGACAGCGGATCAACCGGCGTCGTAATTACTGTTGGAGACGATTACATCAACTACACCAAAAGATCAGCCGCCTTCAACAACGACGAAGAATACACCGTCGGAGGAGTGACCAAAGGAACTTTCACCGACGTCCACACCGAAAAGGGAGAAGGGACCGCTCTTCTTCACGCGACAGCTCTTAATTTAGCCGCGGATGTTTATCGGGCAGATATCGCGTCCCCCGGAGGAGGAACCACAGCCGTTCGAGGGCTGGCCCTTCTGAATGGGGTTCTTTACGCATTCATTGATAATGCTGCAGGAACTGCGGGAGAGATTTATAAAGCCACTTCTTCCGGGTGGACCAAAGTTACCCTTTACAGTGAAATCAGTTTCACCACGATGGTTGGAGCAATCACCGAGGGGCAAACGATCACCCAGGTAAGTTCCGGAGCCACCGCAGTTGTAAAAAGAGTCGTTATCGAATCAGGAACTATTGCAGGGGGTGACGCGGCGGGAAGATTGATCGTCGGGAGCATTACCGGGACCTTCGACGCAACCCATGCCCTTCAGGTATCCTCTGTAACCAAATGCACCGCCTCCAGTCTTGCGGCCGATATCACACTAAAGCCCGCGGGAAGATACGAATTCATCGTTTATAATTTTACCGGTTCCACTTCTACAAAAAGAATTTACGGGTGCGATGGGAAGAATTACGGATTTGAATTTGACGGGACGGTTTATGTCCCTATCCATACAGGAATGACCACAGACACGCCTCTTCATGTAACGGCACTGAAGGGGCAGCTCATCTTCTCTTATTACGGCAGTTCACAGAACTCAGCAGTGGGAGACCCTTACAACTGGACCGTCGTTTCAGGGGCGGGAGAAATAGCAATAGGAGATGATGTTACAGGCTATTCCGTAGAAGCAAATACTCTTTTAATTCTTTCGAGAAATACTTCCAACCAACTGATTGGAGAGAACAGCGAAACGTTTACCGTTGATCCTTTGGACGCTGAGATAGGGGCGATTCCTTACACCATTCAATCCGTAGGGAAAACTTATTGTCTTGACGACAGAGGAATTATTCTGATCACCCGGGCCCAGGAATACGGAAACTTCAACCTGGCTACAGTGAGCGGAAAAGTCCAGAAGATCGTGGACAAGATCAGATCAGTGGCTGTCGCTTCTTCGGTGCACAGAGATAAGGACCAGTACAGAATCTACGGTTCGGACGGAACTGGAATCTGTATGACCATCGGGGTGGGACAGTATGGACTTGAATACTACTTCACCGAATTTCTATACCCGGACATTGTAGCATGTACTTGCTGCGGAGAAGACTCTACGGGGAAAGATGTGGTTTACTTCGGATCAACCGCGGGAATGGTTTACCAGATGGGAGTTGGAAGCAGTTTCGACGGAGACGAAATCGAAGCTTATATCTGGCTTCCATTTAACCATTCCAAGTCTCCCGAAGTTTTGAAGAGCTACAGAAAAGCCACTCTGGAGATGACTTCGACGGCTTACGCAGCGATAAGGTTTGGCGTGGAATTCAGTTACGGAGACACAGACATTCAATCGCACATGACGCAAACGCAGGAGATTTTGGGAACGGGCGGTTATTGGGACCTGTCCTACTGGGACGAGTTTTTCTACGATACAAAAATCGTCTCCAGTCCTTCCATATCGATCGCTGGGGATGGGACGAACATCAGTCTGATCCTTTACAATAAATCCGACATTGATCTCGGACATAAATTAGATGGAGTAATTATCCAGTACACACCACGAAGATTAGTGAGATAGGAGAAAACTATGTCAACATATACCAGCCCCACCGATGTCACAGCCGGCGCCCTGGCGAAAAGTTCAGACCTTAACAATATTGACGCAGCGGTTGCAGAGGCTTTTGCATTACTTCCTACAAACGCAACGATCAATGCAGGAACCGTAAACTTCGCAGTTGATACAGGAACTGCAGACGTTTACGCAGTTGCTCTTCCGATGACAGCGACTTCCTACAGCGACGGACTGATGGTTGTGATGCGACCCCTTTATACAAACACAGGGGCGTGTACGATCAATGTGGATTCTTTAGGGGCGAAGAGTATAAAGACCGAAGCCAACGGGACCCCAGCGGCGGGAGATATTACTGCCGGAGTTCCTATTGAATTAAGATACAGCTCTTCTACGGGATTTTTCCACATTCTTAAAAACTCAGCAGCCCAGGCTACAGCAGCAGCAGCTTCCGCGGCAGCCGCTGCAGTTAGTGCAGCAGCAGCTTTGGTATCCCAAAATGCGGCCTCCTCCTCAGCCTCTGCGGCTTCCGTCAGCGCGGGGGCTGCCCTTTCTTCTCAGAACGCAGCAGCTATAAGTGCGGCCGCCGCATTGGCCTCTGAAAACGCAGCAGCAGGATCAGCAGTAACTGCATCTACTCAGGCGAGCAATGCTTCAAGTTCAGCTTCAGCTGCTCTTATCTCCCAAAACGCAGCGGCAGGAAGTGCAGCAGCAGCTTTAATTTCCCAAGGAGCCGCATCCGTATCAGCAGCCGCGGCCCTCGTCTCCCAAAACGCAGCAGAAGCAGCTTGGGATAGTTTTGACGACAGGTACCTGGGAGCAAAGAGTTCCGACCCCACATTAGACAACGACGGAAATGCTCTGATCACCGGGGCGATGTACTTCAATTCAGTTTCTTATCTGATGAAGGTTTACAGTGGAACGGCCTGGAACGTACTAGGAGCCTCCGAGGTGGCAGGGGACGGAATTGACGTTTCCTTTGCCGGCGGCCAGGTAACAATTTCTGTTGATCTGAAAGCCAACGGAGGACTGGTAATTGAATCAACTGAATTGGCTCTTGATTTAGGCGCCTCTTCGATTACAGGAACTCTTGCAGTGGGAGACGGAGGAACAGGAAGAACAACCAGCACGACAGCTTACGGATTAATCGCAGCAGGAACTACAGCAACAGGAGCTCTTCAAACCTTAGCCGCAGGGCTTACCACTCAAATTCTCGTCGGAGGCGGAGCCAGTGCTTTACCCAGTTGGGGCACAGACCTTCCCACGGCCGTGACAATAGGGTCAGCCTACGTTTATCGAGCAGGCGGTACAGATATCCCAGTGACCGATGGGGGCACAGGTGCTTCCGCCCTCACCGACCACTGTGTTCTCTTGGGTTCTGGAACTGACCCCATCACCCCAATGACCGCTTTGGCAGCAGGTGAAATCATTGTCGGTGTAGGAAGTGCAGACCCTCACGCTTTAGCGGCAGGGGCAACTACCACAATCTTAGTTGGCGGTGGTGCGGCAGACCCGGTTTGGACAGAGGCCACAGGCACAGGTGCGCCTGTAAGAGCAACAAGTCCGACTCTTGTTACTCCTGCTTTAGGCACTCCTGCAAGTGGTACTCTGACCAATTGCACAGGGTATCCTGCGGATATTACTGCCTGTGAGAATACTACCGAAAAAATCCAGTATCCCATCCCGACCAGTGGTTATATGTTGAAGGCCGCCACGGACGGATCACCGGCGACCGGAACCAATACCGATACTGATGTTGCCGATGCTGTGAGTAAGAAGCACACCCAGAACACCGACACGGGAACCACGGCGACGAGCTTCAAAATCAACACGGGAGGATCAGAGGCGGACTTGCAGACGACCGGCCTGACGGCAGATCGTGACTATACACTGCCGGATATTGATACCATGCTCGCTGGGTCGGTCTTATTGGCGCAGAATACGTGCGAAATCATAGAATATGCATCATAAAAAGGAGGGAATCATGGCAATCAGGAAGGAATTTACAGGGATGCTGCCGGGTGCGATTACAAAATTTGACGAGCTGCTGGCAGAAGTGGCCGGGCTGAACCCGGTCATCGTGAAAGGCTACGATGTCACCGCAGGAAAAGACAGCTTCTATTACTGGGGTGTCGCCTGCCGGATCACGGTTGCGCCGGATGACATGGACGATCTTGAAGCGGCGGCGGAGGAACTTGGCATTATCTGGCTGGGCGATGGTGACATGGCTTACACCAACGGCCTGACGATTGAAGACTTTAAAACCTATCGCGTCAACGCGGACCTCGAATTGACGCCGGAAAAGGAGGTATAAGATGGGAAACTATATGAATCACGATGTTTATATTCCAAAGTTCACAATTGCGGACGTCGCGGGCGTGACGTTTGGGGGGTTCAAGGTCGATAAATATATCTGCTCGCAGCCGAACGCCACGGCGGCGGAAGGCTCGCCTGACGTGGCGCATAGTGGCGCGGCGGTGGCCGTGCCGGGAATTTCAAGGCCGGGGCTGCCGGTTTGGGATTACGTTTCGTTTCCGAATGCAATGATTGCCTGCTGCAACAAGGGCAAGGGTTGGCATCTGATGTCCGCGTTCGAGTGGGCGTCGCTTGCATTTCTGGCAAAGAAATACGGAACGCAGCCGCACGGCGGAAACGCCAATGTTGATCCGCCGTCGGATGTCACCTACGCAACTGAAATCGCCATGCTCGATAAGCACCTGCATGGCGAAAGCGCCACATATCATCGGGCTTTACCCGGCACCGGCCCGAACACCTGGGCGCATAATCACCTGGCGTCCGGCGTTTTTGATTTGCAAGGGCTGGTCTGGCAGTGGGTGCTCTTGATGATGTCCACCGACGGCTACCCCTACGTTCCCGCAAACCTGGACGTGACCTATACCGGCAGCCCCTATGGACGCGGCACGATCAGCGGCAGCGGCGGTGCAACACCCACGTTG
>JACCDG010121400.1_pt1 | contig 12132 bp, 14 predicted proteins | sample 7442471 | NCBI WGS metagenome assembly JACCDG01 (sample SAMN15323444, study PRJNA562643) | freshwater metagenome | isolation source: river surface water | place: USA:Blue River Watershed | collected 2017-08-17 | reverse complement strand
CTTGGTCTTGAGGAAGTAGTCGTAGTCGGGGTAGTGGTCCTGCACGATCTCCTTGAGACCACCCCGTGCTGGAAACACGGCGTAGCTGTAGAGGGAACGGGCAATCGCCACCAGATCGGATTCCGGGACGTTGAATCCGATGTGCTTCAGGATCAGGGAACCGAGTAGCTTGGCATACTCCTCGGCAGTGCCGTCGAACTGGCGTCCGTTGTACCTGCCACGGTTGATCAGCTCGCTCACCGGACCCCACTCCATCGTTGCTCCGTGCTTTCCGACGTTGAGGCCGGTCTGCTGAATGTCGGCGAACACATTGATGATCTCGCGTACCACGTTGGGACACACAACTTCGAGTGCCCGGTGCGTCATGCCGATGGGTCCGATGAGAGACTTCATGAAACCCACCTGCTGACTGGTCTTGCGGCACTCGTCTGCGTGCTGCTCGGCCGACATGGGACGGTCGGCAAAGTAGCTTGCTGGTTGGGTGAGCACCGATCCATTGATCCGGTCATAGTCGCCTGGTACTCCCTCCAGATTGGAGAGTCCAATCGACATTCCGTTGGTCGACATCCTGGCCAGTGTGAGCCGGTTCTGGGTTGACATGCAGGGATCGGGAGCCTGTCCGAATCCCATGTACTGGTACTCGCCCTTCAGTACGGCGTACTTCCGTCCGAACTCCGCTGGATTGGGGCAGTGGCCCCTGACGTGGTCGGGTACCTTGACCACGGCCATCAAGTCACCATCGTTGTCGGCATTTGTGATCGAGTAGAGGGTTGGTGGTAGTCCAATGGCCTTGTGTGGCCAAGTATAGGCGATCATCGGATGGATGTCCCGAAGTACAGGCCATCTCAGAGCTATGACCGTGTCGTCGTTGCGGATCCCGCAACTCTTGGCCTGCTCTTCCGGTATCATGATGCCGTAGTACGGAGCACCTGGTGCGTTGACGATCCTTCCGATCATCGAGTCTTCGGCCCTGCCGGCCAACACTTCGTTGTTGAGCAAACTGCTCAGCTGCTTCAGCACCTCATCCTGAAACCTGGTCAGGAATGTCTGGGCTGTGATGCGGATCTTCGTCCTCACCTTGTCGTTGGTAGAGGCTTTGTACGACCTGATCTGCCGCTCGACATCGCGGAACAGAATGTAGGCCTGATCCAGCAGGATAGACCCACTACTCAGCGCCTCGGCATAACCGCCAGGAGGCATTTCGAGTGTCTGTGCAATGCAGCTTTCCGGCAATGCAAAGTACACAGACACATCCCTTGGGTCATAGGACATCGAGGTGTCGAGGACACCCTTGCCATAGACCCTACCATGGACGAAGGCCCGGCCGATCAAATTGAGGAGACCCATGCCTCTGGGTATCTCCAGTATCTCTTCGGTCTTCAGCCTGAACTTGCTCGTCCTTGGGTTCTCTTTCCTTTCTTCCTTCGGGATAGTTGCGGCGGACATTGGCATCCTTCCGATGCGCATCTGGCCTTCCACCGACCTGGATCGGCAGGTGGTCAATCTCTACGGGAGCGGTGAATCTCTGAGATAAGGGCAGGCAGCCCCACTGAACTAGCTGGATCTGCCTGCCCCGTACTGTCGTTCCGCTGGAACTGGTGCTTAGTCCGTCATGAGGCGACGGACAGGAACGGTGTTGGCCGGCTTGGCGGTGTTGTGCGCCAGTGCGGTCGCCCGAAGGCTGGCGAGGCGGCTGGCCGCGTGCTCGGCGGCGTGGGGATCGATGGCGATGGTCTGTGGCCAGCAGAGTACCTGACCAACCAGATCCTTGCGGTTCGGGAACTTGGTCGGGAACTTCTGGTACAGTTCGGCAATCGTGCCGTTGAACTCGATGAGTCCGAGTCCGAAGAGCCAGCGATTGAACGAGATGGAGGACTCGCTGCGCTGGAGAGTGGCACGCTCCATGTTGCGCTGCTCGGCGTAGGTCACACCGAAGCACAGCGTGCGGATCTTGCCGGACTCGCTCTTCACTTCGCCGATGGGAAGAATCGGCAGTTCCTTCGGGCCGTTGTACCGGATCGAGTCGTCGCGGATCTCCGCACGGTCTGCCTGGGTCTTGGGCAGGCCGGTCTTCTCGTCGATCATGGGTGTTTCGCGGGCGAACAGCAGGTAGTGATGCTCTTCACGGAGGGGTACGGGATTTCCGTCGTCGTCCTCGTCTTCCAGATCGTTGCCATCGGCATCCATCGAGGTCTCAACGACCGTGTAGGTCTTCGTACCTTCGAACGGAGTGTTGGCCTTGGCAGCTTCCTGGAGAGCGACGAGGAGTGCGTGGCAGTAGTCCGCGACGACGCCGGAAACGGTACCATATCCCTCGAACTCGGGGAGGAGGTTGCCTTCCCTGTCGAGCAAGACATACGGGAGGAGCTGGGTCGGGGACTCGTCGGACAGATCCTGGAAGCTGACCTGCTGGCTTCCACGATTCGTCATGCGGTTCAACGAGGCACCGAGGCGGTTGGCACGCTGCTCATCGGTCTGGGCGGGCAGCGTGACGATCTGCACCTGCTCGGCAAACTCGGACAGCGGCTTGCCATCGGCATCGCGAAGGCACCGGCCACCGCGACGGGGCCGGTACGACTTCTCGAGCATGTTCCGGGAGATCTCCTTGATGGTGATCTGGCCGGGGATGTACGTCTTCTTGCTCGCTGCCTTCGTCGGGGTGATCTGGAGGGCCGACATGTCGAGTCCCTCGGTCTGCTGTCCTGCGTGTCCTGTGGTCTGATCGCTCATTGCGATAGCTCCTGATGATGTGGTGAAGCGTGTTGCGTGTTGCGTGGCAAAGGTGAGGCAGGGTTGGTGCCCATGATGGGATCTGTGGTGTCGCTGTACGGCTGGCAATGCAGATGCAGTACTGTGATGTGGTGAGAAGCTAAGGTCTTTGGATGTTGAGCTCTCCTTTCATAGTACGAATTTGACAAGGACCTTCCTACTCCTGCTGACACCCACACCCGATGATTTTCAACCTACACCTCTTCGCGGAAAAGTTCTTGGCATTCGGCGGTGGTCGGTCGTTTGCCTGGATAGTCGGGGCTGCTCAGGCATAGTCGGCGGAAGAACTCCTTGGCCTGATCCAGTGTAGGAAATGGCTTGTGGCAAACTCCTACCTCGGCTGTCTTCCTTCCCATCCGGTAGACCTCGCACATGGTTACTACTGGGCCTTCTGGTCGGAGAAAGAGGTGGATGGATAGTCTTCCACTTGGGGAGTACCAGGACCTTTCGGTCTCTCCGATCATTGGCATGGTGCTACTCCCATGGTAGTTCTCTCTCGAGCTCGCTTCGATCCGAGGGAGACCAGTGCTCCCTCTTGTCGGACTTGCGCTTGCCACGTCGCTTGGATCTACCACGTCGTCCTGTGCTACTGGACAGATCGGACCAGCTGGATGGTAGGTGAGCAGGGCTACGCTTTGCCCTAACTGGTTCTCCATCCGCCTTGGCTGCGAGAGCGGCTCGTCGTTCCTGGGCGGTGTGTGGCCTTTTGCGGGACACTAGATCTACCTCCTGGGAGTGTGGTCGGTATGTGGTAAAGGGCATGGCCCTGTCGTGCTGACCAGAGCCATGCCCTCCAGTGCTACGTACTACAGTGCTGCTGCGACCTGCGGGGTGATCGGGACTCTGACACCCTGGAACAGCGGCTCGTCCCCGTCGTTCTTGACGTTGACTTGTGCTGCGGCCCTGTCTGCTGCAACCCGCCGTGCTTCGGCCGGGATGATGGGTTTGCCGGTCTGGGTGATCTTGCCATTCGTGGGCTTCCCGGCGAACGCATCGGCAACCGCCGTGCTGGACCGTTTCACGAAGTCCAATGGGGTTTCGATGTCGTTGCGGACGATGAAGGCGTGAACGGAGATGACACCGGTGAGGATCACTGCGGCCGAAGCACCGACTGCCATCGAGAACATCGAGGCACCGGCCAGCTTGGCCATGAAGAGTGCAGTGAGCGCGAACAGCATGATGTCGATCAGCGCACGACCAGGCTTGGAGAGCAGAAGGCTGCGCATCCAGCTGGTGGGCATCAGACGGTACATCAGGATGTAGATCGATGCTGCGGAGCAACATGCGATTAGGATGATGGAGCCCATAGTAGGGCCTCCTTGTAGGATGGTACTGCGGTGATTGATTGCCTTCCACTCTTCCGAGGGTTGGCTCTTCGATAGTACCAGACTTCCCGAGGGTTGTCTGCTATGCTCTGCGTTCTGCGGCCTAGCTTCTCGAACTCATGAGTTGCTAGTGACTACTTGCCCGGCCTATTCTGCGGACAGGCCAGGCAGTTGGTTTCGGATCAGAGAAACGACGTGGCTCGCCTTTCGAGGAACAGGGCGAGCAGGATACTTGCAGTGTGCATGAAGAGATCCCAGCATACCAGTGCCAGGAACATCATTGTTGGCGTCATGTTGCGTCACCTGCTGGATGGGTTGGTTCCGGTGCCGGAGTAGTTGGCCCGGGAGTTGGGTAGGTTGAGCTTCTCAGCGAGTGGTACGTCCTCCAGCCCGTAGAGTCACAGGTCGAGGCGTAGATCAGGCATCCGAGCAGCATGATGCCCATCATGACCACCGTCGATGCGGCCATCAGGCCACAGAACGCCGTGCATCCCACCGCCAGTATGACAAAGCGATGGGTGACAGGCTGCGCCTCGAACTTGTGGGCCACCTTGGCACTGTGTTCGGGGAACCAGGCTGGGCCGATGATTGGCACGAAGAACAGCAGGCCAAGTAGTGCTGTGGCCAACGGTACTCCGAGGATCAGGATGAGAAGGGCTGTAGCCAGCGAGGCGGAGCCGGCTGTGATCAGGTACTTGGTTCTGGTAGACATGAGCATGACCAAACTCCGTTCGGTGCGATGGATGCTTCCACTGGAACTACACACTACTCTTCCACTACCCTCACCAAAAACCTTCAACCTACACCTCTGCTGTTCGCCTGGTCTTTTCCCTGTCCTTGCGAATGGCTGCCCTGGTCGTACCATAGACCTGTTGCTCGGCCTCGCATATCAGTATGGACATGCGGGTGTAGCCCACGGCACGGCTAATCGCCAGAAGCATTTCGAAGTTCAGGCGGAGGGAACGATCACCAGTCTCGAGCTGCGAGATGGTCGTGAGGCCGAGACCTGTACGATTGGACACTTCCTGGATGGTAAGACCACCGGACATACGAGCCTTCCTGAGTAGCTCGCCTACTTTCTGTCCAATGAGCATTCCGGTCTGTGGCTTCTCCTTCCCCTGTTCAGCAAACTCGTCCAACGACTTGTAGCCCAGTACCAGGGCCAGGGCGGTGAGCTGGTCTTTCTTGATGATGCGTACCCTCGATCCACGCGAGAGGTCCGACAACGTGGCGAGTGGGATACCGGTACGCAGGGATATCTGGTCGAACGACTTCATGCGCGGCCCACCCTCGAGGATGCGACGGGCGATGACCCGTCTGTGCTTCCGATCCTCGGGGTAGTCTCGTCTTGTCTTCCCCCACATATACGAGTTGGGGTCGGTAAAGTCGAGGGACTGTACTGCCATGCTCTTCAGTGTCCGGTCCATCTTCCTACCTCTCGTAGTAGTAGAGTTCGCTTTCTCCGCTGTTCATGTCGAGAATCATGATGAGATCGACTTCGATGATGGCAATAGTCTTCACCTTGCCACCATATTTCAGGTCGACCATGGCGATGAGCTGGGCACACAGCTCGTTGTTGATACTCGGAAGACGGGAGAACGGGCTGCCGTTCCCGGACGTGCTGGCTACGTTCCTCGTTACGTAGATGTCCTTCCCGTTCAGAGTGACGATGAAGCCGTGTTTCCAGCTGCACACCTCGGATTTCAGATGTTTCATGTCCTCGTCTCTGATCAGTGGAGATCTGTACTGGCTGTATCTCCAGGCACGCTGAAGCGGAGCGATGGCATCGGATCTGATCTGAAGTCCTGTTGTGTTGATCTGAAGTGGGACTGGTCTTCCTGCTGGGAAGGAGGTGGTCACTGCTTCAGTTGCGCTGCTGGGCTTTCCGGCAACCTCGTTGACTGTCACATGCCCAATAGCGCCGAGCTTCTGCTGCTTGCCCCATTCTACCAGGTCTTTGTAGCATGGCGTAATGGCAGGTGTGGTCATCTTGTACGTCCAGTCGGTGAGGAAGTCGACGGCCTCCCTGGTGATGGGACCGTCCTTCCGTCCGTGTTCGCGAACCTGAATGAGGTGGCCTACTGTTGGTGGCTCGCAGGTCCATCCTGCCCAGACTCCGTAGTTCTTGAGCATCTGCTCGAACGGATTCATCCCGTCTATCGGAGCTGGTCGGGCTGGTACCGTTGGCTCTGCTGCATGAGTAACTGTTGCATCCTTCATCGAAGGTCTCCGTGATATAGATGTGGGTGGGTCTTGGTAGACCCACCCATTGTACTCGTGGTCATGCCTGCGTCGGTACTACGCTGGTCAGGCCGGCGGTGCTTCGGCCTTCCAGGCCTCGGGCTTCACCCATGCCTCGATCTCGGTGGAGATATTGGTGAGGCTGGTGACGCCATGTTCCTTGTTTGTCAGGTCGATTGCTTCGGTGATCCTGCTGACCGCGAGAGTGGACAGGATCGGCGTGGGATTTGGATTGCTCTCGGCCTGGGCGATCAACAGCTGATCCACCACGTACTGCTCGTTTATCGCACTCATCTTCTCGAGCAGCTTGTGGATCTGCTCGGTGGCGAGTAGCAGTGCGGACACTGTTGGAGTGGCGCCGTTCGACTGGACATCGATGGTGAGACGCATGTTCAGCGGACCAGTGTGGGTCTTGAGGCCCAGACTGGCGAGCTTGGCACCCTGCTTCTTGAGTGCTTCGGCTACATCCGAGGTGGTCGACGGAAGTACGAGGCCCTCGGCCAGGTACTTCTCCGGCTGGCACTTGAAGCACTCACATGTGCCCTTGCCCCTGCCCTTGCCGTCGGGTCCTTCTGCGATGAGGATGTCACGCATCAGGGCTCCCACTGTTCCGGGCAGCGCGTCCTTGACACGCTCGAGTGCCTTCTCCCGACCTCCGAGCATCTTGAGCACGAAGTCTCGGGCAGCATTCTCGGAGGAGTCTGGTTCGTTGGACTGGGGTGGGAGACCTGCGCTCTTCCTCACCTCGTCGGGCGAAATGCCAGTGAGGCGGGACACCAGGTCAACCACTCGAGATGTCTGGTCCTCCCGCTTGGGGCTCGGTGCCTTGGTCTGGAAGCCCAGCGTGTCGAGAAACTGGAGTTCCTCCGGTGTGAGCTGTGCCAGTTGTTCGGCGGTGATGTTCCGAGGATCGATCTCGGTAACTTGACCGCCTGATCCGACGAGTACGGCCGATACGTTGAACATTGCTTCGATCTCCTAGGAGAGTGGGTGTGGTGATAAGGTCAGAGGTGTGTGCTACTTCTTGGACCTGGGCTTTGGCTTGCCGCGCTTGTTCTTCTTCGCGGACTGCGCCGCTGCTATCTGGAGGGGAGATTGTTCCCTGGTGACGGGAATGTTCGAGGGGTAGTCGGCTGAGTAGATCAGTGGGAAGAATAGATGTTTCATCTCTTCTTCCTTGCTGATCTGAAGATCTTGGCACCAGCAGCACACCGAGCCTTGATGGCTTGGGCTTCACGTTCCAGACGGCTACGCTTTGCTTCTTCGTAGCCGTTGTACCGTGGAACTATAGGCTTTGATGGTACCCAGGCAGAAGTCTTGACAGGCTTGTCGTGGACCTGAGCGTGCATTGCTGCCTGCACGTTGTGTATTGGTTCCGCTACTACGATAGGCTGAAGTGGGTTGCTGGGCTGTGGATCCTGGGGTATTGGATTGCCCAGTCCATCCATCAGTCCTTCTGTTGGATGGTATACCGCGATCTTCGCCCGCTCTTTCTCTAGTGCCACGAGTGAGAGCATGGCTACTGCCTGAAGGAGCCGATAGCGATGGTTGATGTTGGTCATGATGGTTTCCTCGTCTGGTCTCTTAGCCAACTGCGCCTGGCCATGAGTAGTAGGCCGAGGTTGTTCTCGCCCAGTCCTTGGCACTTGCCCCAGAACGTGTCACCCCACCAGTTACCTTCGACCAGTTCACGGTCTCCGGTGTTGAGTAGGGCCTGACACAGATCAGGATGTCGATCCCCGAACTTCAGGTCGATGAGGCGGCTCATGACTGGGATACGTCCGTTCTCCCAGTCCAATCTGGTATCCGCTCTGTGATAGGAGCGTCCCCAGGCTTTTGCTGCCTTGGCACTGAGGGTCAGCACGTCGGCTCTCCTGATAAGTGGGGCCTTGGCTGCCTGATATGCGTGCTCCACTGATGGGTAGATCAGGCCATCGAGCTGGATAGTTGCTGGGTGGAAGTTCGACAGGAATCGAAACTCTCCTGTGAACTCCAGTATTGGTACGCCTGAATAGGCGGTCATAGTGTCTTCCTCGGAAGGTCGTGGGCATCTCGCCATTCGTCTGTGTCGTAGATCGAGTCGGCAAATCCAGGTGTTCGCTGACACAGCTTCTCGAATACTGACAGCTGGTCTTCGGATAGTTCCACTGGAAGTGGTTTCTGGTCGAGAGGGTTGTGTCCCATACCTTTCAGGAGCTCGGATGCTGGGTCGTCAGGTGGTACCACGGATTTGAACTGGTCAGTCTTCTCTATTGCCTTGTCGGGGGTGAGTAGCGAAGTAGATGGAACTTCGTCGTCCTCGACTTCTGGAGTGATGGATCTGGCATAGGCCTCGTCAATGATCCTGCGCTCCTCTTTGTCGATGGGAGCGAAGCAGTTGACTGGTAGGCCAACTTGGTTTCCATCTGGTAGGACGGCCAAGATACACACCTCGGTATCGAGTGGTGATACTCTGGCCTCCATGCACTTGCATCTGCTGAGTACCCAGGCTATGCGCTCTATGTCAGAGCACAGCATGTCTGGTAGGCGTGCTGGCTCTTCCTCGGAGAGCAGGGATTTGCCCAGATCGGTCAGCTGGTTTCCGAAGTTGCCGTCACCTTCGACGAAACCATTGTAGGTCAGCCCCTTGCCATGGTCGAGACTGTCATCGTTGTCGAGCCAGGCTTGGAGCATACGCTGAGCAAACCTTACTGCTGCGCCCACCACATCGTGGCGGAGTACTGGAGGTGGAATGGGTGTACCTTTGAACCGGGGACCAGTGAGGTCCTCGGAGGTGCGTCGTGGCCGGTCAAATGGCGCCCAGCTACCGTCATCCATCCGTACTTCAACTACTGCGTCGTTGTGACGATGTAGATGGAACAACGGGGTACGACCGCCTTGCGTCTTGTCTTCCACTAGGAAGTATGACCGTGTTGTGTTGGCACGGGCCCAGATGTTTCGGGCATTCTCACCTTCCCGGGCTGTGTATATCGTAGCACCGTCCATGACTGGGCCTCCTAGGTAGGCTGGAGAGTATCGGGCTCTTGGCCCTGTTTCTTGGTCAGTATGTCCTTGGTCACGAGGAAGTCTCTGAGTCTTCTCTCGGTGTTGGGCTTGTTCATGTTGAAGACTGGAACACCTGCTAGACTAGCTAGCCTGATAGCTTGGCCAGTACCTCCCGTGTCTCGGGTAGTGAACTTGCCGTCTTCACATCCATCTGGTGTCCAGCACAGTACGAATAGTGAGACTGGGTCGACACTGGATTCTCCGTGGATCTGGAACCAGTTACGGGTGTGGAGGCGCTGAGCACCTTGGCTACAAGCACCCCAGTTCGGGTGGACTAGGGATGTGGCCTCAAGGGCCTGGGTCATACGGCTGCCTCCGGGTACTATGACTCCTCGGGCTCCTAGCTGAAGGCCCTCGAAGCCGTTCCACGGGATGTAGATCTCGGCGAACCCAGTACCTGCGTGAAACGCCTTGTCAGCACCTGGAGCACCACCTGAGCGGAGTATGCCTCCGAGTTCCTCGAGCCTGGTGGCTAGGCGGGTCATACGCCTGAGTACTTCAACTGGGGTACGGCGGCTACCTATGCCGGCGTAGAAGAAGTGTGACATGGGTAATCCTTTGGATAGTGGAGTAGCATGGCTTGGAGGATAGAGCGTTGGAACTCTGCTTCGGCTGGTGCGACAGCGGCTTGGTACAACAGGTAGGCTGCGGCTTCTGCCTTCCGACCTGGATAGACTACTCTGCCCAGTCTTGGATCGTATTCACCTCGGATGATATTGCAATACGCTACCCAGTGTGGTTCATGTGCCCGATACCAGATACTCACGATCTTGGCCTCGTCCTTACGGAACTCGGTGAACCAGACGGGCTCTACGATGGGAGGTATCTCGGATCTGTGCTGTGGAGGTCTGCACTTGTCGTACATGGGTGGAGTAGTTCCAATGGAATGGGTACATACCTCCGGATCCACGAGGGATCAATGGAGCTAAGGACATGGGACAAACGGAGATCCCCTGGGAGAGCCTGTCTCGGTATCAAGGACCGAGATGGTCTTCTCACCAGGGGATGTGCTAGCACGGATCTGGGTCCGAATCCAGTCGTTGCTGGGCTGCTAGCCTGAGTGGCTGAGGAGACTGGTAGATACTGCTGCTCCTAGCCGAGTCACTCGTGCTGCTGATCGTTGACCTACGCGGCCGCCGGCCGCTCGTGCAACGGGATCCTACGGTAAGGCCGGAGGTACCTGAGACTCTTCATCATCGAACCACCTCTGTTGATCGCACTGGGCGAACGAGGATGTGATATAGTAAAGGATCTCTGATTCACCGCATCCTTCACCATCACCCGATGACTTTCTACCTACACCTCGGTGTAGGGACCTTTGCGTCTGACAGTCTGAAGGCCGGGTGGGGAGTGGGTAGTGTGTCGAAATGGCCTGTTCAACAGGCCTGTTGGGTATGATAACTCCGGCTTCCTGGATTTATAGGGTAGGCCTGGGCTCATAGAGCTGGGCTTTGAGTGTCTGTCTTGGGGGTGGACTGCGGAGGGGTATGAGGTGGTCACCTTGATCACTGACTCGGAGGTCTGGTCGGGTCGACCCGGAGGGCTTCAGTCCTCTTGGAGGAGGACCGAACCACCGACCTCACCTTGGCGAAGATCTCTCGAGAACGGATGGCGAGGTCGACTGGTACCTAACTGGTAGGTGACTGCGAATCCTCTTACCTTGTGTTCCGGGGAGCTGCTCTGACCCACGTCGAGTGTGGGCGTGGAGAGAGAAATGTGCGGATATGCCCGCAATATCTCATATCTCCGAAGTCCATAGTCCCGAGACAGTAGCGAAGCATCAAAGCTCTCTAAGAGCCTGAACCCCCGAAGAGCATGAAGCTCATAGTAAGGGGGAAGCCCGAAGGAGTTGAAGGTCTCTGCCCTCGCCTTCTGCCTCCCTATATGGGGGAGAGTAGAGAGTCTTGGTACCTGGAGTGTTGAGTGTTGAGTGTTAAGCGTTGTGGAAGAGTAGTGGTGGGGCCTGATGGTAGTACCTGTCATGGATATGGACGGGGCCACTCCATGGTGGTCTACCTACCGTTTCATGGTGGGCTACCTGGCCCACCGCGTAACGTAAGGGTTCCTTTACATTTCCACGTGCTTTCGTGCATCGTTGTATTCATTGGACTTAACTAGTCGAGGAAACCTCTCCTGTTTATCTCATCTGTGATTGATGTATGTCTGGTTCCATTGGAACTGCTATGCTCGGGCTTTGGCCGTCCTGGTCTGTCCAGCGCATAATGCTGATAGGACTAGACTTAGGTTGGCCTCGCCCTCGCTGCGCTCGGGCGTGTGTAATCATAGCACCCATCAGGAGATCGTGTCTTAAATCGCCTTTATCGAGGTCGGTCTTTCTGGGCACTCGTTCCTATTGGGTCAGCCGGGGCCTTTTGTGGGGGTACCGGGTCAGACCTGTGCCTAGCGTCTGGCTCGGTACCCCAGCCTTATGAGACCTCTGCTCTCCCCGCGTAGGGAGAACTCGACACCCACAGATCCGGAGGTAGGGTCAGTGGGTCTGGTGAGGGGGCTCGATGAGACTCCACTTGGTGCCACCCTTCATCCTGATCGTCCGGACAGTGAACTCGACACCCTCGGGGTAGGCCTTGGATCGGCCGGTCACCCATACCTCTAGTCCGTAGCCACACTGTCTTCCGGTCTTGGTGGCCTGTATGTTGAGCTGGAGGAGGTAGATGTCGAGCATGTGTACCGGGAATAGGAGCCCGGGTAGTTCTTCACTCACTGAGATGGTAGCCGCCTGGATATAGCAGCG
>JACCDG011883132.1_pt1 | contig 12133 bp, 27 predicted proteins | sample 7442471 | NCBI WGS metagenome assembly JACCDG01 (sample SAMN15323444, study PRJNA562643) | freshwater metagenome | isolation source: river surface water | place: USA:Blue River Watershed | collected 2017-08-17 | reverse complement strand
GAAATAAAAACGGCTATAACCGCTTCAAATCTCTAACTACTTCTTCGTAAATATTTATCTCTAATTGATAGGTCTGCCCATACCCGTTACCCCATCTTTTCATCCCTGCTTTTGTTTTTTCAATTCGCTTTTCCCATTTAGCAATACATCTACCCTTAGCCGTTTTTACATCTGCTAACAGCACATTGGTGTTATTGCTTTGTTCTTCGTTTGATACTTTTGTCATAATATTAAAGTTTATTGTTTCTAATTAAATTCTTTGGCAACAACGCCAATCTGAAAACCGTTAGCTGCAAGTGCTAAAAGCATCGTACAACTTTTTGGCTTCATCTCGACAAATACCAACGGCTTTTTCGGCTGCTTCTTGTGCTGACAATCCTTCTCCCAAAAATTTAGTGTCAAATCCAAGCTCATAGCAATGAAAAACCCAAGCGGGTCTATAATCACGGTGTCCGCAAGTAATTGTAATTCTACATTCACCAACATTTGTACTAAAGCCTGTTGGTATTTTTTCTTTAGTATCCCTGCTGTATGAAGTGATATCTTTCCACACCGCACCAGCAGCTAACAAGTGCTTTGCAAAAGTAAGGCAACTTTCCTGTAATTGAATTTTTTGTTCCATATTCAGCTTTTATTTTTAATTCAACATTTGTTTTCTAAAATCCTTGTTTTCGCAAAACACCGATACGTTAGCAGAAATACTACCTTCGTGCTTCTAATATCTTTTCCCAATGTTCAAAGTTTAGTTTCCAATCATAAAAAACTCCAATAGAGTATTTTTTTCTGATTTTATCCTTATTGGTTTGTTCCGATTCTTTTCCACAATTCGGGCATTTTGGGTTTACTGAAAATCTCGATACCAAAGTATATTGGTCGCAATCGTAGCAAATATTTATTCTTGGTGTTCCGTGTGCCATTGTATATTTTTTATTTAGTTTATTATTAATCAATCCTGCTGGTGCTAACAGCAAATAAACAAAACTCCACTTCGTTCCGTTTCGCCTATTTGCAATTAGTTATATGCAATGCTACGGAATAGTAAAAAATTCCTGTTCATCACCTAAATAGTTACCGTGTTTTGAATAATGGATTTTTAAAATGAAAAACTCACCAACTTTACTGTGTATTTTAGCATAATCTTTCATTGGTTCTTTATTCAAACAACACCATATACATTCAGGGTTTATCTCAGTCAAATCTTCATTAACATATCTACTTTTGAATAAAGCGTATCCAATAACTTCATTTTCTAAAGTTGGTGTCAATCCTCTGTATTTATAATCTTTATAGTTTTTCATTTCAAAATATTTTAAATCCGCAAACAGTTACGCTCCATGCCTTAGTTCAGTTCTTCTATTTAACATTTGTGATGAAAAACAAAAAGAATTTCCCTACGCACTAATATTTGTATAATAATCCAATAATTCTTCATAAGTTTTTGGAAACATATCTTTAAAATTTTCAACTCTATTGGTAATATCAGTCCATTTATTTCTATCACCATACAAGTATCTAACCATTTCTTTATCATTTTTATTCTGTAAATCAAAAACACTTCTATTAAAATTATCAAACACCCAAGGGTCTATGATATATCTATTGTTCATTACAACAAAATGATGTCCTTCATCACTATCATCATTATTTTCTTCCACAAAATATTTAGCATCTGGATTTTCACTTGTACTAAATCCATATATTTTTACTTTATCACCTTCTAACATTTTCACTGCGGATGCCACGTAAGTGCAAATAAATGAAGAAGGTTCTATTACCTTTTCTAACATTTCAATTAGTTTTGGATTATCATAGATATATGGATTTGTACTTCCAATATTTTCATTAACAAACTGTTTGAAATTCTTAACCTTATCTATCATTTTACGTATATCTTCGCTCATATTTTTACTTTTATATATAAATATTCCATTTTTAAAAATCCACCCTAAAATTATTTTTGTTTTTCTTTCGTGTTTCAAATTAACATTAATGTTTAATAAGCCGGCACGAAAGCGTAACAAGGTATATAAGAAAGTTTACTATTAAGTTCGGTGGTAATTTGAAAGTTTATCTAAGCAAACCTTCTCATACACCCAACCGTTAAAAGTAATAAATCAAACTACCATAGTGAAACTATCAGAAATCCAATTATCACCAACATATATTTCATTATCAATTCCTTCAAATTCAACGATATTATCACAAGTATAAGTTTTATCTTCTTTCCAAAATTTATTATCTCTCATTGTTGATGATAATTTGACTTTGAATTTCTGACCTATTTTCGTAACCTTATCATTTGATTTACTACTTCTAAAATCAGATATATTCAAGCTTTCTTCTGACGCTTCGTTGAAACTTTTTATGTGTTTTAAATCTTTCATCTTCGTTTACTATTTTTATGTATATATTAAAAAGAAAACCTAAATATATCTGTAATCGTTAGCAACAATACTACGATTGTACTTCAACAAGCTGTTTAGGAATGTCAAACCAATTGTTGTATTTCGGGTGCTTAATTTGATGGTTACCAATTGTTCCGTCTTTAAAATTTACAATTCTACCATCGAATTGTTTTTCTGTACCAACAAATCCTCTGAATAACCAATGTGGGTTTTCAGCTTGTTGTACTATTTTCATTTTTACGTATTCAAACATGATTTAAAAAATTTCGTTAATTAATCCGTACTGATGCTAACAACAAATAAGCAAAACTCCACTTCGACTATTTGTAAAACGTTATGTGTAATAAAAATTAAATCCACTTTACCGAATTTTCACCTTTTACCCATTTATTAAACTCTTGTTTATCAACCAAACAAATTTTTTCTCGTTTATCTAACATATTGTTTATTGGTATATTAGTGTTTGGTACATTTAACAAACACCTAACCACATAATGTTCATTAATGAATCCGTTTTCATCATCATAATCTTTTACTTTAACATCTAATACTTCTTTAAGGTTAGGTGTTTTTAGTTTAATAAATTCAAAAATTTGTTTTTCCATGTCTTTAATATTTAATTTTTAAATACACATAACAAAAAATATAAATAATAACCGAGTTATGTGGTTTATTTAAGTTATTATTACTTATGTTCTTGGCCGTTATGTGCAAATAATTTTACTATGGTCTTTACCATAATTCAAATGGTACGGAATATCTTTACAACTATGGTTGTCATCACAAACCAATTTTCCACTATAATCACCACTTTCATCTTTTACAACAATCACTTCGTATCCCCATTTACTTTTCAATTTATCACCAACTAAAATTGGGTTGTGATTGTCATCGTAATAACCCGTAAAATTATCAGCACATAACAGCTTATTAGCGTTATTGCTTCCGTTTTTCAATTTATCTTTTTTCATATCATAAAGTATTGTGTTCGACAACTTCACCAAGCTGCAAATCGTTATATATAAATGTTCTGTTCATCGTTCTAATCAACATTTAAGTTGAAAATTTTAAAAGAAAAATTATCCAAAATATATTACACCTTCAGGATATTTGTCCCAAAATTCATTTAGTTTTTTTATTGAATATTCACGATTTATTTTCTCTTGTTCATTAGTCTCAAATACTGTTTTTTTAAATGAAACAAGATTTTCAGGTTTATCTATCCACTCAAAACATTCTTTACGTGAAAATATAACATCATCAATATAACTATTATCCTCTTTTCTTTTAGATGTTCTAAATAAATCGTGATATTCCGCATTGTTTTCTTCATCAATTTCATCTATTTGATGATTTAATTGATATAATTCCATATCATCTAAATAAGTTTCACCTTCTTCAAATGAATTAAGTTTCTCATATAACTCATTTTGTTTTAAATAGAGTTCTTTACTTTTTAAAAACCAAGTGTGTTGTCCCATATATTTTTCTTTTATACTTCTCTTTTCATAATAAAACAAACTATACCTAACAGTATATATTAAGATTCTTTCCCGGCAAACAAGAAGAAGGTACTAAATGGTATTCCAAATATTATTACTAATATCGCCCATTCGGAAACACTATTCACATTTTTGTTCGATGCTGTGCCAGCCATAAATATAAGTATCAATAATAAAAAACCATACCAATTAAGTTTCTTCAAATAACAACTTATAAAAGTAAGTATATTCAATTTATTATTGTCTTGTTTGTTTTCAACTTTGTTTTTCATATTTACTTTTATTTGTTAATTAAAATTTGTTTTTAAGTTTAAGAATCGCAATTAAATTTCATATAAACCCTTATTTTCTACTTTGAAGTATATTCTCCAAATAGGTATTCCCAAAAAGTAAACCCAACTTTCAGTAAGTTCCCAAAGATATTCATCACCAGAAGTGAACCAAGCACCACCATCAGCACTTTCAAATTCGTAATGAACGTTTTGCGATTTATTTTCCTTAATACCCGTATAAAAAAAAGAACTACATCTAACAGTATATTTACATAATAACTTCATTTTTTTAATCAAATTTTTTATCATAATATTAACTTTTGTAATTTAAATTAAGTTTAGTTTATATATAAATATTAATAATTAAAAGTCAATCTCAACCAGAAAATTAATACACACAAAAAATATTATAGCCAATTAAAAAGACGATACTTAAATATGTTGTCTCGTCTTTTACGAATTGACTTACATTTTTCACATTTACAAAATTCCTTAGAATTTCCTGATTGATATAATAATCTGTCATGCTTTGGAACATAAGGTATTAATAGTTTTTTCATTTGATTAAAATTAACTGGCTATAACAATATCTATATACCAGCAGGATTAATTTTAAGTTTATACTAAGGACTACTAAGCAAAGTCCTGATAAATTATTTAGTTTTTTTAAACATCACACTTCTACCAATTTTAATTCCTTCAACTATTGCTTTTGTATATATATCATACGAATATTCATTTGTATAAGCATATCTAAGTGCGACTTTTCGAGCAATCACTTCAATATGTTCATCAGATAAAAAATCGCATAACACTGGTTTTATTTCATGTTGGCTATTGTCTAAGTGTTGATTTTTTGTACTCATTTGAACTGTCGTTTAAATTTTTAGCGTTTTTTTTCTATTGCCAGTATTAATGTAAAGCTGACAGAACGTTATAAGTAATATCACTTTTGTTTTGAGATTAATTGTGTAACATCCAATCCCATATCATATAGTTCAACTGCTTGAATGAACGATATTGATAAATTTATTTCGCTTTTATGTTCTTCAACCCATTTAATTACCTTATCCATTCTTTTATTCAAGTTTAAGAATTCTGGTTCCAGTAATTCGGATATATACCAATTTTTATTTTCCATAATTTAATCTTTTACTCTTCGTTTTTTATTTTTTAAGTATTTTTGCAATTTCACTTAATTCCATTTCTGCTCTTAAATCTGGAGAAATAAGAGAATTTAATCTTGATTCCAATTGCTCAAGCTCTTGTTTCTTTTTAGAGATTTGAATTTTATCAATACGGGTTTGAATATCTGATTTCCACTGGTCAAGTGTAAACCCCATCCATTTAAATTTACTGTCAACACCTAATTCAATAGATGCTTTATTATGATATTCTTCTCTTCTTAAGAGAAAAGCAAACATTTCAGTTAATTCATCCATATCAGATACAACTTGAATATTTTGTCTTGCAGAAGAATTTTTATCAAATCCAAAAGAACAATTGGTTTGCCAATTTGGTTTTTCTGCTTTAAGAATTGCAGATTTTTTTTCTTGAACTATTTTAAATAATTCTTGAACTTGTTCATCTCTTTTTGTTGCCATTTTATATGTATTTATTTATTGAAACTTTTTTTCCGTTACTAAACATTATGAATAAACTAACAATATTAAATTTTTTCAAATCTTCATGATTAAAAAAATTTTCTTGTTTTGTTGACCAAGCATATCTGCTTAATTTAATACTCGCCCCTGATACCTCCTTACCATAATAATGGTTCTGAATTTGTAATTCATTATTTATATTAGAAACAACACATCCATAAATTACCTTAAATCCTATAAATTCATATAATCTTGTAGAATCATTAGAATATTTAAATTCGGGAAATATATCTATTTTAAAAAAAATATTTTCATCTTTTTTCAAAAAAAAACTTTGTACACAATTAACTTTTCTTTGAGTGTTTTCATAATTTTTGCCAATTTCATATTGATTAATAAATTCATTCATTTTTTCAAAATCAGATTTGCTAATTAATTCTGTTATAGGAGAAGAAAACTCAGAATCAGAAAAAACTTGCATATATTCAGCATAATCAGTAATTGGAATATGTGTATTTTGAAATGCCAACGAATTTATATTCAAAAGAGGTTTTAAATTTTTATTAGAATCAATAAAAACAAACATACTTTTTGAATTTCTGATTTTAGGACCACTATATTTACCATCTCTGTATTTAAATGTGTAATAATCAAATTTTCCAAGATAAATTAAATTTTCCAATTCTTTAGTTTTATATGAACATCCAGCAATGAGTTCTTTTGATTTTATTTTTTGAGATTTCAACTCTGTGTATTTAAAAGCAATTTGATATTCCTGGCTATTAACTGGCAACAAAACTAACTCTTTTCCTTGCCAAGCATAAACATATTCACCTTCTAATCCTCTTTTAATACAATTTGAATCCATCAAAATATGAATCAAATTATCACAAGTAATTTCAAATTCAATTCCTCTATCATCATAAACACGAATCATATTTCTGCCAGAGCCAAACCAATCATTACTCCTTTGAACATCTTTGTTGATAACAAATCCAGAATGAGGCTTATTTTCAAATTCTTCAGGGTCAATTGACTTGTCTCTCCATTTTTCCCAAGATGTTTCTTTTCTTAGTTTGCCTTTTTCATCATAATAGATTACATAAGCTAATCTTTGTGTATATGTATCTTGCCTTTTGACATAACCAACTCTTATTTTTTTTGGTATAAACAATTTGTGTTCCATGTTTAAATTTTAAAATTAAAAGATTGTGCCGAGTGCTTCACATCCCTTTACTTTTGCACTCTCCAGAAATTACGTTTCCAGAACAGACCATCTCATTATAAGATGCGCATTGCGTGACAGGGTTTGGCATCAGCAATACTATCTAAAGCACAACCTTAAAAACAAATTTAAAAAATTTAATTTAAAATTTCCAATTTTAATGTAATAATTCCAATTTTCCTTTATATATATTTTTTAAAGTAGTAGTTCTGTTTGTAATGTGGTCAATTACTAAATCTTCTTTAACACGATATGTTCTTCTCTTTTCAGACCGCACACCAGAGCCAATTTGTTCTTGTTTAAAAATGGATGTTTGTTTATTTAAAGAATTATCATGAATAGATTTTAATTTTTCAGTCAAAATCTCCCATGCCCTTAGTTCATTTTGAGATTGAGTTCTCTGTTCTTGGCACTTAACCATAATTCCGGTAGGAATGTGTTTTAAACAAACTGTACTACTTGTTTTATTGATTTTTTGTCCACCAGCTCCTTGACCTTTAGTAAACCAACGCTCAACATCGTTTTTATTCAAAACAAATTCATTTTGTTCCCCTTGTTTAGAGACAGCTATAGTAATTACGCTTGTTTGAGTTCTTCCCTTTTTTTCAGTTGGCGGGACTCTAATCCAACGGTGGTTTCCGGCATCATTTAAGAAAAATTCGTAAGAGTTTTTTCCGGAAATAAAAAGAAAAATCTTACTATCCAGTCACTGGACTTTATCAATCGAAAAAGAATGTAGGTTACATGCCTTCTTATAAATTAAAAGCATGTCTTGAACCAGAAGTTTAGAATCCTCTCCTCCTTCTGCTGCTTGAATTTGAATTAGTGTTTTCATTTTTATTATAAATTATGATACAAATATATAGTTTTATTTTTTATTTTTCAATTGTAATTCTAATATTTCGATTTCGATACCAGGAGTATTTTTTAACCCATAAGATAATTCCACACCCAACAATCTTGCTTCTACTGTTTTGCCATTATACCTAATAGGTCTAAATCCTCCTTTAAATATAAATTCTTGATTTAAAATATCATAATTTGAGCCAATATAAGGTTGTGTGGAGAATGACCATCTTTTATTACTTCCTGGCATTACATATGTTGTAGATTGACTTACTTGTAAAGCTTTTCCGGTAGTTTTATTAAAAGCTGATAAATAAACCATCACAGACTCTTTATTATTTGGGTCTGGTTGAATACTAACATTGGTTATTTCTATCTCCTGGGGCAATATTAAAAGCATTGAAGAGTCACTATTGAGTGGGACAACCTTAACAGTTTTAGTTGCTGCTCCGTTTTCATTTCTATAAACTAAACTATCACCCTCCATTTCAATGATAGATTTGTTAATAGTAGTGTATTTATTTTCAAGCTTTAAACTTTTAATTTCCTTTTGAATTACTTCTGGTATTTCTTTTAAAATTTCCTTATGGTATTTGTTAGCAGCATTATTAAATAACTTATCAAACATGTCCGGTTGTGGCACAACAGTAACGGACGATTTAGCAGAAACACTATCTGATAATTGTTTGAATTGATTGTTAATACTGGTGTTTAACGCACGTTGTGCATTATCTAATTTTTCCTGAAGAACATTTGCTCTCCATTGGAAAAAGAATATTATGCCAATAATAATTACGGCAAAGAATACATAATCTTTAATTTTCATAATTAAAGATATGTATTAAAAGTTAAAAAATCAACTATTATAATATAACTTAAAATTAATAATATCTGATATATATCATTGGGATATTTTATACTCTTTTCCTAATTGCTTTTGAGTTACGTTTCCTCACACTATGAGTGCAAACTATACTAAAAAACAATTTGGTTTTATCAAAGTTCAAAAAACAACTACCATCACCATCAAAATAACCCAAAATATAATCTTTAACAAATTTTTCTGGAATATTATTTGGCACTTCAAAAGTATTACTTTTTCTTTCTGTAATATTATATTTTCTTTTTTAAGAAGTAGATATTCACAAAATTTATCTAAAATTATTCTTCTTTTTTATGAATTGTAATTATTAAGGAATTATTATAAATGCACCCATCAACAGATACGAATCCTAAAAAGTAATATTTTTCTGGCGAATCATTAACCAAAAAATCTATATTTATCAAATTTTTCATTTTGGAAATCTATCTTCTCACTAAATAGTTTCCAAATTTCTAAATCCAATTTAGATGGCGTGATTTTCAATTTTTTACATATTAATAAAAAACTTTTTTCTAATCTTAAATATTCCGTTTTACTTGAAGGTGTCGTTGTGGGAACATTATGAATGTTATTATATTTAAGATAACGAAGTAAATGAACATCTAAAACTGCACACTTTGCATTTTTTCTGGAATGCAAAACAAATCCCCTGGAAGTTTTTCTTCCAATCCCATAAATTTTTTCTAACTCATGGATTTCGCAATTGCTCAGATTTAATTTTGAATGTACCAATTCATAAATTGTTCTTGATTTAGCACTATAGCAACCACAACCTAAACTCTTGAGTTTTTCTGATAATTTCTTTTGAGAATACTTCTCCAGTTGTGAAAAGGGGAGGCCTCTTTTTGGAATAAGGTTCGCCAAAATTTTTTCTGCTGTCTTTGCTGTTTTACCAGCAGCCAAAACCCAGAAAATAATCATAGATTGCAATTCGCCCCTTGAGGCATTGTAATTGGTTATGTTTTTTGAATCAATTTGCCACATATTCTTTTCCAGTCTGGTCTATTTGTTTTTTTATTTTAAAAAATTCTTCTGCTGTTAATGCACTAACAAATTTCATTTTTGGAACTTCCCTCCAAACCACTCCGCTTCCTTGAAAAATTCTTTTGTTTCCATTTGAATAATAAATAACAAAGAATCATCATAGTGATATTTCGCTTCGACAATTCTTGGGAAAAGTTTATTTTTTATTTTTTCAAACATAATTGCTAATTTAAGCAAATTAAACAAATTCTTGTAGAGTAATATTCTCCAAATTCATCTTTTTTCTTTTGACCTATTCTAAAGATGAAATAAGTATAAATTTTAGGATTACTCTCAATCATTTTAAAAATATCTTCAATAGTTAAATTCATTTTCTTGGAATTAAAAACATTACTGAAATACCGACTATTACTATAATAGCACCTGTAATATCATATATATCCGGTTTATGTCCATCAACTTTCCATCCCCACAATAAAGATAAAACAATAAACACTCCACCATATGTGGCATAGACTCTTCCAAAATTTTGTGGTTGTAATGTGGCAATAACTCCATATAAAAACAAAACAAATATACCAGCAATCATATACCACAAAGGTTTTTCTTCTCTTATATGAAGCCAAACCAAATATCCACCACCAATTTCACAAAGACCAGCAAGAAGAAAGAATGCTATTGTTTTTAGGATTTCCAAAATTTTTTCATATATTAATTAATCCTTTTTCTGTTGAAAAAAAAATTGTATAAATATTATAAATCATTTAAAATCTCTCCCAAAACAGCTCCATTACCCTTTCAAATCATCAAACAGGAACCGACAGAATTTGAATAACTAAGTTCAACTTTCCCTTCTTTAAGAAAAGACTTTATTTTTTGCTCAGTGTATCGTTGTTTTTGAGAAAAATTTATTGAGATTCTAACATTTAAATTCATTTGTGGTTTCATGATATAATTTAATTTTAATCCTTATAAGGGTCAACAACATCAGAAGATGCCATTGCGACTCCAATAGGTTTTAATGTATGAATTACTTTAATGGTTGAACCTTGATATTGTAAAACTTCATCCAATTTTTTATAGCACTCAGGAGCCTCGTCTGCACCAGCACCAATTAAAACAATATCAGATTCCTTCATTTCTTTTTTAACCTTACCCCAATCAACTACACCTGGAGTATGAATTACTTTATGACGATTTCCTTTACTGGTTTTTTGCCACTTTCCTTTTCCGGTTGCTTTTGTTCTGGACAAAATTCTTCCAGCCCCATGAACGGTTGAATATAAACCCGCACGAGATTCAGGTGTATCAACTCCCTCAACAATAACAGAATTATCACGCATATTTGCTCCAATAAATCCTTGTTGACCAGGGAAAGCAGGAGTACAACCTTTTCGAACAACCCAATAATTTTCTCCAAAATGTTCCTCTCTCCATACAAAGTTATGATGGTTATGAACTTCATATGTTGCTTTACCTCCTAAAATTTCCAATACTTTATCAACAACAACATCACGACCGGCATGAGCATAATCACCCGCTAATTGAACGGCATTTATATATGCCTGACCAAGCGCAGTTTTGGTATCAAATAAAATAGGACGACCATTTTTTTTATCTTCCTGTACATTTGCAGACCACTCCATTCCTCTGGACAAAGCAATAAAGCCAGTAGTAGTTTTATGTCCAAAACCACGAGAACCAAAGTGAACACCAATCCAAACATAACCATTCTCGTCCTCAAAGATATCCACAAAGTGGTTTCCGGAGCCCACTGTACCCAATTGCTCAGTAGCCATAGCAATCATTTTACGTTGAAGTTCAAATTCTGCTTTCGCAATTTTATCCAAAATAGGATGGTCAATTGGCTTTGGGTTTGGACGACCTGTACCAAAACCAATTTGACTTTCTATTTCTTTCATAATTTTTCTGATATTAATATCAGATGCTTTTATGTCTGTCATTACTGCTTTGTTGCCACAGCCAATATCAAATCCAACCCCAGACAAAGAAACCTTATCCTTATATGCGATAGCACCTCCTATTGGGTGACCATACCCAAAATGAGCATCAGCAGTTAAAACTCCAATATCTTCCGGTGAAGACAAGCAGTTTTCTAACTGAATGATAGCAGAATTTTCAATTACTTCTTTACCAAAGATTTTAATTTTCCTTTCAAACTCTTCGAAATGAGAAGACACACCCTCAATTGTTACGGGTTTTAATTTTTCAAAAAGAGAATTTAACTTTTCAGAGTGCTCCTCAAAATTTTTTGCTGTTTTTACGGTTTCCAAATCAATAGTCAACTCTGATATACCTCCAAGAGTGCCATAATCAAAAACACCAGTAATTCTACCGTCTTTCTCAATTCTTTTAATAACCTTGATATTCATTATTTTGAATTTGTTTATT
>JACCDG010749030.1_pt1 | contig 12137 bp, 10 predicted proteins | sample 7442471 | NCBI WGS metagenome assembly JACCDG01 (sample SAMN15323444, study PRJNA562643) | freshwater metagenome | isolation source: river surface water | place: USA:Blue River Watershed | collected 2017-08-17 | reverse complement strand
GCGGTGTATGCGATCAGTGAGTGACCGTTTTCCAGGGTGACGCGGTAGCGAGAGTCGGGCAAGACCTCGGTCACGACACCCTTCATTTCGATCATTTCTTCTTTTGCCATGTACTCAGTGTTCTCTAATTAAAAAAATCTGGCCCAAAACGGGTAATTGCTAACAACTTTCGATTGTAGGACGTTTGAGCGGGGGCAGTTTTATGCCTTGGTGGGCAGTCCAACGAAGGCCTTATTCGCAATTTTCCAGCCGTCTTGGGTTTGTAGCAGTACGAAGTAGTCGGTAAATGTTGTGGCACCGTGCACCAGCGTGACACGAGCGCTCGCGGCTGATCCAGTGACTTCGATCCAATCAATGCTGCGGCGACGCATGGCTTCGTCAGCCGCTGGCTTGCCGCCAAACCGTTCACAGTACACGTCGAGCGTCCATGACGTGAACACGCCTTCGCGCATAGATTCGATGTGGGCCGTGGGCAAAAACGCCTGTCGCATATAGCGTGCATCGTCATGCGCATGCCCCAGAAAATACTGTTCGATTGGCGCACAGGCCGCCAGCTGCTCAGCCGTCAGAGTTGAATCGCTTTGGCTTGGATGTGTCATTTCGTGGCGTCCTTCGAGAGTTATTCCCACTCAATCGTCGCTGGTGGCTTCGACGAAACGTCGTAGGTGACGCGGTTGATGCCACGTACTTCGTTGATGATGCGGCCAGACACTTTCTTGAGCAGTGCATAGGGCAACTCAGCCCAGTCGGCCGTCATGAAGTCGCTGGTTTGTACGGCGCGCAAGGCCACCACGTAGTCGTAAGTGCGGCCATCGCCCATCACGCCCACGCTCTTGACGGGCAAGAATACGGTGAAGGCTTGGCTGGTCAGGTCATACCAAGTTTTGCCCGTGGCTTCGTCGGTGAAGTTGTGCAGCTCTTCAATGAAGATGGCATCCGCACGGCGCAGCAAATCGGCGTATTCCTTTTTGACTTCGCCCAAAATGCGCACGCCCAAGCCTGGGCCAGGGAATGGGTGGCGATACACCATTTCGCGGGGCAAGCCCAACGCAACGCCCAATTCGCGCACTTCGTCTTTGAACAATTCGCGCAAGGGCTCCAACAACTTCAAGCCCAACTGCTCGGGCAAGCCGCCCACGTTGTGATGGCTCTTAATGGTGACGGCCTTCTTGCTCTTGGCACCGCCGCTTTCAATGACGTCGGGGTAAATCGTGCCTTGGGCTAAGAAGGTGGCGCCTTTGTGACCACCGTCACCCGCTTTCAATTTAGCGGCTTCGGCCTTGAACACATCCACAAACAAACCGCCAATGATCTTGCGCTTTTGCTCGGGCTCGCTCACGCCCGCCAGCTTGCCCAAGAACAAATCGCTGGCATCCACGCGAATCACGTGGGCGTGCAACTTGCCCACAAACATGTCCATCACCATGTCGCCTTCGTTCAGGCGCAACAAACCGTGGTCCACAAACACACAGGTGAGTTTGTCGCCAATGGCGCGATGAATCAGGGCCGCAGCCACGGACGAATCCACGCCGCCTGACAGGCCCAAGATGACTTCCTCGTCACCCACTTGTTTGCGAATGGCAGCCACCGCTTCTTCGATGTAGTCGCCCATGATCCAGTCGGGGCGCGTGCCGCAAATATCCAGCACAAAGCGGTTCAGCAAGGCTTGACCTTGCACGGTGTGTGTGACTTCGGGGTGGAATTGCACCGCGTAAAACTTGCGCGCTTCGTCGGCCATGCCAGCGATCGGACAAGCAGGCGTCGACGCCATAACCTTGAAGCCTTCAGGCAACTGGGTCACCTTGTCGCCGTGGCTCATCCAGACCTTGAGCATGCCGTGGCCTTCAGGCGTGTTGAAGTCTTCAATGCCTTTGAGGAGTTCGGTGTGGCCGTGGGCGCGCACTTCGGCGTAGCCAAATTCGCGGGTGGTGCCCGCCTCCACCTTGCCGCCCAGCTGAGTGGCCATGGTTTGCATGCCGTAGCAAATGCCCAGCACGGGCAGGCCCAGTTCAAACACGGCGTCAGGCGCGCGGTCATCCACCTCGTACACGCTGGCGTGGCTGCCTGACAGGATGATGCCCTTCAGGTTGCCGTCTTTGGCGTATTCGCGCACCCAGTCGCTGGTCACATCACATGGATGAACTTCACAAAACACATGCGCTTCGCGCACGCGGCGGGCGATGAGTTGGGTGACTTGAGAGCCGAAATCGAGGATGAGGATTTTTTGGTGCGACATAAATAAAAAAGGGCCTTCAAATGGCCTAGCCTCGTATTGTCTCAAAAAACAAAGCCACCCCGAAGGGTGGCTTGCGTCGGCACATGGAAAAACTTATTCAGCGCGGTAATTCGGCGCTTCTTTGGTGATTTGTACGTCGTGCACATGGCTTTCGCGGATGCCCGCCGCCGTGATTTCGACAAACTCGGCCTTGTTGTGCATGTCTTCAATCGTGGCGCAGCCGCAATAGCCCATGCTGGCCCGCAAGCCGCCCGCCATTTGGTAAATGATGGCCACCACCGAGCCTTTGTAAGGCACGCGGCCTTCAATGCCTTCGGGCACCAGCTTGTCAGCATTGGGGTTGCCCGTGCTGGACTCTTGGAAATAGCGGTCGGCACTGCCCTGCTGCATGGCACCGATGGAGCCCATGCCACGGTAGCTCTTGTAGCTTCGGCCTTGGAACAGAATCACTTCGCCCGGCGCCTCTTCGGTGCCCGCAAACATACCACCCATCATCACCGTGCCCGCGCCTGCAGCAATGGCTTTGGCAATGTCGCCGCTGTAGCGGATGCCGCCGTCCGCAATGAGCGGCACGCCTGTGCCTTTGAGGGCCGTGGCCACCGAATCCACCGCCATGATTTGCGGTACACCCACGCCCGCCACGATGCGGGTGGTACAGATGGAGCCAGGGCCAATGCCGACTTTCACACCGTCTGCGCCCGCCTCGACCAAGGCCAAGGCCGCTGCGCCCGTGGCGATGTTGCCACCGATCACTTCAATGTGCGGGTAGTTTTGTTTGACCCAACGCACGCGGTCGATCACGCCTTTGCTGTGGCCGTGTGCGGTGTCCACCACGATGGCGTCCACACCTGCACGGGCCAGCGCTTCCACGCGTTCTTCGGTGCCCTCACCCACGCCCACCGCAGCACCCACGCGCAGTTTGCCTGCGGCATCGCGCGCTGCATTGGGAAAGTTGAGTTGTTTGGTGATGTCTTTCACGGTGATCAGGCCTTTGAGCTCAAACGCATCGTTGACCACCAGCAAGCGCTCGAGCTTGTGTTTGTTCAACAAGGCTTTGGCTTGCTCAGGCGTGGTGCCTTCGGGCACGGTGACCAGGCGCTCTTTGGGCGTCATGATCTCGCTGACCTTTTGATCGTAGCGAGTCTCAAAGCGCAAATCGCGTCCAGTGACGATGCCCACCACTTTGCCGCCGTTGCAAACGGGAAAGCCAGATACCCCCAGCTCATCACTCAAGGCCATGACTTGACGGACGGTAGTTTCAGGGGTGATGACCACAGGGTCGCGCAACACGCCGCTCTCATAACGCTTGACCTTGGCCACTTGGGCCGCTTGTTCAAGTGCCGTGAGGTTTTTGTGCACGATGCCAATACCGCCTTCTTGCGCAATGGCAATGGCCAAACGCGCTTCAGTCACCGTGTCCATGGCTGCAGAAACCAAAGGCAAGTTCAGGCGAATGTTGCGGGTGAATTGGGTGGCGAGAGAAGTGTCCTTGGGTAGGACTTGGGAGAACGCGGGGACGAGCAGAACGTCGTCAAAGGTGAGGGCTTTGCCAAGCAGGCGCATGTTGATAGCTCCAAAAACAGCATTGTACGTAGCCCCTTGAAAGCACTTGTATACAGCACCATCTTTGTCCTATTCCTTAATGAATAGATGGCATTGCGCCTTGAACGACAATGGCTCAAAAGATTCGTATGAAGGTGATTTATTTGACTTCGCGCTACAACACACAGCTGACGGCCCTCGCGATTTGCCTATCCGCCACATTTGGCCATTGGGCCCACGCGCAACCTACAGCCAAGCTCAGCTTGCCAGATTTGGAAGCCATGATGTTCCAACAAAGTCCTGCCATACGAAGTGCGACAGATGCGGTTCAGGCAGCACGCTCTGCAGTTGACACAGCACGGACTATTCCTAACCCTCAGATCGAGGTGATGAATGGCACCCGTAAGCCACGTACGGGCCCAACAGATCCAACTGCTTATGCCAACCTCAAATCCATCAGCGTCACCCAAGACCTCGACATGCCTTGGCATCGTTTTCCTCGTGTGGATGGGGCGATTGCAGGATTGAATGCGGCTCAGGCCAATGAACAATCGTTCAGAGCCGACATGCGCGCTCAGTTGCGTTTGCGTTATTACGACTTGGTGCGTCGCACGGCTGAAAACCGTGTAGCAGCAGAAGATGTGAAGCTCATGAATGGCATCCACAAACGCATTGAGCTCCAAGTTGAAACGGGTGAAAAAGCGCGTTTTGAATTGGTCAAAGCCAATGCAGAACTGCTCAATGCACAAAAAATGCAAGAGTCCGCAGGCTTGCGCGTGCGTCAAGCAAGAGGCGCATTGCGTGCCTTGGTTGGCGTAGAACTTCCTGAGTCATTTGATGTTCAAGAGCAAACCCACGCATTTGCTGCGCCTCCACCGTTCAACGAAATACGCGATGAAGTCCTGAAAACCAACCCAGAGCTGCAACGCACCCGTGCCGAGCGGCAACAGCTGGATCGCAAACTGAGCGAAGAAAAAGCATTGCGCTTTCCTAAATTGGCATTGCGCGCAGACCAAGACCAAGATCCTGAATGGCGTAACAAACGTGTGGGTTTGGCCATGAGTCTGCCTTTGTGGGATTGGCGCGGTGGTCCTGTCGGAGAAGCAGCGGCCAAACTATCGCAAACCGACAACCAATTGGCTTATCAAGAGTTTTCTTTACTGCAGTCTCTTGAGTCTGCCTACCAACAATACGGCATTGCGAACGCACAAGTTATCGCACTTGAAAACGGCATCGTGCGCCAAGCGGCCAATGCGCTGCGCATTGCTGAGCTGGCCTACAAAGCAGGTGAAAAAAGCTTTCTTGAAGTGATGGATGCGCAACGTGTTTACCGCGCAGCTCGCAACGAACTCATCACCGCGCAGTTTGAACTGGCAAGTGCTTGGTCTGAAATTGAACGCTTACGCGCCACCCCCCTTTAATACGATGACACCTTTGATTAACTTCCCTTCTCGCGCTCTCCTCGCCGCTCTACTGTTCAGCACCCTGGCACTCAGCGCTTGTAAAAAAGCCACTGTTCAAGAGGTCGCACAGCCTGCCCCAGACGCATTGCAGGTGCTCGTACCCGAAAGTCTCAAAGCACAAATTCAAGTAGCCGAAGTGCAAAGTCAAGATGTTTCTGACACCTTGCGCGTGGCTGGGCAAATTGATTTCAACGAACAATCCCTGACCCGTATCGGCGCCAGTGTGACCGGACGTGTCACACAGATTCAAGCGCACTTGGGCAATGTGGTCGACAAAGGTGAAACCCTGGCCCAAATCAACAGCAGTGAACTGTCTGGTTCTCAACTGGCCTACCTCAAAGCGCGCTCTGAAAAAGAACTGCACCGCCGCAACATGGAACGTGCCAGAACGCTGTTTGAGGCAGACGTCATCAGCGCAGCGGAGTTACAGCGCCGCGAAAACGAATACGAAATTGCAGCCGCTGAAACGCGCGCAGCGCAAGATCAACTGCGTGTCTTGGGTGTGAGCGCCAAGTCGATCGAGCGACTTGCCGCCACTGGCACGATCGACTCGGTGTCGAGCGTGGTGGCCACCATCAAAGGTGTGGTGGTGGAACGAAAAATAGCCATTGGCCAAGTGGTACAGCCCTCGGATGTGTTGTTTGCCGTGGCCGACCTCAGCCGTGTGTGGGCTGTGGCGCAAGTCCCAGAACAACAAGTCAACCAAGTCAAGGTGGGGCAATCGGTGAGCATCGAAGTACCAGCACTGGACAACGAAAAATTGGTAGGCAAGCTGATTTATGTGGGACAAACTGTTAACCCCGAAACACGCACGGTGTTGGTTCGTACAGAGCTTGACAACAAAAGCGGTCGCCTCAAGCCCTCGATGTTGGCCTCGATGTTGATTGAATCCACCCCCACCAAACGCGTGGTAGTGCCAGTGACGGCCGTTGTGCGTCAAGACGATGCAGACCATGTGTTTGTAGAAGAAGCAGACAACCGCTTCAAGCTCACCCCCGTCAAATTGGCGGCCGAACAAAATGGTCAGCGTGTGGTGCTTGAAGGCCTCAAACCTGGCACTCGCATCATCTCGGATGGGGCTTTCCATGTGAACAACCATCGCAATTTGGCCGAAATGGAAAACGGGAGCTAAGCCATGTTGGAGTCTCTCGTCCGTGGCGCTCTGAAGCAGCGTTTGGTGGTCTGTGTCATCGCCGTAGTGCTGCTGTTTTTCGGGTTGCATGCTGCCACCAAACTCTCGGTGGATGCTTTTCCTGATGTGACCAATGTGCAGGTGCAAATCGCCACCGAAGCGCCTGGTCGCTCTCCAGAAGAAGTCGAACGTTTTGCCACAGTACCCATCGAAGTAGCCATGACGGGACTGCCTGGCCTGACAGAGCTTCGTTCACTCAACAAACCTGGCTTGTCTCTCATCACGCTCGTGTTCACTGACAGCACCAATGTGTACTTTGCCCGCCAGTTGGTGATGGAGCGATTGATGGAGGTGGGCCAACGTCTGCCCCAAGGCATCACGCCAGTTCTCGGCCCTGTGTCCTCAGGTTTGGGTGAGGTCTACCAATACACGCTCGAGCATGCCTCAGACGGCAACCGCGAGCTAAGCGAAGAAGAACTCACCCAACGCCGCGTCGTGCAAGACTGGGTGCTACGCCCCTTGCTGCGCTCGATTCCTGGCGTGGCTGAAATCAACTCACAAGGTGGCTACGTCAAGCAATACCACGTGTTGGTCAATCCTGAACGCTTGCGCCATTACAAAATCAGTTTGTCTGAGGTGTATGACGCTGTTTCTCGCAACAACGCCAACTCAGGCGGCGGTGTGCTACCCCAAGCGGCGGAGCAATACTTGATTCGTGGAGTGGGCTTGATTCAAGGTGTGGGCGATCTGGGGCAGATCGTGTTGAAAGAAATCAACGGCACGCCCGTTTACATGCGTGATGTGGCCGAGATCAAACTCGGCCATGATGTGCGTCAAGGTGCCCTTATCAAGAACGGCAACACCGAAGCGGTGGGCGGCATTGTGATGATGATGACTGGCGGCAACGCCAAAGAGGTTGTCAGCCGCATCAAAAAACGCGTCAAAGAAATCAACGACCGCGGCATGCTGCCAGGCGAACTCAAAGTGGTGCCCTACTACGACCGCTCAGAGTTGGTCGATGCTGCGCTGTGGACCGTCACCAAAGTGCTGATTGAAGGCGTGGTGCTGGTGGTGATTGTCTTGTTTTTGTTCTTGGGCGACGTGCGCTCCTCGCTCATCGTGGTCGCCACACTGGTGCTCACGCCGCTGCTCACCTTCATGGCCATGAACAAGCTGGGCATCTCAGCCAACCTCATGTCGCTTGGTGGCTTAGCCATTGCGATTGGTTTGATGGTGGACGGTTCGGTGGTGGTGGTGGAAAACGCCTACGCCCGCTTGGGCCGCGCGGCCGAGTTGGGTGAAAGCAAGGTGCGCGGCATTTTGAATGCTGTTCTTGAAGTGGCCACGCCCGTTATTTTTGGGGTGGGCATCATCATTTTGGTGTTCTTGCCTTTGATGACCTTGCAAGGCATGGAAGGCAAGATGTTTGCCCCCCTCGCCTACACCATTGCCATTGCACTGGCTGTTTCCTTGGTGCTGTCGATGACCCTGTCACCCGTGCTGTCCTCGTATTTGCTCAAGCCCCCAGCGGGCGATGGTGACCACGACACCCCCCTCATCAAGGCACTCAAGTCTCGCTATTTAAAACTGCTGGACATGGCCATGTCGAACCAAAAACGCACAGTACAAGTGTCGCTGGCGTCATTTGTGTTGGCCGTTTTGGTGCTGCCATTTTTGGGCACGGCATTTATTCCAGAAATGAAAGAAGGCTCGGTGGTGCCTGGCATCAACCGTGTGCCCAACATCTCGTTGAACGAATCCATCAAGATGGAAATGCAGGCCATGAAGCTCGTCATGACGGTGCCAGGCGTGAAGTCGGCCATCTCTGGCTTGGGGCGCGGCGAATCGCCTGCTGATCCACAAAGCGTGAACGAATCCACACCCATCGTCAGCTTGAAACCTCGCAGCGAATGGCCTTCGGGTTGGGACCAAACCGACATCACCAACGCCATGAGTGAAAAGCTTAAGGCATTGCCTGGCGTACAAATTGTGATGGCACAGCCCATCTCTGACCGTGTGGATGAAATGGTCACAGGCGTGCGTTCAGACATCGCTGTGAAGGTGTTTGGCGATGACTTAGACGAACTCAAACGCGTTGCCAACCAAATTGCCAAAGTCGCGCAAGGCATTCAAGGCGCGCAAGACCTGCGCGTGGAACGCATCTCGGGTCAACAGTATTTGCAAATTGACATCGACCGCCAAGCCATTGCTCGCATGGGCTTGAACGTGTCAGACGTGAACGACATGATTGAAACCGCGATTGGCGGCAAGGTGGCCTCAGAAGTGTTTGAGGGCGAGCGTCGTTTCTCGGCTGTGGTTCGTTTGCCTGAGAGTTTTCGCAACAACATTGAAGCGATTTCAAACATCATCCTCAGCTCTTCGCATGGTGCACAAGCCCGTTTGGATGACGTGGCCAAGATTCATGTATTGGATGGCCCTGCGCAAATTTCTCGCGAAATGGCCAAGCGCCGCATCGTCGTGGGCATTAACGTGAAAGACCGCGACTTGGGCAGCTTTGTGACCGAGCTGCAAAGCAAGGTGGAGGACAAAGTCAAACTGCCAGAGGGGTACTACCTTGAATGGGGTGGCCAGTTCCAAAACATGGAGCGTGCGCTGGGCCACTTGAAAATCATTGTGCCCATCACGGTGGCTGCCATTTTCTTCTTGTTGTTTTTGCTGTTCAACTCCGTCAAGTTCGCCACGCTCATCATCACGGTGCTGCCCTTCGCCTCAATTGGCGGCGTGATTGGCTTGTTCATTGCGGGTGAATATTTGTCCGTGCCAGCCTCGGTTGGTTTTATTGCCTTGTGGGGCATTGCGGTGCTCAACGGGGTGGTGCTGGTGTCGTACATTCGTAGCTTGCGTGAAAGCGGCATGTCCGTCAAAGACGCTGTGCTCGAAGGCGCACGCCAACGTTTCCGCCCTGTGATGATGACAGCCACCGTGGCCATGCTGGGCCTGATTCCGTTCTTGATCTCTAATGGCCCTGGCTCCGAAGTGCAACGCCCACTGGCCATTGTGGTGATTGGTGGCTTGATCACCTGTACCTTGCTGACCTTGGTGGTGGTGCCCACGATTTACCACTGGTTTGACGAAAAAGACCCCGAAGCTTGATTTGCAAAGTGAGACAGACATGAAAGAAATCAAAGCCATCATCCGCCCTTCCAAGCTGCCCACCCTGCGCGAGAAATTGCGCAGCTTGCCAGGCTTTCCGGGGATGACAGTCAGCAAGGCTGAAGGCTGCTCAGCGCCCAGTCTGCACAGCCCCACCAATTTGAAAGACGAGCTGACCGACTACACGCCCAAGGTCCGCATTGAAATTGTGTCGCCAGACGAGCTGTGCGACAGCATCGTAGACCTGATTGTTCACACCGCGCAGATTGGCCAAATTGGTGATGGACTGGTTTGGGTCACCGACATCACGCGAGCGGTGTTTTTGTACAAGTCAGTGGCTGGGCCGATTGAGCGCCCTTGATAGTTATGACCGCTTAGCAAGCGGCAAATTCAGCAACAGGTTTTGCGGCTTGAGTTTGAGTCGCTGATGGGTGTCCACCGCCATCGCCAAGTACACAGGCTTGCCACGCACCTCGGCCAACATATCGTTAGGCTCGACAAACTCCAGCTTGAACAAACACAGCAAGCGTTCCATGCGGTCTGCCTCAACTTCTTTGCCTTGGTACAGGTCGTTCAGCACACTGCTGGCTTGTGCATCTAGGCCTACGTGCCATACCCAATGGTCATCATTGATTTCGCGCTCGGTTTGAATGCGTACCTGCACACCCAAAAAGTGTTGAACCCACTTGGCCATTACCTCGCACAGCGCGTTTAGGGCAGGCTGACCACGGTTGAGGCTCACCACCCAGTCAAAACTCTCGCTGCGGGGCCAATAGGCGTCTTGGTTGTCATCATTCAACACATCCAAGTCCACGCTGCGCAGCTTGATGCCGCCTTGCTTGAGCAATTCGCCAATCGAACCAAAGCCGCTTTGCGTGGCGTGGCGCTCTACGGTTTCATCATCCGCCGCCATCACCGAGCCATCCTCGAGCACCGTCACTTTTTGCGTGTGCATCAGCATCTCAGCCGCGCGCGCGTGCATGGCAGTGGGGGCTTCGCCCAACACATGGCGCAGCAAAATGTGCGTGATGTGCTGCACCAAGAGTGGCGGCACATCCACGCCCTCCCCTTTAAACAAGGCGATGTAGCTGGCTTCTAGGGTTGGCAACGAGGTGATGCGCTGGCGAAAACGCAGCCACACGGCGTAGTTATCGGCTGCATCTTTGTCTTGAAGCTGAGCCAGCTCTTGTGAGGTCACTTCACGGCGCGGCTGCTCCACCAAACTGTGATGCAGTGCGACTTCGGCATCGCATGAGCTAGCAATGGGTGCCAGCTCAGGGCGCTCTAAGAGAAAGCGCAAGAAGTCGTCTGTGACGACCAGATGCCCTGCTTCGTTATGAGTCAGCAAGGTGTAGCCGCAAGTGGGCCAAAGATTGTGTGTCATGGTTTGGCCAGATAAAGATTTAATAACCAGGCTTAGCGCCGGCGCGACGCTTAGAGAACAAGCCCGCGCGGCTGGTGCCTTGTTTTTGGAAACGCTCACGCCGCGCCACCTTGGGATCGACGGTGAGCGCACGGCAAATTTCGATGCGGTCTAAATCGCGCAACACATGGTGGGGCGAGGTCTTCTTGCCCCAAATGCACACGGTGTACGCATCGGGCTGGCTCAGGTCTATTTCAGGACATTCGGCCAACAAGCCACTTTGCTTTAAGGCCTGCATCACCGTCACACCAGCACTGAGCTGCAACACGCGCTCATTCACCACGCGGGGCGCGGGCGAATACATCACAGTGATGGTGTGAGAGGTCAAGCGACGTACACCTGCTCGGCGCGCTTCACAAAGGCATCCACCAATGTGGCGGCGATTTTGTCAAACACGGGCCCTACCAAGCTGCCAAACATACTTTCGAACGCGTAGTTCAAGGTCAGCTCAATGCGGCAAGCACGTTGGGGCTCTTGGGTGTTGGGGTCGAGCAGCGGATGAAAATCCCATGTGCCATCGAGGTGTTTGAACGGACCATCGACCAATTCGAGTTTGACTTGGCGTCCCTCGATGTGCACGTTACGCGTGGTGAAGCTTTTGTGAAACCCACCAAAGGTCATGCCCACTTGGGCGGTTGCACCGTCGGCGTGGGTTTCAAGCACACCAGCGCGGTCGCACCAAGGTAAAAACTCGGGATAACGGGCCACATCGGTGACCAGCGCAAACATTTCTTCAGCGCTGAACCAAATAAGAACGGACTTGTGTACGGTTTTCATAGAATGGTCCACATTGTAAGAAGCTCTACCGTCCCCACATTACCTCAATGGCTACCAAAAAACCTGCAACTCCCTCGCGCATCGCCGACAACAAAAAGGCAGCGTACAACTACTTCTTCGAAGAAAAGTTCGAGGCAGGCATGGTGCTGGAAGGCTGGGAGGTCAAAGCCGCTCGTGAGGGCAAGGTGCAGCTCACCGACGGCTATGTGGTCATTCGCGATGGCGAGCTGTATTTGATCGGCTGCCAAATCAACCCGCTGCACACTGCATCGAGCCACGTCACGCCTGACAAAGTGCGCACCAAAAAACTGCTGATGAAGAAGGACGAAATCAAACGTCTCATCGGCAAGGTCGAACAAAAAGGCCACACCTTGGTACCCGTCAACCTGCACTGGAAAAACGGCAAGATCAAATGCGAAATCGCGCTGGCCAAAGGCAAGGCCGAGCACG
>JACCDG011963493.1_pt1 | contig 12141 bp, 11 predicted proteins | sample 7442471 | NCBI WGS metagenome assembly JACCDG01 (sample SAMN15323444, study PRJNA562643) | freshwater metagenome | isolation source: river surface water | place: USA:Blue River Watershed | collected 2017-08-17 | reverse complement strand
GGTAGTCTGCTTGAAGTTGGCACAGGATTTCATCCAGAACTCACAGGAAGAGAAAATATTTTCTTAAACGGTGCGATCTTAGGCATGGGCAAAAAAGAGATCTCTGAAAAGTTCGACAGGATTGTTGAGTTTGCGGGGATAGATAAGTTTCTGGACACCCCGGTAAAATATTACTCAAGTGGTATGTACGTACGGTTAGCTTTCTCTGTGGCAGCACACATGGAATCGGACATTCTACTTGTTGATGAAGTACTGGCCGTTGGAGATGCAGAGTTTCAAAAGAAATGCCTAGGCAAAATGGAGGAAATTACTAAAGATTCTAAAAGAACAATCCTTTTCATCAGTCACAATTTAACAGCTATACAAAACTTATGCGATCGAACAATTGTTCTCAATAAAGGCACGATTGCATTTTCTGGTAACACAGAGGAAGCAGTAAATAGATATCTTTCACTTCACAATAATACAAACGCCGAAATACAAAACCCTAACGATAAATCGAAGCCAGCAACTATCACCTCTATCACCTTCATAGACGAGAGAGGATCAAAGCGTGCTGAATTTCCAATTCATGAACAATTCAAAATAAAAATAGATTTCGTATGTAATACACCACTTCCGAACGCAACTTTGTCAACAATATTTTATTTAGACGATGGAAGTATTCTGTTATTCTCGTCAGAAGCAGATATCTCTGGCAGACTTTCGAGCTATACGCCCGGACAATACCATACAGATATAACCATTCCTGCTTTTCTCTTCAATATAGGTAAATACACAGTAAATGTCATCCTTCATAATCCAAATGTTGCAATGTATTCAGAAATCAAGGATCTGGGGTTCGAAATTAAAAATTCAAATAACCCACGAACTGTTGTTTTTCAAAAAAATCATCCGGGTAAGATAGCTTTTCCGCTAGAATACCAAGTCAACAAGATCGATAACTAACACCCAATGAACCCAAAACTCAATTCAGGAACAATTGAAACTTACTACAACGACCATTCGATTGTTACATTTTTGACAAAAAACTTGGGGGATCTATCCGGAACAGTCCTTGATATTGGGTGTGGAAAGATGAAACACAAAGATCTTATTCTCCGTGGAAAAAATGTTAGAAATTATAAAGGTCTAGATCTAGAAGAAGGAAAATTTGTTTACAAGTCTAAGGCCGATATATATTGGGACGGAACGACGATACCACTAGAAGACAATTCGATCGACAGCGCAATCTTATTTGAAGTTATAGAACATTGTTTTGATCCAAATGTTGTCATTAAGGAAGCCCTGAGAATTCTAAAACCAGGAGGGATCATTCTATTCTCAACTCCATTCTTATATCACTTCCATGGTATGCCACATGACTATCATAGACCAAGCCCAAGCAATCTAAAATTATTATTTACCAATGCTGGATTTTCTGATGTTACTATTCAATCTGGTGGCAAATGGGATGCAAGTCTGGGACAAATGATATCAATCTGGATTACTCAAAGACCAATGCCGAAATTATTAAGAAAGATCCTCAGAAAACTATATGTTCCATTATTTCATCTTCTGCTGTATTGTGACAAAAAATATAATCAGTTACCATTGGAAAACGGTACGATAGTCCCAAATTTATTAGGAAAAGCCACAAAATAATATCATGCAAAGATCATTTCTAAAATATATTGTCGACCCTATAACCAAAGAAGAATTAACTATAGAGTCAAGTCTAGAGAAAAATGGAAAAATTATTGAAGGTTTTTTGATATCAAAAACAAATAAATACCCTATCGTAAGAGGTATTCCTCGCTTTGCTGGTTACAACGATGATTCAAACTATACAAAGAGTTTTGGCTACCAATGGAATAAATGGTCTCAAATTCAATTCGATAGTAAAAATGTAGGAAAACCATATGAGAATTTTAGTCTAGACATGTTGGATCGAATAGCTGGAACAAAAGATACTGATTTTGATGGAAAAACAATAGTTGATATTGGCTGTGGTCCTGGTCGATTTCTTGAGACTATCCGACAAAAAAACGGCATTGCTATTGGAGTTGATCTTAGTGATGCAGTTGAAGCAGCGGGCGAAATATTCAAAGACGATACTAATGTGTTAGTTTGTCAGGCTGATGTCTTGAATTCACCAATAAAAAACAACACAATTGATGGTATTTTCTCCATAGGTGTTCTTCATCACACGACAAATGCTGAAACTGGGTTCAAAGAGATGGTTAGGGTATTGAAACCAAACGGCTGGATCGCCATATCGGTATATAACACTGGTGGATACTACGACAACTTTATAGTAAACATTTGGAGAAAAATATTCAAAACTTTGTGGCCAATATTCAAACAGTACCCAGCTCTAATCTATACCTACTCTGTTGTGTATTTGACCACTCTAATAAGAAAAATTCCCGTTATTCGTACCCTACTCAACCCATTCTTATATTTTATTCCTTCAATCATTCTCAAAGATCTTACATGGTCAATACTAAACACCTTTGACAGTATTACACCATCAAATCAATACGGATTCACAATGTATCAAGTATTTAAATGGTTTAAAAAAGCCAATCTAAAAGATATAGAACCTAGCGATTGGGCCGGCGCTAGTCTTAATGCAAAAAAATGAATTTGATAATCATCATCAAAAAAACCATAAGTTTTCTAAAACGAAGATATTCTCCACGCGGTGCTTACATATCTTTTACCCCAACCGGTGAAGATTTGCTAATTAAACAGGCGGCCAAAAAACTTCAACTTGAAAAGCCTAGTTATCTCGATATAGGCTGTCATCATCCAATATTTGGTAACACAACATACTTATCTTATCGAGATGGATCTTGTGGAATAGTCGTGGAGCCCAACAAAGATATTTGTGAGGAGATAAACAAATTAAGAAGTCGCGATATATGTGTCAATGCTGGCATTAGTGATCATGATGGCAAAGAAACTTATTATACTTTCGAGAGAGGTACAAGAAATACTTTTTCTAAATCGCAGGCCCTAGAGTGGAAAAAACAATCCGGTCAAGAATATGAAGAAAAATCAATAGACGTCATTTCTCTCAATACTCTAATAAGAAAATGTAAAAATGCCTGCCCGGATATAATTTCTATCGATACTGAGGGATATGAAGAAAAAATACTCGGTGCATTTGATTGGGGCGTTAGACCAAAAATCTTTTGCATTGAATCAGCCGGTCGCAAAAAATCACTCATTTCCTTTTTTTCGGACAAAGACTATATGGTCTATGCAGATACTCCCGCAAACACTATTTTTATTGATAAACAATAATCCAAAAACATCATGTGTGGAATAATAGGAATAATAGGAAACAATAGCAAAAAATATGAGAGTCTGGCAAATAAAATGCTTGACACTATAGTTCATCGCGGCCCAGACGGAAGTGGTTTAGCGACTTTTGAAAAAGCGATCCTTGGTCATCGCAGACTTTCCATCATCGATCTTTCTACAGGCAATCAGCCGATGTATAACAACGATCAATCAGTCGCCTTAGTATTCAATGGAGAAATTTACGGATACCAAGACCTAAAGGAAAGCCTGCCAAATTATAAGTTCAAAACATCATCTGATACGGAAATAATCCTGGCACTCTATGAAACATACGGCCAAAACTTTTTGGATAAATTACCAGGAATGTTCTCTTTTGCCCTATGGGACAATAAGACCAATTCGCTATTAGCAGCCCGAGATAGATTTGGCGAAAAACCATTTTACTATGCGATAGGCAAAGACGGTGAATTTATATTTGCATCTGAAATAAAAGCCATTCTTGCATCTGGACTCATAGAGCCGACATTAGACAAAGAATCTTTGGCTCACTATCTGCATAGATTATATGTACACCCAACGAAGACAATTTACAAAAACATTTATACCCTGCCCCCCGCTCACACTTTGATACTAAATAACGGCAAATTTGACGTCTCAAGATATTGGAATTTACCAGATCTAAATGCAAAGATATCAATCGATGAAGCGATACCGAAGTTCAAAGAATTATTAGAAAATGCAGTCAAAAAACAACTAATGGCAGACGTGCCAGTAGGTGCATTTCTAAGTGGTGGACTAGACTCCACAACTATTGTGGCGCTGGCAAGCAAATTAAGTCCAAAAATAAAAACATTTTCTTTTGGCTATGAAGGTACAAAAAATGAATTACCTTTTGCTAGGTTAGTCGCAAAAAGATACAACACCAATCATTATGAACTTCATGATAAAGACAATGATATAGCAGACTTAATAGTCAAAATGGCCGAAGTCTATGACGAACCTTTTGCAGATTCATCGAGCATCTCAACATATCTAATTTCAAAACTAACCAGAGAACACGTTACTGTAGTTCTGACCGGTGACGGTGGTGATGAGCTTTTGGGCGGATATTATGGTTGGTATCGTTCCCTTTTATCAATGTCAGACAAGGATATCAAATCTTTTCCAGGCAAAGTTCTGATGATGCGAATAATATCTCAAATTCTACTTAGAACAAATTACAAAAATAAAGCTCAGCTCATTTCAAAAACTCGAGGACTATATTATAGAAATAAATTCAAGACAATAATTGATGCACACCAAGCAAGTAATGTTTTCTTCACAGAACATGAGATCCGTAAACTTGGCCTATTTAACACTATTAGCAAAACGAAACCGTCATGGAAGACCACAAATACTGTTGACGATGCAATGAAACATGACATCGAAGATTATATGCCAGGTGATATTTTAGTTAAGATTGACCGAGCAAGTATGGCAAATTCCATTGAACTCCGAGCGCCATTCTTGGATGTGCCATTTGCTGAATTTGCCATTTCACTTCCTTTTAGATTAAAAATAAATGAGCGAGAAGAAAAGCTTGTAATGAGAAAAGCTTTTAGTGATTTATGGCCAGAAGAAATCCAAAAACGAAGCAAAGTCGGATTCGGTGCTCCGACGAAAATTTGGCTAGAAAAACCAAAAGTTGCTAAATTGGTTGATCAATACCTGAATGACAAAAATAAAAAAATATTCAAATACATTTCTTTCAGTAAAACTCGAAAGTTCATCAAAAGTAGTGATTACAAACTTTGGATATTACTAAACCTATCGATCTGGATGGAAAAACATTCTTTCAAATAATATGAACAGTCAACCAACTATATCCGTTGTTATGTCTGTATATAATGGTGAAAAATATCTAAAGGATGCAATAAACAGCATACTTTCTCAATCGTTTAGAGATTTCGAATTCATCATAATTAACGACGCATCAACAGACAAAACTGCAGACATCTTGAAGTCATATGCAGATAAAAGAATAAAAATAATTAATAATGTTGTAAATATTGGTCTAACAAAGTCCTTGAACAAAGGAATCAGCGAAGCACGAGGCATATACATCGCAAGAATGGATGCAGACGATATCTCCCTGCAACAAAGGTTTGCTATTCAAAAGCGATTCTTAGATGAACATCAAGAAATTGCTTGCGTTGGGACAATGACCGAAGTTATCGACAATCAAAATAACAAAACCGGGCAAAAAAGTGTAATTAATGACTCTCGAGAAATTCATTTCCGGTCGATTTTGGCAAATCAGATTGCACACCCGACAGCAATGATACGAAAAGAAATTCTAAACTCTGTAGGCAACTACAATGAAGACTGTTATTACGCGCAAGATTTTGAACTCTGGTCGCGAATTTGTCATTCTGGTTTTGAGATTACCAATATTGATAAAACACTCATAAGGTATAGATTTCATCAAGAATCAATAACACAAGGCGGTATAACCAAAGATAAAGCCTATGATTTTGTAAAAAAGATAATAATGAATAATATCTCCAACTATATGCTAATCGATGAAAATCAAACAACCATATTTCTAAACTCATTCCACAAGCACCAAATAAATACAATAAAGGAATTATTAGCTGTTCTCAATATACTATCCAAGTTGCAAAATAAATATATAAAAAAAGAAAAGCCGGACAAGCAGACTACAGACAAAATAACTTCTTATATACGAAATGAAAAAATAAAGGCTTTTCGATGGTATTTCACTATAAAGATAAAAAAATATTGTCCAGGAATAATGAAATTATTAAAAAAATGAACACCCCTGTAGTATTTATAGTATTCAATCGACCAACTGAAACCAAGCGCGTCTTTGACGTTATACGGGACATAAAACCTAAGAAATTATTCATCATCTCTGATGGTGCAAGAAACGAAAGCGACAAGTTATTGGTTCAACAAACCCGATTAATTATTGATTCTATTGATTGGCAATGTGAGGTATATAAGAACTATTCGGAAAAAAATCTTGGTTGCAAAAAAAGGATATCATCTGGCCTCGATTGGGTATTTGATATTGTCGATGAAGCAATAATCCTCGAGGACGATTGCCTACCAGATCCAAGTTTCTTCCATTATTGCGAAGAGTTACTATACAAATTTCAAGACGACCAACAAATAATGCATATAAGCGGTAACTTTTTTCAATCGAAAAATATGTCCTTCAACGAAAAGTCGAGCTACTATTTTTCCAAAATACCTCACATTTGGGGGTGGGCCACATGGTCAAGAGCGTGGAAAAAATATGACGTAAATATTTCAGATTGGCCAGAGCAAAAATGTGCAAAGTCAATGCAGACATTACTCCAAAACAACGGCGCCTACGAATATTGGTCCAAAGTCTGGGATCAATATTTCAAAGGTGAAATAGACAGCTGGGATGGTCAATGGTTCTATACATGTGTCAAAAACAAAGGTCTAAGCATCAACCCCACAGAAAATCTTGTCACAAATATTGGTTTTTCTGCCAACGCAACTCATACTAAGAAAGTAAGTAAATTCGCAAACATACCAAGTGGATCAGTCAAATTTCCCCTCATCCATCCGGAAATAATTTCGGTCATAAAAAAATACGACGACTATATATTTAGAGAAAATTTCAACATTGATAATAAAATTATACACAAAATGTTAAGACCAATAAAAGATCGATTCCCAAATATATATTGGAAATTCCGAAACAAATTTAGATTGATAGCAGGATTATAGTTTTATAATCTTGAGATAATTTTCGCACATCTTTTCAATTGAGAATTTATTTGCAACTAGATCAAAACCACTCTGACCAAAACTGTGGCCCTCGTCAAGATTATTCAATAAATAAGTAATGGAATTAACCAAAGATTGTATATCAAAAGGATTTACTACAAATCCATTTTCTCCATTCTTTACAATCTCTTTACTGCCACCAAAACAAGTAGCTACAACTGGTTTCTTACTGGCAAAAGCTTCGAGATTTGCATTTGGAAATGAATCGAAACACACTGAAGGCACAACAACAACAGATGAAACACTGTATGCGCTAACAATGACTTCTTTTTCGAGCCAACCAGTAAAGACAATGTTATTTCCTATCTTCAATTTCTTAGCAATAACTTTCATCCTATTCGCATAATCATCTATATTTCCCGCAACAAGCAATACCGCATCCGGACAATTCGCGACTACCGATTTCATAGCTTCCACAATGATATGACCGCCTTTTGCACCAGAAAGACGACCCTGAAACAGTACAACTAATTTTCCTTGTAAATTGTGTTTCTCTATAAACTTCTGCTTTTCACTCCCAGGAATCACCCACTTAGAAATATCTATACCATTATGCGCGACATTTGAGACTTTTATACCATTCTGAGTCAAAGCTTCTTTTAATTCCTGACTAACAGTAATTACACCATTCGTTTGGTTCAGCAGTTTTTTTATCAAGTAATTTCTCCATGGAAAATGTCTGAACTTAAATTTCTTTATTAGAGTAAATATACTAATTTTATAATTAAACTTTTTTGGTATTTCTAGATTTTTCTGATTAATAAATTCAGTAAAAGTGCCAGGATAAAATGACATAATATCGTGTGCAACAAAGTATACTGGTGCTACACGCTTTGCAATTCGTAGTGAATAATATGATAAATAGAGATGTATAGTATGAGCAATAATCACATCTGGTTTTGCTTCTACAATTAACCCTTCTACCTGACCAATGAGGCCAATGTTATATATGGAACGGTATTCTCGCCAACGATCCTCGTAATATTGTGAATGTATTCTTTCAACTTGAACACCATTTTGGTTGAACTTGCCACATTTATTTATGTATCGACTGGCGGTTATAACATTCACTCTGTGACCAGATTTTTGCAGACCTTGAGCGAGATTTTGAGTTGCAATCGTTGCACCACCAACGATATCTGAATCTGAAAGATAATCATCTGACAAAATTAAGATTTTCATGGTAATTTAATTCTTCTCAAACCAAACCCAAAAATACATCTGATTTTCACCATCAGTCTTCAAGACTGCCAATGGTAGGCCTTTTATAATTTTCCTGAGCTGACTCAAATCGAATGATGGACCATAAAACCACTCTTTCTTTACTGTAGGCACACCCCGCAATTGAACTTTCATTATTCCACCTTTTTTGAGAACACGTGCTGCTTCTTCGAAATTCTTACGTATCGTCTCTCTATCTGCCATATGTTGAAAGACAATGAATGAAAAAACCAAATCGATACTGTCATTTGCTACCGGGTACGTCCTACCATCAGTGGCTATTAGTTTTATATTTTTTGTTTCTAACAATCGCTTATTACCCATTTCAACCATCTTGTCAGAAATATCGAGCCCAACTACATCCTTGAAATCATTTGCCATAAATTGTGTAACTCTACCAATACCACAACCTATCTCAAGTACTTTCTTGTAAGCAAATGGTTGCAATCTCTCTCGTAGTAATTTGTCATCTACTATCAACCTTGTATAGTCTTTTTTACCAGATTCGACAAATTTGGCCTCATCGATACCCCTCCCGAAGTCAGACATGATGTAGTATCTCGCTTCTTCGTTTGCCAAATCATTCCACTTTTTCTTGCTTTCATCGACAGATTCGGAGCGGGTAATATCGTTTAGAATATCCCTGATTTTTCTCTTAATTTTTTTGATCATTTTGTTGAAAAAACACTAAACTAGTTGTGTCCACCAATATTAACATCATTAAGTTTATTCACCAATTAGCTTGGCATATATCGAAAAAACTCTTTTTGCCTTATTTTCGCTTGTATTTTGTCTTGCCCATTCGACACAATCATCTGCTTTGATTGAATTATTTTCAAGTACTTCATCTATTACTCTTGCTGTTGCTACCGAATCATGTTGATTGACCAAATATCCAGTTTTACCAGACACAACAGCATCTGATACACCACTATCGTTTGGACCGATCACTGGTACACCCCAAGCATTTGCTTCGAGGTAGACAAGGCCGTAACCCTCGAAATCTGCACCATTATTCGTAGACAACATCAGATATAGATCGGCTTTTTTATACATATCTTCCAATTTTTGATCCGAAACTGTACCAACTAAAAAAACTTTATTGGTCAAATTATATTCAGCAAGTTTTTTTCGGATTAATTTTACATATTCACTTGATTCATTGAACTTACCTACTATCCTGTACACAAAATCTGACTTAACTTTCGACAAAGCTTCAACCGCTTCTAACAAACCTTTTCGAGGCTTTACAGCACCAACAAATAATATCTCTCTTGGCTGGTTTATTGCCTTAGACCAATCCCTCGTAACGCTAGCCACACCACCACTTACAATATACAATTTATCTTCGACGAATCTCTGAGCATTGATAATGTTGAGGTGTTTTATCAGATGATCCTCCGTAAATTTACTGACCGAAATTATCGCATCAACTTTCTTTAAACTCAATTTAGTAATATATTCGGAAATCTTTTTCTTTATACCATTTACCAAGATTGGCATATAAGCGAAAGTACTGTGAACAGTTAGAACTATTTTGGCCCTTCCCTTTATCATAAATGGCAACATTGTACTGTAAGGCTCAACAATTATATGTATAATATCAGGATCAAAAGAACGAATGTTCTTATTGATTTTCATTGCATTTACAAATGAAAGTATAGGGTTACTGACATAAGCACTCGGGTCTTTTTTCAAAACTTCCTTTTGCTCCGCATCAGTTTTTGGATCCGCAACATTTACCAAGCACAAAACATTTGCTCCGTTTTTCTTAGATTCTAGAACAAGGTCTCTGGCATAACGACTCCAACCTGAATTCCCAATTAGATGATCTGAAATAAATAAAATCTTCATAACTTATCGCTTTTTACAAACTAAATAATAGCCGGTCGGCATTATATTTTCTTCTTTAACACTTTTCTTTATATCACCAAATTCGCGAAGGGTGAGCCAATCCAATTTTGATAATAATGAAGCAATAGACATAAGTACGAGTTTAATGGGTTTATTTACTCTAAATGTTGATTGAAAACAAAGCCTCTGTAACAATGCACCAATAGCAGAGAAATTCTTCGTTTCTCCTTGTAATTCAACAATCTCCCATTCTTTGAAAAGTTCTTTGAGTCCATACTTCGTAAACCTCCAATAATCATGCGGAATGTCATGTAAAGGAAATACAAAACGCGTAGACAGAATAAGCAAACCTCCGCGGGACATAACCCTCCTCAATTCTCTCTCGACTTGAAATGGATCTCTAACGTGTTCGAGCATCTCTGTAGAAAGAATCATGTCAAATTCGCCATCCTTAAAAGGTAACTTGTGAGCATCGGCAACAATGTCGGGTTTGCGTAAATGATCTATGTCAACCGTCAGTCTATTTGGGAAATATCTCGCGTACGACGAACCACCAGAGCCTAAATCCAAGACTTTTTTGCTTGTGGCATACCTCTGTAGAAACTTCTCCAAATTGTTTCTAGTGATCTTCTTAAACATGATAGATAAATGTTAGTATCTTTCTAGCTCGTTCTTGCCAAGAAAACTTCATTATATCACGACTAGATTGAAGCGAAATTCTTTCCATCAGACCCTTATCTTGTAACAAAGAATTGATCGATTGTGACAATGAAACAGGGTTATCGGGTGTAAAAAATACTGCATTATTTTCATTCAAAATTTCTCTTATTGAGGGTAGATCTGAAGCAACGATCGGTGTACCACTTGCCATGTATTCGAACATTTTCATTGGCGAAGTATACAATCTTGAAATATCCAATTTTCCGCTATTCGGAATTACTAAAACATCTGCAGATTTTAAATAAAGTGGGATTTGATCATGGGGTTTTCTACCCAAAATTAACAAATTAGATTTTGAAGAGAAAGAACTTTTGAATGTCACCAAATCCTTGTCCGTACCACCAACAAAAACAACCAACATATTATTTTCAAGAAAATCTGCCGATTCGACCAATGTTTGTGTACCTTTCCAATCATAAAGATGACCTGTATAAAGAACTATTTTTTTGTCCATTGGTAACCCCAAATTTTCTCTAAGAAATAGTTTATCTTTATCGATCACAAACTGTGCGGTATCAACTCCATCTGGTGCCACCAATATTTTATTTCCCGAACCATAGAGATCTTTGAGACCTTTCGATATTGTGACTATTTTCGTACACTTTGCTACTACAAATTTCACCAAAAAATTGTTTTGACCCATATGTGCCTCCCAAACTGTTTTTTGATTCAATATGATAGGAATAAGGAGTTGCATCTCGTCTCGCGAGTAGTACACAACGTCTTGTTTGTTTATTATGTTTTTTAATATAGAAATAGAAATAGCGAAAGCAAAAGTCATAGATTGAATCAAAAAACCGATTCTTCCAAGAAAAACCAAATCTAATGAAAATAACTTTTTGACGTGAAAAACTCTATCTATCTTGTAGTACAAGAAAGGATCCTCCTTGAGGTGATTTGAACGACACGGTACAACCAAGGTAATATCACAAGTTTCTCTTGCTAAAGCTTCGCAGGTCTTCATGATTTGGATGCCGTGAGCTTTTTCCGTCGGAAGACGTATATTTGCAATATAAACAATTTTATTCATTTTTGATTAGTAATCTTCAATAATGTTTCATAGTGTTCATCCGCTATCCATTCCTTGAGTTTCTTTATTGGATAAACAAAATCTGGATTGTTCTTTGCAACTACATAAAGATGTGGCGCAAATGGTCGCACCAATAAATCTATAAACTTATTTTTGAAAATAAAAGGCCGAACTGTTTCGACGTTCCATCCTGACTTCAT
>JACCDG010726468.1_pt1 | contig 12141 bp, 13 predicted proteins | sample 7442471 | NCBI WGS metagenome assembly JACCDG01 (sample SAMN15323444, study PRJNA562643) | freshwater metagenome | isolation source: river surface water | place: USA:Blue River Watershed | collected 2017-08-17 | reverse complement strand
GGCGGCAGGCTGAAGGGGTTTTCCATCGCGTCGAGCTTGACCATGCCGACCGAGTCCTGAATGGCGTAGGCGTGCATGGACTGCACGTCCTGGCGAATGCGTTGCATCAGTTTCGGGTTCACAGTCATGTTGGCTCCCGCATGGGCGGCACAGGGTTCAGGCGCAATTCGGCGGCGCGAGCATGGGCTTGCAGGCCTTCGCCATAGGCCAGCTCGGCGGCGATGCGGCCCAGCGGCTGAGCACCGGCTTCGCTGACCTCGATCAGGCTCGAACGCTTCTGGAAGTCGTACACGCCCAGCGGCGAAGAAAAGCGTGCAGTGCCACTGGTGGGCAGCACGTGGTTGGGGCCAGCGCAGTAGTCGCCTAGCGATTCGCTGGTGAAGGCACCCAGAAAGATCGCACCGGCGTGGCGCAGCAGCGGCTCCCAGCGGTGCGGGTCGCTGCTGGAGACCTCGAGGTGCTCGGGCGCTATGCGGTTGCTGATGGCGCAAGCTTCTGCCATGTCGCGCGTCAGGATCAAGGCACCCCGGTCATTGAGTGACTTGGCGATGATCTCGCGGCGCGGCATGGTGGGCAACAGTCGTTCAATCGCCGCCTGCACTTCGGCAATGTAGGCAGCATCCGGGCACAGCAAGATGCTTTGCGCCAGTTCGTCGTGCTCGGCCTGGCTGAAGAGGTCCATCGCTACCCACTCGGCCGGTGTGGTGCCATCGGCCAGCACCAGGATTTCGCTGGGACCTGCGATCATGTCGCTGCCCACGGTGCCAAACACGCGCTTTTTGGCGCTGGCCACATAGGCGTTGCCGGGGCCGGTGATCTTGTCGACCTTGGGGATGGTGGCCGTGCCGTAAGCCAGCGCAGCCACAGCTTGTGCACCGCCCACGGTGAAGGCACGGCTCACACCGGCCACACAGGCGGCGGCGAGCACCAGCGGGTTGCGCACGCCTTGCGGTGTGGGCACGACCATGATGATGTCCTGCACACCGGCCACATGGGCCGGAATGGCGTTCATCAGCACCGACGAGGGGTAAGCAGCCTTGCCGCCGGGCACATAAATGCCCACGCGGTCCAGCGGCGTCACTTTTTGGCCGAGCAGCGTGCCGTCTTCGTCGCGGTAGCTCCAGCTCTCGCCAGAGGCTTTTTTTTGCGCTTCGTGGTACTTGCGCACCCGGGCGGCTGCCGCCTGCAGGGCTTCGCGCTGCACAGCGGGCAGACTGTTCAAAGCGGCCTGCAGTTCAGCCTGAGTGATTTCCAGTTCGGCCACGCTGGTGGCATTCAGTCCATCAAAGCGCTGGGTGTAGTCCAGCACCGCTGCATCGCCACGCGTCTGCACATCGGCCAGGATGTCGGCCACGCGCTGCTCGATGGCGGCGTCGGTGTCGGCCGACCAATGCAGGCGCTGCGCGAAAGCGGCCTCGAATCTGGCATCGGCCGTGTTCAGTTGCAAGGGTTTGGCCTGGAGTCCCATGGTCAGTCTTTCTTCACCGCACCGGCAAAGGCGTCGATGATGGCGCGGATCGGCGCCTGCTTCAATTTGAGCGCGGCCTGGTTGACCACCAGTCGCGAGCTGATGTCCATGATGCGCTCGACTTCAACCAGATGGTTCGCCTTGAGGGTACTGCCGGTGGACACCAGGTCCACGATGGCATCGGCCAGCCCTGTGAGGGGCGCCAGCTCCATGCTGCCGTAGAGCTTGATCAGATCGACGTGCACGCCCTTTTCCGCAAAGAAGTCGCGGGCAATGGTGGTGTACTTGGTGGCCACGCGCAGGCGCGAGCCGGTCTTGACCTGGGCAGCGTAGTCGTAGTCTGCGCGCACGGCCACGCTCATGCGGCATTTGGCAATGCGCAGGTCCAGCGGCTGGTACAGGCCCTGGCCGCCGTGCTCGATCAGGGTGTCGAGACCGGTCACGCCCAGGTCGGCGCCGCCGTATTCCACATAAGTGGGCACATCGGTGGCGCGCACCAGCACCACGCGAACCTCTGGCTGGTTGGTGGGCAAAATCAGCTTGCGCGATTTTTCCGGGTCTTCAAGCACCTCAATGCCAGCTGCTTTGAGCAGCGGCAGGGTCTCGTCAAAGATGCGGCCTTTGGACAGTGCGAGCGTAATCATTTGACTCTTTCGATGTCGGCGCCCACGGCGCGCAATTTGGCTTCCATGCGGTCATAGCCACGGTCGAGGTGATAGATGCGATCGACCAGGGTTTCGCCCTGCGCGACCAGACCGGCAATCACCAGACTGGCCGATGCACGCAAGTCGGTCGCCATCACCGTCGCGCCCGACAATTGCTTGACGCCTTCGACCATGGCCACCTTGCCGTCGATCTGGATATTGGCACCCAAGCGCACCAGCTCGTTGACGTGCATGAAGCGGTTTTCAAAAATTGTTTCGGTAACCTTGCTGGCACCTTCGGCAATGCAGTTGAGCGCCATGAACTGCGCCTGCATGTCGGTGGGGAAACCCGGGTATTCGGTGGTGCGGAAACTCTGGGCTTTCAAACGACCTTGACTGCGTACACGAATGAAGCCGTCACCCGCTTCAATCTGGGCACCAGCAGCCTGGAGTTTTTCGATCACGGCCTCAAGGTGGTCCGCGCGACCGTGGCGCAACACCACATCGCCGCCCGTAGCCGCCACAGCGCACAAGAAGGTGCCCGCCTCGATGCGGTCCGCCACCACCTGGTGCTGGCAGCCCTGCAAACGCTCGACACCCTGAATGCGAATTTTGCTGGTGCCGTGGCCTTCAATCTGCGCGCCCATCTTGATGAGCATCTCGGCCAGATCGGGAATCTCGGGCTCTTGCGCAGCGTTTTCCAGAATGGTCTCACCCTCGGCCAATGCAGCAGCCATGAGGAAGTTTTCAGTGCCCGTCACCGTCACCATATCGGTGGTGATGCGTGCGCCCTTCAGGCGCGTGCGGCCTGCGGGCAGACTGGCGAGCATGTAGCCGTGCTCGACACTGATCTCGGCGCCCATGGCCTGCAGGCCCTTGATGTGCTGATCCACCGGACGCGAGCCAATCGCGCACCCTCCGGGCAACGAGACTTTGGCCTTGCCAAAACGCGCCAGCAAGGGGCCCAGGGCCAGCACCGAAGCGCGCATGGTTTTGACCAGCTCATAGGGCGCTTCGGGATTGTTGAGTCCGCCTGCATCCAGCAAGACAGCGCCGTCCTCCTGATGCTCGGCCTTGACGCCCATGTTGCGAATGAGCTTGAGCATGGTGGCCACGTCCTGCAGACGCGGCACATTGGCCAGCGTGACCGGCTCGCCTGTGAGCAAGGCGGCACACAGCTCGGGCAAAGCCGCGTTTTTGGCACCGGCCACCTGGATCTCGCCCTGCAAGGCACCGCCACCACGAATCAGAAGTTTGTCCATCTGTCGCTCAGCCTTGTTGCTTGGCCCACTCTGCGGGCGTATAGGTTTTCATGGACAAGGCATGCACCTCATCGGTGTGGATTTTTTGCCCCAGCGTGGCATACACCCGCTGATGGCGCGCAATCGCACGCATGCCCTCAAACTCGGGCGACACGATCACGGCACTCCAGTGGCGACCGTCGCCATCGACTTGAAGGTGATCACAGCGCAAACCGGCGGCGATGATGGCGTGGAGTTGTTCAGCGTTCATGCTCATTTCAATTGCGAATTTTGTAACCCGTGCGCAGCAAGGTCAGCGCCACAGCGCTGACCAGCACAAAGGCCAGGCCCACCACCGCCAGACTGGTCCAGGGCGACACATCGCTCTGGGCAAAAAAGCCATAACGGAAGCCATCAATCATGTAGAAAAACGGGTTCAGGTGTGACAGCTTCTGCCAGAACGGCGGCAGCGAATGGATCGAATAAAACACACCCGACAGGAACGTCATGGGCATGATGATGAAGTTCTGAAAAGCCGCCATCTGGTCAAATTTTTCGGCCCACAAGCCGGCAATCAAACCGAGAGCGCCCAGCATGGCCGCGCCCAGGATGGCAAACGCCAGAATCCACAGCGGGTACACAAACTCGATGTGTACCATCCAGCCCGTGATGACAAACACCCCCAGGCCCACGGCCAATCCACGCACCACCGAGGAGCCCACATAAGCCACAAACCAGCTCCAGTGCGACAGGGGCGTGAGCAGTACGAACACCAGATTGCCCATGATCTTGCTCTGGATCAGGCTCGATGAGCTGTTGGCAAACGCGTTTTGCAAGACGCTCATCATCATCAAACCCGGCAACAGGAACGCGGTGTACGGCACCTGCTCATAGACCTTGACGTGGTCTTGCAGCACATGTCCAAAAATGAGCATGTACAGCACCGAGGTCAGCACCGGCGCTGCCACCGTCTGGAAGCTCACTTTCCAGAAACGCAGCACCTCTTTGTAGAACAGGGTTTGCCAGCCGGTCATTTGGACTCCTTTGCCGACATCACCTGCAGGAAGACGTCTTCCAGATCCGGTTGGCGGATTTCCACGTCCTCAGCCAGCAGACCTGCCTGGCGTACGGTGGCCAGGTGGTTTTCGATCTCGACCGCATCACGCACTGGCAACTGCACAATGCGCCCCGTCACGCGGGCGATGTTAGCCAGCGAGGAGGGCAAATCGCCATCGAGCTTGAAGCGCAGCACCTGGCTGGTGGCCGCCTTGAGCAAATCGGAGGTGCGCTCCAGCGCCACCATCTGACCACGCTTGAGCATGGCAATGCGACCGCACAAGGCCTCGGCTTCTTCAAGGTAATGGGTGGTCAGCAGCACGGTGTGGCCCTGCTTGTTGAGCTTGGCGATGAACTGCCACAGCGTCTGGCGCAGTTCAACATCCACACCCGCCGTGGGTTCATCAAGGACGATCACGCGCGGCTTGTGCACAAGGGCTTGCGCCACCAGTACCCGACGCTTCATGCCGCCCGAGAGCTGGCGCATATTGCTGTCAGCCTTGTCACTCAGGCCCAGGTTGTGCAGCAACTCGTCGATCCACTGGTCGTTATGGCGAATGCCAAAGTAGCCCGACTGGATGCGCAAGGCTTCGCGCACAGTAAAGAAAGGGTCAAACACCAGCTCTTGCGGCACCACGCCCAAGAGGCGTCGCGCTTGCGCAAAATCGGCTTGCACGTCGTGCCCATGAACCTGAACATGGCCTGAGCTGGCACGCACCAGCCCGGCCAGAATGCTGATCAGGGTGGTTTTACCGGCGCCATTGGGCCCCAACAGACCAAAAAATTCGCCTTCTTCGATGCGCAAGCTCACGCCATCCAAAGCTTTGAATGGGCCTTGCCCCGCCTGGCGGGCAGGATAGAGCTTGCTGACGTCTTGAAACTGGAGTGCGGACATGGAAGGACTGTATTTTAAGGCCGTGATCCCCGCTGTCCGCCCGATCAGCGCCGGGAAACGCAAAAGAGCGAAGGATCAAAAATCCGGGGTCAATGCCCCAGAAGGCCGTTCACCCCGTACACATGCGCCAGCGACTGCAGTCGCTCGGGCATGTGGTGCACCTCGAAAGTGCGGCCTGCGGCAAGCGCCTGGCGACGGCAAGCCAGCAACACCGCCAGAACCGATGAGTCAAAAGTCTCCAAAGACTGGGCATCGAGCTGCACCGCGCCTTGGCTCGTCCCCATCTGAGCCTGGACATCGCGCAGGCATGCCGGCGCTTGGGCATGCATGACGGTTGCGGGCAGACGGATCATGGCTTACTTGGCTGCAGCGCTGACATTGCCAGCATTGCGCTTGTTTTGTTCATTGAGGTTGGCGATCAGGGCATCAATGCCATTGGCGTTGATGACGCTGCTGAACTGGGTTCGGTAATTTTCCACCAGCCACACGCCCAGCACATTCAGGTCAAAGACCAGCCAGCCAGAAGCGGCCTCGGTGCTTTTTTCCAGACGGTAGTCCATCTGGATGGGATCACCCTTGCCACGCACCTCTGTCTGAACCACCAGATTGCTGTCTTGCTGACCCGGCCGGACAGGCTTGACCACCACCGTCTGGTCGCCCAACTGACTGAGCGCGCCGGCGTAGGTCCGCACCAGCAACAGTTTGAAAGCGTCTTGCAGCTGGCTGCGCTGGCTTTCCGTGGCCTTGCGCCAAGCCGGGCCAACCGCCAGGGCCGTCATGCGACGGAAATTCACGTACTGCATCAGCTCGGTATCGACCAGCTGCATGATGCGGGCAATATCACCACTGCGCAGGGTTTTGTCTGCCTTGAGGGTGTTCAGGGTCTTGGTGGTGATGCGTGCAATGAACGCATCGGGCGTTTCCTGTGCGGCCCAGGACTGGGGCAGCTGCACAGCCGTCATCGCCAGCACAGCGGCTGTCAAGCATTGACGGCGGGTAGGGAGGAATTTGAAAGTCTTCATGGGGCTCACTGTAGAGGCTTCCCGCATCAACAGTGTCTCAGGATGTAAGCAAATCTTTATTGAAGGTCAGGATCACTGTAATCGAAGCTGCCGGGGGGGTTGCCATCGTAGACGTCGTTACGACGCTTTTGCAAAAACGCATCGCGCACAAAACTGTAGGGATCCAGCGCTGCCCCCGTGATCGCATCGGTCGCTTGCAACAAGCCCGCACGTTTGTCGGTGACTTGCAACACCGACAAGCTATTGCGCGTGGACACGTCCGACACCTGTCCGACCAGATCGGCCTTCATGTCCAGCGGCAAAGCAGTGGTATCACGCACTGTCGACGGCCCAAACAAAGGCAACACCACGTAAGGCCCGGGGGGCACGCCCCAGTAGCCCAAAGTCTGGCCGAAGTCTTCCTTGTGTTTGGGCAGACGCATTTCTGTGGCCACATCCAGCAAACCGGCCAAGCCGAAGGTGGTGTTGACCACCACACGCATGGCGCTTTCCGCAGCCGCCTGACCCTTGAACTGCAGCAAGCTGTTGGCCGCATTCCAGACATCACCCAAATTGCCAAAGAAATTGTTCACCCCGGTGCGTACCGGCGAAGGCACCACGTTCACATAGGCTTTGGCCAATGGCTTGACCGCCACGCGATCGACCGTGTCGTTGAAGCTGTACACCGAGCGGTTCATACCCTCCCAAGGGTCACGCGCGTCCACCGCCTTGCCTGGCGCCGTCGCACAACCCGACAACACGGCCAAAGCGAGGACAACGCTTACCAAACGCAACAAGCTCATCACTGGGGCGCCCCCGAAGCAGGTTCAGCCGCCTTGCTGTAAAGGAACTGGCTGATCAGGTTTTCCAGAATCACCGCCGATTGGGTGGTCCCAATACGGTCACCCTGGGCCAGGTTGTTTTCATCAGCCCCGGGCACAATGCCCACATACTGCTCGCCCAGCAAGCCACTGGTCAAAATCTTGAGCGAACTATCCTTGGGGAAGGGATGCTGGTTTTGCATATTCAGCGTCACGCGCGCCTGAAAGGACTCGTTGTCAAAGTCGATACCAGCCACCCGACCCACCACCACGCCTGCACTCTTGACTGCAGCGCCGGGCTTGAGGCCGCCAATGTTGTCGAAGCGTGCGGTCACGCTGTAAGTGGATTGCCAATTCCACTGCAGCAAGTTGGCCGATTTCAGTGCCAGAAACAGCACCGCCACCATACCCAACACCACGAACAAACCCACCCAAACATCGTTTCTGGAACGTTGCATGACGTCCTCCTCAAATGCTGAACATCATCGCTGTGAGGATGAAATCCAGCCCCAACACCGACAACGAAGAAATCACCACACTGCGTGTGGTCGCATTGGCCACCCCTTCCGGAGTCGGTTGTGCCACAAACCCCTGGAGCAAGGCAATAAAGGTCACGGCTACGGCAAACACCAGGCTTTTGACCATGCCATTGCCCACATCCTTGAATACATCTACCCCGCTCTGCATCTGGCTCCAGAATGAACCCGAATCCACACCGATCAGTAACACACCGACCGCATAACCACCGAAGATGCCCACGGCACTGAACACCGCCGTCAAAACCGGCAGCGCAATCACCCCACCCCAAAAGCGCGGCGCCAGAATCCGTTTGATGGGGTCCACGGCCATCATTTCCAGCGCGGTGAGCTGCTCGCCTGCACGCATGAGGCCAATCTCGGCTGTCAAAGAGGCGCCCGCCCGTCCTGCAAACAACAAAGCCGCCACCACGGGACCGAGTTCACGAACCAGACTGAGCGCCACCAGCAGACCCAAGGCTTCGGCCGAGCCATAACGCTGCAAGGTGTAGTAACCCTGCAGGCCCAGTACGAAACCCACAAACAGGCCCGACACCGTGATGATGGCCAGCGAATAGTTACCCAGGAAGTGCACCTGGTCACGCACCAAACCAAAACGGCGCACGCTGCCCGGCAGCGACGCCAGCAAACGCAGCAGCAGCCTGGCGCCGTAGCCCCAGTCTTGCAATATTTCGCGGGTGTTCGCTCCCAAGCCAGCCAACGCATGGATCAACTTCATGCCAGACCTCCAAAATCGTCTGCCACAGTGGGGGCGGGGTAATGGAAGGGCACCGGCCCATCGCTCAGTGCATGCACGAATTGATGGATCAAGGGGTCGCTGCTGGTCATGAGCTCGTCAGGTGCGCCTTGTGCAGCCACTTCACCATTGGCCAGCACCACCACATGATCGGCAATCTCGAAGGTCTCTTTCACATCGTGTGAAACGATGATGCTGGTCAGTCCCAGGCTGTCGTTGAGGCGACGAATCAGACGCGCCGCCGTGCCCAGGGAAATCGGGTCCAGCCCGGCAAACGGCTCGTCGTACATGATGAGCTGCGGGTCCAGTGCAATCGCCCGGGCCAGGGCCACGCGGCGACTCATGCCGCCGGAGATTTCGGCAGGCATCAAATCGCGTGCGCCGCGCAAGCCCACGGCATCGAGCTTCATGAGCACAATGTCGCGCACCATCGATTCCGGCAAGCGGGCGTGTTCGCGCAGCGGAAAAGCGACGTTGTCGAACACACTCATGTCCGTGAACAACGCGCCAAACTGGAACAACATGCCCATGCGGCGGCGGGCTTCGTACAGCTGCGCGGTGTTCATGCCACCGACATCTGCACCATCGAACAACACTTGTCCTTGCTGGGCCTGGATCTGCCCGCCAATGAGACGTAACACTGTGGTCTTGCCGCCACCGGACACACCCATGAGTGCCGTCACCTTGCCACGGGGCACCTGCAAACTGACATCGCGCAGGATCACCCGGTCACCATAGCCAAAGGTGACGCGATTGAGCTCAACCAGCGAAGAGGACAAGGCGTTGGACATGAAAAGAAAGAGCCGGATAAACCGGCTCTTGGGGCTTCAGGCAAACAAACTGTTTACCTTGTAATTCACAGGGATTGTACTAGGAATTAGCGCGGCAAGCTGGTCGAGCCCATCAGGAACTCGTCCACCGAGCGTGCAGCCTGACGGCCCTCGCGGATCGCCCACACGACCAGCGACTGGCCTCGGCGCATGTCGCCAGCGGCAAACACCTTGGAAGCGCTGGTGGCGTAGCCGCCAGCTTCTTCGGTCGAAGCCTTGGCATTGCCACGGGCATCCTTGTCCACGCCGAAGGATTCGAGCACGGAAGCCATCGGGTTCACAAAACCCATGGCCAGCAGCACCAGGTCAGCTTGCCACTCTTTTTCGGAGCCAGGCACTTCGACCATCTTGCCGTCCTTGAACTCGACCTGCACGGTTTTCAGGCCGGTGACCTTGCCGTTCTTGCCGATGAACTCCTTGGTGGAGATGGCGAACTCGCGCTTGAGCAAGCCCTTGGCATCGCTCTCGTCATGGCTGGAGCTGGTGCGCAGCTTCAGAGGCCAGTAGGGCCAGACCATGGACTTGTTTTCCTTTTCAGGGGGCATGGGCATCACCTCGAACTGGCTGACGCTGGCTGCGCCGTGGCGGGTGCTGGTGCCCACGCAGTCGCTGCCGGTGTCACCGCCACCGATCACGATGACGTGCTTGCCCTCGGCGCGCAGCTGGTTTTTCAGCTTGTCGCCCGCGTTGACCTTATTTTGCTGGGGCAGGAACTCCATCGCAAAGTGAATGCCGTCAAGGTCACGGCCTGGCACAGGCAGGTCACGCGACTGCTCGGAACCGCCGGTCAGCAGCACGGCGTCGAAGTCTTTCTTGAGCTGCTCGGCGCTGACGCTCTCCTTGGCCCAGTTGGTGACCTTGGAATCCTTGGGCCAGTCGCCGACCACCACGCCCGTGCGGATGGTCACGCCTTCGGCCTTGAGCTGTTCAGCACGACGGTCGATCAGGCCCTTGTCCAGTTTGAAGTCGGGAATGCCGTAGCGCAGCAGGCCACCGATGCGATCGTTCTTTTCGAACAGAGTCACGTCATGGCCAGCACGTGCGAGCTGCTGCGACGCGGCCATGCCTGCGGGACCGGCACCGATCACAGCAACCTTCTTGCCTGTCTTGACTTTCGCTGGCTGGGGTTGGACCCAACCGTTGTCCCAGGCACGGTCGATGATGGCGTGTTCGATCGACTTGATACCGATGGCGTCGCCATTGAAGTTGGCCACGCAAGCGGCCTCGCAAGGCGCAGGGCAAATGCGGCCCGTGAACTCGGGGAAGTTGTTGGTGCTGTGCAGCACCTCGATCGCGTTTTTCCAGTCGCCGTGGTAGACCAGATCGTTGAAGTCCGGAATGATGTTGTTGACCGGGCAGCCGTTGTTGCAAAACGGTGTGCCGCAGTCCATGCAGCGCGCGCCTTGCGTCTTGGCTTGCTCGTCAGTCAGTCCGATCACGAATTCCTTGTAGTTCTTGACGCGCTCGCCTGCGGGCAAGTAGCCCTCTTCGATGCGCTCAAACTCCATGAAGCCGGTGATTTTTCCCATGATGCTTCCTTATTTCTCTGTTCGTTCGTGATCAGGCCGCAACAGGCTTGGCAGCCTGAGCAGCTTTCTTCGCATTGATTTCGCCCAGGGCGCGCTTGTACTCGCTCGGGAACACTTTCACGAATTTGGCGCGTGCGGTGGCCCAGTTGTCCAGCAACTCGCGGGCGCGCTGGCTGCCGGTCCACTTGTGGTGGTCCTCCAGCAACTTGCGCAGCTGCGCTTCGTCGGTCTGGTCGCGGTGCCACACCTTGCGGTCGATTTGTGCTTCCTGCTCGGCAGCCGTCAGCACTTTGTCCATGCTGACCATGGCGGTGTTGCAGCGCGAAGCGAACTGGCCGTCTTCGTCATACACATAGGCCAGGCCACCGCTCATGCCGGCGCCAAAGTTGCGGCCGGTCTTGCCCAGCACGGCAACGGTGCCGCCTGTCATGTATTCGCAACCGTGGTCACCCGTGCCTTCCACCACAGCAGTAGCGCCGGACAGACGAACTGCAAAGCGCTCGCCAGCCACACCGGCAAAATAAGCTTCACCCGTGGTGGCACCGTACATGACGGTGTTGCCGACGATGATGTTTTGCGCTGCCGCGCCACGGAAGTCCAGGCTGGGGCGCACCACCACACGGCCGCCCGACAAACCCTTGCCGGTGTAGTCATTGGCTTCGCCGATCAGGTACAGCGTGATGCCCTTGCACAGGAAGGCGCCAAAAGACTGGCCGCCAGTGCCTTCAAGCTGGATGCGGATGGTGTCATCCGGCAGACCTTCGGGGTGCGCCTTGGTCACTGCACCGGACAACATGGCACCCACTGAGCGGTTCACATTGCGGGCGGTTTCCATGAAAGAGACTTTCTTGCCATGGTCGATGGCATCGCGGCTCTTGGCGATCAGCACGTTGTCCAGGGCCTTGGCCAGGCCGTGATCTTGCGTGTCGGTGTGGCGCGAAGGCGTGCCATCGGTGACTTGCGGCACGGCCAGCAGGCGGCCGAAGTCCAGGCCACGAGCCTTCCAGTGGTCGATGCCAGCGCGCATGTCCAACAGGTCGGCGCGGCCCACCATGTCGTCGAACTTGGCAATGCCCAGCTGGGCCATGATCTGGCGCACTTCTTCAGCGATAAAGAAGAAGTAATTGACCACGTGCTCAGGCTTGCCTGTGAACTTCTTGCGCAGAGCCGGGTCTTGAGTCGCCACGCCCACCGGGCAGGTGTTGAGGTGGCACTTGCGCATCATGATGCAGCCCTCGACCACCAGCGGTGCGGTGGCAAAGCCGAATTCGTCTGCACCCAGCAGCGCGCCGATGGCGACGTCGCGGCCGGTCTTCATCTGGCCATCGGCCTGCACGCGGATGCGACCGCGCAGACCGTTGAGCACCAGGGTCTGCTGGGTTTC
>JACCDG010106650.1_pt1 | contig 12141 bp, 17 predicted proteins | sample 7442471 | NCBI WGS metagenome assembly JACCDG01 (sample SAMN15323444, study PRJNA562643) | freshwater metagenome | isolation source: river surface water | place: USA:Blue River Watershed | collected 2017-08-17 | reverse complement strand
TCTTTATCCTATAATTCTATGCTTTTCGTCATTTTAGTTATCTGCATAGGTCGGACTATATCTTCACACTACGGCTGTAATGTGTTGGGCGCTCGTGGAAAGGATTATTGTTGAGCTCACCTTTCTAGTCTCTGCACTTTCTAAGATCCTTTATCTCAATCTTAGCTTAGCTCAGGATTGACCGCTTCCGGTTGTTCCCTGAATTCACCCAATTTTATAGTGGAACCGGTATTATGTATCTAAAACCTTTACGTACTCTTTTTGAGGTTATCAACTGAGATATACTACACTGTTTTAGTTTTAGTTCTTTTGCACAGTCTTTTAAACTGTTCCAAGAACGTGTCATATTGTTTTCACTGTCTAGTTCATGTACATGCTTATTTCCCATAATAGGTTTTTGTAAACAATCTTTCTTATCATAAGACCATATGAATCCTCCAGAAGAATGGTTTTTACCACTTGCTGCTGCAGAAATCTTTTTACTAGATAAGTTTAGCTGATTGCTTGCTTTTGTACAAGATTCATAAGAATCTATATAAACACCGTCTGATGAATATCTATAAACTTTTTTGTTTGACAGGCTTGTTAACGACCCTTCTGCATACCTTTTTTTAAGTGTGTTTTTTATTTTATCTGTTACTTCCTTAGTAAAGACTCGACGAACACATTCTCTCTCAAGATTCACATCTGGATTAAGGCTTTTTATATAAAAGGTTTCTCTACTCAACAACTCAGAAACTTCACAATATTCTACTACGTTATAGTAAATATTAGCTTCTGTGTGCTTATTGTAAATATTTTGCAGGTATGAGTTGGAATGCTTTTTCTTACGCATATCAGAGACATGTCTCTTTAAACGATAGTATATATTTATACTACTGCCTATATAAAGATGTTCTCCGCATCTGATAGCGTATATACCAGACCTATTATTCAGGTCCTTGTGTAAGCATTCTGTAAACAAGTTTTTCATGAAAACAAAGGTACATATTATTTTGAATTAATCCCACTTTCTCCGACGATATTGATTGCCACTGGCATTTTACCAGTCTTTTGTAAGAAACGATTGTTGCTTACCATGTGCTTTACGAATCCTTTTAATTCGTCAATGTTTAATTCTGCTTGTGAAAGAGCCATATTAGTTAAGTTGTATTGTTGGACCACCTGTTAAGTGGTCTACTTTGTTTGAACGTTCTGATAATACCCAAAGAGTCCTACCTTTAGGCTTGTTTTCGGGAGCTGGTGCTTCCCCATCTGTCAAATAAATAAGACACGTATATTTTCTAAGATTTTGGTTGTAGTAATCTACCACTGGCGTGAAATCTGTTCCACCTCTACCGTGTACTTTCCAATCTGCTTTAGGGTCAAAAGGGCCCATCCAAGCAATTGCAGTATCTGCATGCACGACCGTTACCATAGAACCTGTTTTGTAGATATGGTGAATCTCTTGCATGAATTCTACAAGCTCGCCATTACTAACAGAACCCGAGGTGTCGATAGCTACCAACACATGTTTCTTAGGTTTAATCTTAATAGCAGGTAAACCTTCTAAACGACGGTTAGGTCTGCTTCTAGTAAGCTTTGTGTAGCTTTTGATAGAACCTGTAGTAAAACGTCTTAAATAGCCTCTCCAATCGAATTTAGGAGGCTCTATAAGGTTTATCTTATCTAGGATAGTTTGTATCTCTCCTGGAAGAGTTCCCCTAGATTTTGCCACTTGGTCAGCTAGCTCGTTTAAGAGATGCTTAGTCTGAGATTCCATTAATCTCTTAGTGGTTTCACTCATAGGTTTACCACCATTATCACCTTCTTCCCATGTGTCATGACCAGGAATATTGCATTCTGTATCATCACCATCGCTGTCAGATAAAGTCACAGTAATGTTTCCTTCTCCCATAGCTTCGATAAGCTTTTGAAGATTAGGGCAAGAGCCATTTTGTGCACCTTGCTGAAGCTTTTCGTAGTAATAAATACTTCCTGCTCTAACATCTAAGTTTAACTCAGGAAATAGGTCTAGCGTCATACCGCCCGGAGGAAGTTTAGCTTCGTCTATGTACTGGTTAATCTCTAAATCCTTAGCGATGTTTGCTAGTTTCCGGTCAACAAGATTCTCAAAGCTTGTAAGATGATGAAATGCAACGTGCAATAATTCATGCTTAAGCAAGCCCTGTTTGTGTTCTTTTGCTAAAGATGCCCAGAATTCTTCATTGATAAGCAACTTGTAGTTGATGCCAGATATCATTACTCCAGCTGTAGGTACTTTCTTTGTCCATTCTTTATTAAGCATTAATAAGAAGAGACCGTAGAAAGGTTCTTGTAGCATAAGATCTTTGGATATCTTGGCTAATTCTTCGTCTTTAGTCATTTTTCTCGATTTTTATTTTATAGTTTTTTACTTCTGGGCAGTACTTATCTATACCTATTGCTTCCATGAATTGAGAAAAGCCTTTTAGTAAGAAAAACTCTGTTTCAGATTCTGTAGCTTGAGTATGAGCTAACACCTTAGAGACATCATAATGACCTATTGGTTCTGATATACTCAAATTAGCCTTAAGAAATATTTGGCGTAGTTTTTTTCCAGACTCTGGAGCATGCGCTAACCAAAAGTCATAGTCAACGTTAGCTTCTTTCTTAAGATATATCATCTTTATAAAGTTCTCTTCAAAAGAGGCGTTGTCAATAACAGATAAGCCCAGAATAACATTTTCTTCATCATGCGAACGTAGCATTTGTAAAAGCTGTTCGTAATCAAATGTTTTTTCCATGTTACATGTTTTTTCGTTTAGCGTAAGTTGCTATAAGTACTGCATCGATGAGACCATCATGAGGTTTAGTAGCTCTTTCACCAAACGTTAGTTTAAGATTAGGATACAATCTTTTAATAGCCATTAAGGCCATTGCTTTAGTATCTCTAACAGGTTTACCTGATTTACCTGCTCTGGTAATCTGGTCAAGACCTTGGAACATTTCTTTTTGCCAATCCACAGCTCTTACTTTCGTATAAGGTGTAGCCGAACATAAGCACAACATTTCTACACAACCTGATTGTTCTCCCATAGAGAAAGCTGTTTGCTTTGAGCTACCAAAGATTACTCCTAGTTTCTCAAAAGATATGTGCATATCAGGATACTTGTTAGAGAATCCTTCGAACATGTTAGCTAGGGCGTGGTAATCAAGTTCTGTTTTTATTTTAGGCATCTGAAAAGTTTGAACTCCTTCATCTGTGATAACTGCTATACCACCGGATTTTCCTATATCGATGCCAATATGCGCTCTACTCATTGTCTTTCCTTGCGTGTTTAATATTAGCTAAGACATATCTCACTGCTTTAGGATGATTTCTAAACCAGTCTATGATATCTTCTCGTAAAGAATCTGAACCACTGTCGCAATTATGGTCAATCAGGTTGATACAATCTATAATATTAGAGTTTATAGCTTCAGATTCTGTTAGCCATAAGCCTTCATCTTCTGATATAAAGGCTGTTGTTTTTGTTACTTTCATTTCTTGTAGTTTTTTAAGTATTGTTCATAGAAACTCTGCATTGGGAATAAAGACTCGGTGCTTCTTATCTCTTCCATTTTATGATTGTATCTAACTTGTGTTGTATAACAAGGTTTATCATAAGCCGCTTGAAAAGCATATACGATAAGCTTTACATCTTCTTCTGAATACGCCTTTTCGCAATCAGCTTTGTGTTTTTGTAAAATGTCTTTTTTCAACTCATCTGTGAGAGTTTGTAATGGTAGTTTTTCTAACCATTCTTCGAATGCTTCCATTATGTTTTGTGTAAAAGTTTATACTTACCTACTGCTTCTCTGATGAGTGGTGTAATTACTTCTCTAACTTTGTCTTCGCCATGGTCTTTTACAGAGTCTGATAAGTCTTTGGAGAAACCTGTAAGGAGTACTCCTGGGACATTAAACCGTTCAGCCCATTTTTGCATAGCTCTTTTTCCTGCGTCATCATTATCAAAGATTACGAATATCGCTTTATATTTGAGCTTGTATGCTGCCATGATGCTATCAGGTAACAAACTGCTTTCACTATCAGGAGCTACAGCTTCTACGTTATTAAAATTTAGCACATCTAAGGCCATGACATCTTTTAAAGAACTGTTTACAGCAAGATAGTCTTTTTTATAAGTAAGCTGTTCAGAGCCTTGGATATGACTATCGATTCTTAAGAACTTGTTCTCTTTAAGCATGGGTTGGTAAATCTTGTACAATCTACCATCTTCCCTAAAGAATCCATATATCATAAGACCATCGATAACTAGCTCATCTGTTCCGTATTCATCACTTCTTAAAAGAACATAGTTAGTAAGAGGAAATACGTTATACTTTTCTAAAAGCTTTGAGCCTATCTTAAACTTTGTCCAATAGTAGCGGTCTTTTGTAGACCAGCTTCGTTTTTCAAAAGATTTAAGCTTATACTTAGCTCTAACTATATAGCCTTTAATATCAGTAGTATGTTCATTATTAAGAGTCCACTGATTATAATCCATGATGACTTTCCTTACTGCATCTCCTCTAGAGAGATTGTATAAGTCCTGAACTAGTTGTACAGAATCTCCACCTTTATCAGCGGAAAAATCTTTATATCTATACGTACTTGTTCTTCTATCAAAGTATATACTCATTGACGGATTAGTGTCTTTAGGATTAAACGCTGACTTAATCATCTCATCTTGACCCATGAGTTTCATAGGCAGCTTAAGATAATGTTCGAAAATCCATTCTCGGCGTATTTCTTTTATATCTACGATTAATGATTTGGTTCTTAGCATATGATATAATAAAAAAGGGAGAGTTGCCTCTCCCTTATTAGGGTTAAACTGTGAAATCTGAGTTAGGCGCACCTAAAGCTCCACCTGCTTCTAGACCACCATTGTTGTTTCCATCGAAACCTTCAACAGCAGCTGGTGCAGTTTTTTCTACAATGTGGATTTTCTCATCGAATACCAACACTTTTGATGCATCGCTTCCGAAACCTGATTTACCATCATGATATTTAGCATAATGTAAGTCATAAGCATCGAAACCTTTATCGTTTTTATACTTCTTACCTGCTAAACAAGTATGGATATACTTATCAGCAAAAGGTCTATCAGTATTGAATGCTGCTATAAAAGATTCAATTGTAGGATGTTTGTCATCTTGAGCATCAAACCAGTCTGCACAACCTGTTGCTAAACAAAGGAACTTTATATGACGCATGATTTCCATATCACGTTTAATTTTCTTACCTCCGTTTAATACAGTATCTGCGAAAGCATACTGACCTGCTTTTACTTTACCGATTTGACCTAAGTGGTTTCCTAATGAAGGGTTGTTCTTGTCAATAGCAAAACCTACGAAATCTCCTCCTACTGGTTCTGTTTCTACATGAGAGATAACATGGTATGCTCCCGGTTTAAAAGTATAAGCTTCTAACTCTACCTTGTTGATTTTCACTTTAACGTTTCCTGGTTTAAGTGTTTTTTGAAGACCTGTGCCTTCGCCGCCTTTTACATCTTTTGTGCTTAACATTTGTTTTTTATTTTAGGGTGATTGATTAATCTAGATATACTCTGTCCCAGTGAGTAACTAACTTGTTGTCTATCATTTCTGATACAACGATTTCCGCGTTTCTTAAATGATCGGGTCTTGCTCCACATGCAATTTCATCTGTAGTCTTAAACGTAAGGATGTTTTGATTTCCTTTACGATAAAGATAACCGATAGCATCTGATTGAGAAGCCGTGATACGCTTTTGCTTACCTATTAAGTCTAGGTCCATAGCATTAACATCTGCTCCTGCTTTGTCTAAGACGATATCTTTAACGTGACCTACTAAGATTACTCTTGGCGCCCATGTTTTGATATACTCGATAATTTTAGTAAAAGCTTCTCTTTGATAAGCATATCCTGCACCCATAGGCATATTCAATATACTTCCGTACATTGCTTTGCCGCTGTCTTGCGTAAGATTACCATTAGCATCGCGCTTAAACCATCCTTTACCCATTGCAGTACGAGAATATAAAATCTCAGCATATGGAGTACAGATTTCCTCTAAAGCAGTAATCGTATCTACTACGATATACTTATAAGGTTTTCCTGCTGCGAGAATGGCTTCGCCTACAGCTTTTATCTCTTCCACATTTGAAGCTTTCAACTTCATAGCCTCGATAAAGTCTGTACCATTTTCTAAGTCTAGAATAAGAGCATCAGGTAATTGAGCAAACAAGCTTGTCTTACCTACTTTAGGCTTTGAGAACACTATTAGATTCTTAGGGCTAGTGTGAGCCGCTGGTGATTTGGTTGTAGGTAACACTATACCTGTTTTTACATCAGTCATTTTTGTTTATATTTCGGATTATATCGTTAAGCCACTCTTTTCTACTCACCGGTTTCTGACTGATTACAGCAAGTAAATCTCTTACTGAGGCGTCTTTTAGCGGTAAATCTTCTTCTGAAAGATAAAGACTGTTACTGAAGGCAGTCTGAAGTTCTGGAGAAGCTATTGCTTCAGCAGGAGCTGCTATTTCTTCAGGTGCATTATTTTTCACATGAACTAAATCCTCTACAGGAACAAGATATCTGACAATACCTCCTGAACTTACCATCTCGTACTCTGTTTCAAAGTGAGGATTATATCTGTAAACATATAATCTTCTTTCAGGATCTTGAGGAACGTACATAGAATCACCAAACTCTATGTATATGTCCACTCCTCTGTTGATTTCACTTAAAAACAGAGCTACGATGTTCTCTTCTTTACTCGGGTTCTTGTAAGCAAGCTTACATAAGAAAAAAGGATTAGATACCTTTAGGTAATCGAATGTTGGCTGATGAAACTTTTTCATCTCAGCCAAGATCTCCTTCTTTCTTTCGGCGATTGTTTTTTCTTCTTTTGTTGATAACATGTTGTTTTTATTTTAGGAACGTGTACGCATTCTTAACTCTGATTGAGGAGGGGGTACATCCATTTCGCTTACAGACATCTTCTTAAACTCTGCTGTCATAAAGCTCATTTGTGTATCTCCGTTTCGTGCCTTGATAAAATGAAAGATGAGTACATTCTTATCTGCAATAAGATATCGGTTAGGACCATAGATAAAAAGATTTCTCTTACCTGGTCTGTCGACTCCGATTACTGTATCAGCATGTTGTAATAAAGCATCTGCTCCATATAAATCTGACTCTAGAACATGATTCCCATATTTACCTTCTTCGTTTCTTTCAGGTTTATCGATTTCTCGATTAAGCTGTGATAATACGATGAAAGCTATAGGGAACTTTCTCTTTAAAGCTGTAAGCATTTCTCCAAAAGCAAAAAGAGTGTCCATCTTGTCTTTTTCAAAGGGTGCTTTTTTTACTAGTAAAGAATGGTCTAAGGTCACCATTGTATTAGTAAACACTCTCACTTCATTTCCGTGCTCATCAGTAACAAGCTTAGAGTGAAGCATCATGTAATCTACAATAATCTGTCTTATTTCAGCAACAGTAGCTGGTTCATCAACAACATCAATTGGATAAGTAGACATCTTTTTTGCATAAGCAACACAGCGTTTAAGATCTTCTTCTGTTACAGTACCCTCAGCACTACATAAGTACTTATAAGTTCTATCTAAAGAAGCAGAAAACGACCTCATTGCTGATACTCTACCTACCATTTCAAACTGAAACTCAAGAACTCTAAAGTTCTTTTCGTTTAGCTCAAAAGCACTCCTCACTATTTGGTCTTTTATTAGTGTTTTACCACTAGCAGGACGACCGGCAATAACTGTAGTAGAGTTCCACTCTATACCATCTGCTATGGCATCGTTGAACTTCTTCCAAGGTGTTTTAATACTTGTAATACGTCCTTCTTTTCTACCAAGCATGTAGTTTATTGCCTCCTGATAAGCCTGTTTTTGCGGCTTCCATTTTTGTGCTGTTGGTATTGACATAGGCTAATATAAGGTGAAAAGTCCCTTATGATGCTGATTAAGCACCAGTTAAGAACTTCGTTAAAACTTTATGATTTGATACAAATCTAGCAAAATAAACACTCACTTCAAAGAAGAGGTAAGATTTTATAAGGCTGATTATGAGGACTATACAGCTTTATCACTAAAGTTAGGTCGCTCGATGATATCTTCACCATTTTTGACTATTTCACACCAATCAGCTAGTTTAGAGGTAATAGTTTTGTTACCATCCATCTTCTTGATAAAGTATCTAGAAGTAGAGGTGTACTTGAAACCTTTTATCTCTTCCTCATCTAAATACCTAGAGGTAGCTTGGATAATCGTATCCCAATCATAGGGATAGTTCAACATAAACCAGCTTAAAGCTACACCAACATCTTTAGGGTTGGAACGCATATAACTACCGCTTCCAGCTTTTGACCTAGGAAAGAGTTCGTTATACTGTTCTGCTTTGCTTGCAACATCTTTAATCTTCTCTGCAGGTTTTGATACGCTTGTTTTAGCATAACCGGCTTGTTCTAAAAGCTGCTCTCCTTCTGGATTAAGCAAGTATTGTTCTAATAAATAGCCTGTATTAGGTACATCCTTAGCTACAATAAATCCTTTATCAAGAAGGCCTCGCAGAGGTAGAAAAATACTGATTTTAGCCTGTTTCTTCTCTTTTATACAATAGAGAATATAAAGCTGGTTGGGCTCTATCTCATTTTCATCTAGAAAATCAAACAGAGACTTCATTGTTAGGTTTTGCATCTTCTAATAGGAATTTTTGCATTTCTGTGTACTTGTAAATCACGAGCTTGTCTCGGTTATCAATAAGATTCTGAATGGTAGTGCTTCCGTGTAATACAGACGCGTGATCATATCCTATTCTTTCCCCTATAGCATTTAAGCTGTATCCTAGTTGTCTAGAGAAGTAGAAATAAAGATGGCGATATGTAACTATCGTTCTTTGTCTTTTTCTAGTTCTAACAGTAGGAATAACGTCGGTATTACTCATTGGTTCATACCATTTAGCAAGCTCTTGATTGGCTATTCTTTCAATCTCAGATAAGTGTACGCGACTAAGAATGCTGACATCTGCCGCATATGATACTATCGGAGTTACTTTGAACTTGTTGTAAAAAGCCACTGTAAACTCCTGAATCATATTCTCCGCCTGTGCCTTTTTGCTTTCTGTGTTTATCATGATTTGGTTTTTTGGTTAATATTTCTTATATTGGTGATATGAGAACAAGTATTAATACCTGGTTTAAGGAAAATATGCCTGATACCTATAAGTTCTTCAAGAACTTTTTTCTGGCTATGAATAACAAATCAGAAGGTCATTCTTTAAGGAAATGGCTTGCTGTTGGTTTTTTCTGGCTATGTGCAGAGTGTGTTTTTAGATTCACTACTACAGAAAATGTAGCAATTGTTTTAGGTATACTTACAGGTATGATTACTGCTCTTGTCATTACTTATAGTGTTACAAACAGCAAAAGTAAGAAAGAAGAACCTAAAGACCCAACAAATGAGCAAGTATAAGTACATAATCATCACATTGCCTTGGTTTCTTCTTTTTGTAGCGGCCTTTATCATTATTTTCAAAAAGCAAGAGCTTGTATCTTACTTAGGAGATCCTAACAAGCCTCTTTACGATTCTATCGATAATCTACACAAGGAAATAGTTGATGTTCACATAGAACTCGACAACCAGCATAAAAAATATGACAGTCTCCTTGGAGTAGACAAAGGAATAATAATAAAACACGATGAGAAAATCAAGTTTATATACAGCGCTGCTTCTACTTCTGACCTGGACAGCATCATTCGCACAGCCATCAAAGCCAAGCAAACCAAACACTGATACCATACGTTGCTTCGGTATAACCAATTTACGTGTTATAGCAGAGAAGTTTGCTGACGGTGATAGATGTGAAGCTCTTCTGCAGAATAGTAATGCTAAGATAGCAGTAAGAGACTCCATGCTTGTTTTAAAAGACAAAGAGCTCTCACTACAGTCTAGTGAAATTGTTCTACAGAGAAGCATCATCGGCAATAAGGATAAAGAAATCCAATCAGTAACAGCCAAGTTTGATGACGAAGTTAAACGTCACAAGTGGACCAAGTTAGGTTGGGCCGGTACTAGTATAGTCCTCAGTGCGGTAATCGTGATAGGTCTCTTTAACTAAATCATTTGTACGTAATACATAAAGCTTTTTAGAAGCTCTTGTATATGCTGTATACCTGATTCTGTTTTTTTCCTCAACTTTTGGATTAGCATCAAGATCATCTTCTAATACTAGAGCATTTTCATATGTACTACCTTGAGACCTGTGAACAGTTAATGCGTAATTATAACCAACATCAGCTGAATGCTTTAGGGCATCAAAATACATAACCCATAAGGCGCTGTTTTTTGCTTTTATCGCTCCTTCCTTAAGTTCACCTATAAACTTATTATAAGCAGCTTCTTCCGACTCATGTACTATTTTTATCTGTGTTCTTTTTGTATCTCCGCTTAATATATCCTCATAACACACTTTAAGCTCATAAGCCTTAAAAGACTTAACATGATGACCCCACTTTATAGATATCGCACTTTCTAAAATATCTACTACTGTTAGTTCTTCTGAGTTGTTTACAGAAACTTTCCAATATTCCTTATTGGCACCATGTTTATTCTTAAAAATAGCTCTTTCAAAGATAGGTTTTTGTGCAAGTAATCTCTCACCTACTACAAAACGAGGAGGATTTGGTCCGTAAATCTGTTCTCTTATCACGTTGTTCACATATGATACACTCGATCTTCTCCAAGCAAGAACCTTAAAATAGTCAGGATTTTGCTTAAACTGAGGACTTGTCACATACTTCTTCATGATTTCTCTCAACAACAACTTGTCTGTAAGAGGGTTTAAAACCTGCACACCTTCGTCTTTGTCATTAAGTTCTGTTTTGAGAACAGGAATAGGTTTAGGATTCAACAGGTTCTGCCTAATAGTAAAAGAATGTTCTATAATAGGACTTTGTTCTTTCTGCCTCATTATTTCAGTAAGCTGAGCGTACTTAAAAGAATAGTCAGAATAAGCTCTAAACGGGATGCAGTCTTTTCTATTAACAGGCGGTATTTGAGCTGGGTCGCCTATAAACAACACCTTAATCTTTTTGTTAGATAGAATCACTGATGTAAGTTTATCATCCAGCATTGACACTTCATCTACAAACAGATAATCATAGTTACTCAAGCTTGTTTTACTAAACTTATCTACCTCGAACAGCTGTTTGCCGTCGTCAGTTACAATCTCTTTTAATGCTAAAATTTTATGAGTAGTTGCGTATACAATACGAGCTTCCCCTTCAAAGATATCATCAAAGAGAAAAACAGATTTACCTGTAATGTTGTTTGCTGAGTTAGCATACAATACTTTAACAGCCTTATTAGTAGGAGCTGTGATTGCCATTCTACTATCAGGTTCTGTTTGCATAACATATTCTATAAGCTTTTTAACCAAAAACGTCTTACCCGTACCTGCATAACCTTTAAGTACAGCAGCATTGTGCTTTGATTCTTCAAAGTGTTCTATGATATCTTCAAAAGCCTTTTTCTGTTGTGTATTTAAAGTAGCAGCTAAGGCGTCTTTTATAAAAACCTTGACGATAGACATAACGACAACTTTGTTCTCACCATCTTTTGATTTCAACATTTCCATCAAAGATGTTTTTTGTTCTGAGCTGATTAGTTTTTTAGTACGAAACTCTTCAAAACGTTCTTCCCAAAGTTCTAGGTCGTATTTGCTCATGTTAGATTGTTTTTATATAAAGTTCTTTTGGCATTTTTCCTAAATAGACATAGCGTGTAACATTACACAACCACATTTTTTTAGGATAACCTTTAGGCCCTTCTATAGTGTAGTTACCACCATTAGCTAGCTTATTAGGTAAAATAAGAGACGCTTTTATCGCATCTTCTACAGGTTTTTCAAATACCTTTAACTTTACAAGATTTGTGTTATTAGACAGCTTGTCTAATAGTTTATCAGCACCTTGCACCATAGCTAATGCTGATTTTGGACCTAACCAAAGTTTTAGTTTGATGTACCAGGTGCCTTCTTCTTTTTCAAATGTTAGTGTTTTCATTTTTCTTAGTTTTGCGTGAAAGCACTTTGATAGCCTCGTCCAAATCGATATAAAAACGATGAGTAAC
>JACCDG010444997.1_pt1 | contig 12144 bp, 13 predicted proteins | sample 7442471 | NCBI WGS metagenome assembly JACCDG01 (sample SAMN15323444, study PRJNA562643) | freshwater metagenome | isolation source: river surface water | place: USA:Blue River Watershed | collected 2017-08-17 | reverse complement strand
TTATGGAGCACATATGAACTGCCCTTGAATTTTGAAATTGGGGGTGGGGCTCAATATGTGGCGGAGCGTTATAATAATAATCTTAATATACGTCAAGTTCCAGCTTATTGGGTAGGTAATACAATGCTTGCCTATAAAGTTAATAAGGATATTACGCTACGGCTTAATGTAAATAACATTGCTGATGCGGAATATATTGATAGTACGAGCGGTGGTCATTTTATTCCAGCTGCGGGACGTACTTCGACAATAACGACGGAATTTAAATTCTAGTTTTTTAGATTCATGCTTGCCGCCCATATGCGGCATGCATCATTTTCAATTAAAGCACCTCAGGGAGAAATATATGTTATTAGCAATTCCAGATGTATTGAATGCCGAACAAGTGGCTCAAGCCAGGAAAATGCTTGATGAAGCCCAATGGGTCGATGGTAAAGTTACGGCAGGGCATCAATCTGCCAAAGCTAAAGATAATATGCAAATTCCTGAAAACCATCCCGCAGCCCGCGAATTAGGAGACATGATCTTAACGGCATTGGGAAAAAATCCATTGTTTATTTCAGCGGCATTACCGCTGAGAGTTTTTCCACCATTATTTAACCGCTATACTGGCGGTCAATCATTTGGTACTCATGTGGATAATTCTATCCGTAACATTACAGGTACAGCGCATCGTATTCGTACTGATTTATCAGCAACATTATTTTTCACAGGTCCTGAGGAATATGATGGGGGTGAATTATGTGTTGAGGATACGTATGGCACTAAGAGTGTTAAATTGCCAGCGGGGCATATGATTCTATATCCCTCAACCAGCTTGCATCATGTTAAACCTGTTACACGTGGTGCGCGTATTTGTTCATTTTTCTGGCTACAGAGTATGATCCGTGACGATGGTCAGCGCACATTGATGTTTGATCTTGATTCAGCGATTCAGCGTATCGCTCAAGATCATCCTCAAAGTCCATATCCCGTGCAATTAACGGGAGTGTATCATAATTTATTAAGGCAATGGGCTGAGCTCTAATGAAAATTCGTGACATCATATTCTGGGTACATTTGATTACAGGTATTGCTGTTGGTTTGGTGGTTCTTATAATGTCTGTGACCGGTGCCATGCTGGCATTTCGTGGCGAAATCATTGATATGTCCGAACATGATGTCCGTACTGTGACGCCATCTGAGGGGAAAGAACAGTTAAGTGTTAATGCACTTATTTCCCAGGTGCGTGAAGCGTATCCTGAACGTAAGGCCAAAGGGGTTGTAGTTAAATCTGATCCTAAAGCCTCTGTTCTTATTAATTTTGGACGTGAAGAGGGTAATGTTTATGTCAATCCTTATACTGGTGTGATATTAGGCAGTGATTCACCAGTGCATGAATTTTTAGAAAAGGTTGAATCTTGGCATCGTTGGCTTGCCATGGAAGGAAAATTGAAACCTATTGGACATAATATCAAGGGTGTTACCAACATTGCTTTTTTGTTTTTGATCATTACAGGCTTTTATTTATGGTGGCCACGTAAACTGACATGGAAAATTGTTAAAGCTAATGCTCAATTCAATTCTAAATTAAAAGGTAATGCCCGTGATTGGAATTGGCATAATGTTATCGGTTTTTGGTGTGCTCCATTATTGATTGTCATTACATTGACTGGTGTAATTATGAGTTATAAATGGGCTAATAATTTATTGTACCGTATGGCAGGTAGTGAACCGCCAGTTGCTATGGGTGAAAAGGAAGGTTCTCAAAAGCCAGGTAAGGGTAAAGCCGATGGAAAACAAAGCAAGACGATTGATTTTGACATCCTGATAGCTCAAGCAAAGCAGCAGGCTCCCAATTGGAGTTTAATCAATGTCCGTGTTCAAAAACCAGATGCGCCAATTAATATTTTTATTGAAAATAAAGATTCAGGGTATGTGCCTAAGCGTTCACAATTGACGCTTGATTTATCAACGGCAGAAATTATTAAATGGGAACCATATGCAGAGCAAAATTTAGGACGTAAATTACGCACGTTGGCACGCTATCTACATACTGGCGAAGCTGGTGGAATTGTCGGACAATTAGTAGCATGTGTGGCTGCGTGTGGTGCAGTCATGTTGGTATGGACAGGATTTTTTATGTCGTGGCGTAGATTTTTTACATTAAAGAAATCATAGAGGAAGGTTAATTTATGTGGAGTATATTTCTAAAAGGTGGGCCAATTATGTGGCCGCTGTTATTTACATCGCTAGTCGCTTTAACAGTTGTCGTTGAGAGAATTATTTTTATTTTTAGAGAACGCGGCCGTCGCCAGCCTGATGTCGTTGAGAAAATCCTGAGTAATGTTGAACGGGGAGATATTGATGCGGCAGTTGCAGGGGCACAGCGCACGGAGGACTTTGTGGCCAAAGCACTTGTGTATGGACTGACACACCGGCAACATTCATTTTCCAATGCATTGTTACTTGCCGCCAGCAAAGAGTTGAAACGTTTTAGCCAAGGGTTAACAATATTAGATACGATCATTACTTTAGCGCCTTTATTAGGGTTGCTTGGAACTGTAACCGGCATGATTCGTGCTTTTGGTCTTTTAGGTAATAAAGAAATGGAAACACCAACTGCTATTACCGGCGGGATTTCAGAGGCCTTGATTGCAACAGCATTTGGTCTTTTTATCGCGATTGTGGCTCTTATTCCTTTTAATTATTTAAATAGCAGATTAGAAGATGCCCGACATGAGATTGAGGATGCTGCAACCTATCTTGAACTACTGATTATAAAGTTTTCAAATAAAGTATGAGAATACCATCACCTACAGTTAGAAAACGTGCACGAATAGAAATTATTCCGCTTATTGATATTATTTTTTTCCTTTTGGCAACTTTTGTCATGGTGTCATTATCAATGGTCAAGAATCAGGGTATTTCGGTTAATTTACCAACGACAGCAACAAGTAGTGCTGAGGATACTAAGCCGGTCATTACTATTTCTGTTAATGATAAAGAGGAAATTTATTTAGATAAGAAGTTGGTATCTTTTGAACAAATGTCTGGGAAATTGCAGGAATTGAAAGCAACAGATTCTGATTTAAAAGTATTGATTAATGGGGATGAAAAAGCATCATTTGGAACGGCTATTGGTATTTTAGATGAAGTGCGGCGATTAGGGATTGTGAAGGTTTCGATTCGAACAAAAGCTCAACGTAAGTAGGGGAAGACAATGAATACTCTAATTGATGCGAATATCTTAGATGAGATTACAAGACCCTATACCGGTTCGAAGATTCGTAAACGGGATAAGCCGTTAAGTTTTTCCATATCTGTTATATTACATGTTGCCGTCTTTGGTTTGGCAGGTATATCTTTTATTAAGCCTACTCAATTTGCTGTTGATAAAGGGTTAGGTAGTATTGAAGTCAATTTAGTGGCAGCCTCATCCGAAGTCGTTCCTCAGGAGGTCATTGAAGTACCTGTGGAAGCTAAGTCTGAATTTGTTGAGAAAGAAATTGTTAAACCGATTGTGAAAATGGTTGAGCAGCAAGCTCCTGTAACAACACAGGGAAAAGATCAGCAGACAATTAAATCAATGGGTGGAGCAATCTCAGAAGCAAAACCTGATTATTTACAAAATCCTGCTCCGGCATACCCTGAAGCCGCGCGCCGTCGGGGTCATCAAGGAACTGTTTTATTATTAGCTAATATAGATAAAAGTGGTGTGCCTGTAAGGATTAATCTTGAAAAGAGTTCAGGGCATGCGCTTTTAGATGACGCTGCTATTAAAGCAGTGAAAACATGGAAATTTAATCCTGCTAAATTAGGAGATATGCCTATTGAATCGACGGTGAGAGTGCCGATCAAATTTAATTTGAATGAAATATGATAGGAGCTTTAATAAAATAATTTGTTATTTAGATTGACAAGATAATCGACACTGATAAAGTTTACTTATGAAAATTTTTAAGATTTTATTTCTTATTGCTGTAGTCTTATTTTCCTTCCATCCACACGCTATGGCAGGACAAGATGAAAATTCTTCTCCGGCTCATCATTGTGTTTTAGCTTGTGACACCTGTTGCCTAAGTACTGCTCCTACTAAAGTTGAAATGTTACTATCGTCACCAACAACAGTATCTCTATTTTTTGCTATTAGTGATTCTTCCTATCAAAATCCATCTCTGGATACTTCTAAGCGTCCCCCTGTAGCTTCTGCCTAACAATTCTTTTTTCATAATTTCCCTAGAATAAGTAATTATCTTTAAATGACTTTGCTTTAAGAGAATATTCTGATGTGTTCATAATAATTATTAGTATTTTAATATTTAATTTTTTAGTTTTGCTTCCATAAGGTATTTCTATATAAAGGAGTTTTTCTATAATGAAAAGAATATGTATGTTTATTTCTGTTCTGATACTTCAGTTTCCTGTGTTAGTTCTTGCTCAGGAAATATTGACACTAGAAGATAGCGTTAAACTTGTTACAGAAAAATCTTATAGCATTCGTTCTGCAGATGCTGAAGTTTCTGCGCGGCAGGGAGATTTATCTCAGTCAACTGCTTGGCCTAATCCGAATGTAGAACTTAATGTTAATGAAAAGCTAGGTATTCAAGATAATTCCGGAGGTAATGATTTGTCAGAGATATCCATTAGCCAACCAATACCTCTTGGACGTTTATCCCGCCAACAAAAAGAATCTAATGCTAAATTACAGATGGCCAAACAAAATCTTGCTTATCAGCGATTACTACAGGAAGCCGAAACAGCACGACGCTTTCATTTGTTACAGTTAAAAACATCTAAATTGGATTTAGCTCAAGAACAACTCAAATTTGCCAAAGATTACCAGAAAAATAGTTCTAACTCTAATAAGAATAAAAAAGATAACGACACCCTTGTTCGATATTTAACACCATTAGAACAGAAACGCCTCAATATCATACTTGCAACTTCAGAGCAAGAAGTGGATAGCGTTGAAGGTGAGTATGGTGAAGCGTTATCGGGTTTAAAAACATTGCTACAGTTATCAGTGGATTCTTCCTATAAAACGGATGAATTAAGACCTGTGCAATTTACTGAAACTTTAGAAGACTTAGTTAACATGCAAAAAGAATATCATCCAGCTATAAAGGCTCTTCAATATCAACAGGAAGCTGCAAATGCCGGAATTTCTCTAGCTTGGGGAGAGCTTTTCCCAGATCCCAGTTTGACTGTCTTTCGTGAGACTGATTCTTTCAATGAAGGCAGACAAGATTTTTATGGAGTTACTATTAATTTTCAGATTCCTATTTGGGATTTTAAAAGAGGGTCTATTTCTAAGGCAAAACATGAGGCTGAAAAAGTTAAATACGATCTTAAAACAATAGAGCAGGAATTACAGGCTAAATTACATCAAAGTTATTTACATTTAGAGCGTCTGGTAAAGCAGGCAGAACATTATAAGACTAATGTCTTGGTTCCAGCGAATGAAGTGCTGAAATTAACGCAAGCAGGTTTTGATGTCGGAGAAGTCGATGTGCTTGCCCTTGTAGATGCAAATAATACATACTTTGATGCGCGCAAAAATTATCTTGAATTATTATACGCAGCTTCACTTGAATCATTGGAGGTTCGGTTAGCAGCAGGCACATCCTTGTTGGATAATAAAGATTTTAATAGTAATAACAGTGTTGGAGGTAAGTAATGATTGGTCTACTCATACGTTTTTCTTTGATACAGCGGTTGATGATTTTATTAATAGCATTTGCGTTAATAGTAGGCGGTATATGGGCTTACAAGAGTCTTCCGATTGATGCATTTCCTGATATTTCTTCACCGCAAGTGCAAGTAATCGTTAAAGCACCTGGCATGTCACCGACAGAAGTTGAACAACGCATCACTTTTCCTATTGAAATGGAGATGCAAGGATTGTCTAAGCAGAAAGTTTTACGGTCGACAACAAAATATGCATTGAGCGTTGTGACTGTTGATTTTGAAGATGGTACAGATATTTATTGGGCAAGGCAGCAGGTTTCAGAGCGTCTTAATCAAGTTTGGGCAGGTTTGCCAGAAAGTGTTGATGGTGGCCTTGCTCCAATTACGACTCCTTTAGGCGAAATCTATATGTATCGTATTGAAGGGGAAGGATACAGTAATCAAGAATTGCGTACTATTCAGGACTGGGTCATTCGTCCACGTCTGCGCACTGTAGAAGGGGTTGCTGATGTGAATTCTCTTGGTGGTGAGGTTCGTGCTTTTGAAGTTGTAGCCAAACCCGAAGCGTTGGTGCAACATGGTCTTGGTTTAGATGATTTGGAAATGGCCTTAGCTAAAAATAATCGTAATGCAGGTGGGGATCGAATTAATCGTAAGAATGAGATTTTATTGGTGCGAACCATTGGTAATTTACAAAGTATTGATGATGTTCGAAATATAACAGTAGCAACTAGAAGCGGTGTTTCTATTCATATCAAGGATGTTGCTGAAGTGCGTACCAATTCGTTGACCCGATATGGTGGGGTAACTAATAGTGCAAAGGGAGAGGCTGTAACTGGTTTGGTGCTTTTAAGAAAAGGGGCTAACAGCCGTATTACTGTTGAAGGAACCAAGGCTGAAATAGAAGCCCTTAAGTCTTCCTTACCAAAGGGTGTGAGCATTGTTCCATTCTATGATCGCAGTGAACTTGTTAAAAAAGCGGTACATAATGTAGAGAAGGCATTAACTGAAGCTGTGGTTTTGGTTTTAATTGTGCTTATTTTTATGTTGGGTAATCTACGAAGTGCATTGACGGTTGCTCTTATACTGCCATTATCCGTGCTTTTTACATTTATTCTGATGTATATTTTTGGTGTTTCGGCTAACCTCATGTCTCTTGGGGGATTAGCAATTGCTATAGGTATTTTAGTAGATGCTGCAGTTGTTATTGTCGAAAATATCCATACAAGGCTACATCAAAGTATTAAGGGGGCAAACCAATTACACATCATTTATCGTGCAGTGCTTGAGGTTTCTGTTCCGGTTATATCAGGTGTATTAATTATCATTATTGTATTCTTGCCGTTATTTAGCCTCACAGGATTAGAAGGTAAATTATTTACACCATTGGCTATAACTATTTCTTTTGCATTGATTAGTTCATTATTATTATCACTGACGGTAATACCAGTATTAGCTAGTTTTCTTATGTCCCATAAAAAATCGACCACAGAGGATGATGGGGTAGTATTACGAACACTTAAGCGTGTTTATCTTCCGGTAATGCAATGGGCATTGAGATGTCGTGCTATAGCAATAGGTATAGCCGTAGTTGCGCTGGTTATTGCTGGAGTATTGTTTCCAAGAATCGGCAAAGAATTTATGCCTGTAATGGATGAAGGGACTACGGTAGTAATTATTGAAAAGACTCCTAGTATTTCTTTAGAGCACTCGTTAGAAATTGATGCAACGTATCAAAAAGCAATGATGGAATTGCCGGAAGTAACAGGTGTAATGTCGCGCACAGGAGCTGATGAATTACGTCTTGATCCTATGGGATTATATCAGACAGACAATTTTATTCTTACAAAGCCGCGTTCCGAATGGAAAATAGGGTTGGCGCAATTTCAGGAAAATTTACGTAAGAAATTGGAACAATTTCCCGGTATTGAGCTAGCTTTTACCCAACCTATCGATATGCGTGTATCGGAAATGCTTACCGGTGTACGGGCAACGATGGCCATTAAGATATATGGTGATGATCTTAAGATTCTTGAAGAAAAAGCTATTCAAATCGAGGAATTGGTTAATAAGGTGAAAGGGGCTATTGATGTAGTACGTAATCCTGTATTTGGACAGCTATATCTGCAAGTTGAAATCGACCAAGCAAAGATTTCTCGATATGGCATAAGAACTGAAGACGTAAATCAAATGGTAGAGATGGCTATTGGAGGACGTGTCGTTACAGAAATTGTAGAAGGTAATCGTCCGGTCGCTGTGGTATTGCGTTATCCTGAAGAACAACGTAATTCGATTGAAACCATATCTGCAATGCTTGTAGAAACGCCCAGTGGTGTGAAAATTCCTTTAGGTCAATTAACTGATATTAAAGAAGTAGATGGGCCTGTGCAGATTACGCGTGAATCTGCTAAACGCCAAGTCGTTGTTCAGGGTAATGTGGAAGGTCGAGATGTTGTTGGATTTGTTGATGAAGTCCGGCGTACTATTGATCGGGATGTGGTACTACCGCAAGGGTACCATATTACATTTGGCGGCCAGTTTGAAAATCAACAACGTGCAGCTGCACGATTGTCGCTTGTTCTTCCTATCGCTATTGCATTAATTTTTATTATGTTATTTATGACCTTTCGTTCCTTGCGACAAGCTGGACTGATCATTCTTAATATTCCATTTGCGATGATTGGTGGAATTGTCACGCTTTATCTATCAGGTTTGTATCTGTCCGTACCTGCTTCAGTAGGATTTATTACTTTGTTTGGTGTCGCAGTGCTTAATGGGGTGGTGATGGTAACATTCTTTAATCAGTTACGTGCATCGGGGCGTACGATATTGCAAGCCGTAGAGGAGGGAGCAATGCGGCGTCTGCGTCCCGTTTTAATGACAGCAATGATTGCAAGTCTTGGCTTATTACCTTTACTTGTATCGACAGGGCCAGGTTCCGAAGTGCAACGTCCATTAGCTGTTGTCGTTATTGGAGGGCTATTTACATCTACGTTGTTGACGCTTATTTTGTTGCCAACACTTTATGCGTGGATGGAAGGTGGCCGTAGGGAAAAATTAAATAATAAAAAAGAGGTTTAAAATGAAACATTTGGTCTTGATTATTCATGATGATTTAAAATTAGATACTGCTGATCTTTTGCATAATATTGAAGAAGTGCAAGGATTTACTTTTAGTAATGCTGAGGGGCATAGCAAGAAATCTGATAGCGATTCATTTCTTTCAGATAGAGACAGAGTGGTTGGGTATACCTCACGCGTGAGGGTAGATATACTGCTGGATGATAAAGATTTGATAGCAGTTCTTGCTGCATTACGTAAAAGCGATATCGGTCTGAATAAACATGGCATTTATTGGATTACTGCGGTAGAGAAATATGAACATTTGTAAGGTAAAGGGTTATATGGATTCATTGGGTATGATAAAGAAATAAAACTAACGAAAGGATTTCTATGAAAATTTTTTTATTTTTAATACTTACTGTCTTAGTTTTCTCAGGTTGTCAGACAATTTCAGGAAGTGGTAATCCTAGCCCTTCACAGATAGCTGATATATCAGCTATAAAAGGAAGCAAGTCTCACGTAATTGATGTCGAAGTTGACCAGAATCTAAATAGCATGTTAAATAAGGTATATTTTTATAACATCACCGAAGGAGAGAATCAGTATATTTTGGTATCGGGTTCTATCAAGAAGCAGATGGGAGGATCTTCAATTGATCGTAAGAAGATAAATGCTCGTTTCTTAAATGATACAGATGAAGTTATTTCTGAGGGAACAGATAAGGTTGCGGTATCAAATATGCGTAGACCGCGTAGATCTAAAGGAAAGTTCTCAATAAAAGTTCCTTATAGTCCTGATATTAAGAAATGTCTGTTAGCTTTTGAAGTCTAAGGTAATGGTGCTTTAGATTTTGAATGCCATTGTAAAAACGTACTCTTAAATTATGGTTTTACGATGGAAATGAATCTACAAAAAGTCTATACTTTTTCTGCAAAACCTAGAAAAAGTATAGACTTTTTAATGCGTAAGTGCCCTATTTGCTTGGGGTTTTTGTTCGCTAGCGCTCACAATTTGTTCCAGACCCCTCCCTCCCAACGACTAGGGGCAGGGGTCTGGAACACAAAACCCAATCAAATAGGGCGCTAGTGTAATAGATGAGGGAGATGAAAAAGTTTATTAGCCAGATTGAAGAACATGGGAAAGCTTGGTGTGCGTATCTCATTAAACTGTCTAGTTTTAGTTGAATAAGTTGCGGGGGGTTTTTATTTAAGTTAGAATAATTTATATTTAAAATTAAATCACTCCATGAAATAAGGAATCAAAGTGGTAAATTCTTTGTCTTTTGATAGGTTAAATAATACGCAGTTTGAGGAATTTTGTTTTGATTTACTTTATGAGCTGAAATTTATAAATCTTGATTGGCGTAAAGGAACTGGGAAAGAAACTAGCCCATCAGATAGAGGGCGTGATATCGTTTGTCAAGAAGTGCGTAGAGATATTGATGGAAGTGTACATTTAGAAACGTGGTTTGTAGATTGTAAACATTTTAAGAGAGGTATTCCACCAACTGAACTGCAGAATCTTCTTACCTGGGCTGAAGCAGAAAGACCACATACTGTATTGATTCTTGTTTCAAATTTTCTTTCAAATCCTTCTAAAGATTATCTTGAAGCTTATCGGAAAAATAGACGGCCTCCGTTTAAGATTAAAGTATGGGAAAGGCCTAATGTTGAGAAGTTAGCTTCACGCAAACGTAGCTTGCTTCGTAAGTATCAACTTTTAAATATCCCAATAAGAAATGAAAAAATAATTTCTCAAGCTGAAGAAGAATTTCTAGATAGGATTTGGTACAACAGACATCAGATACTCAAATGGCGCATAGAGACAAAAAAAGAACAGGTACATCCTGAGATTTGGAAAGGTGCTTTAAAATCCGCTAGAGCGATGGAAAGAAAATATGGCAAGAAAAATTTAGGTCCATACACTGACTTTGAATGGGGTATGATTAATGGAAAGCTATCTACTCTTCGATGGGTGCTTGGTGAAGATTGGGATATGTTAGATACTTGACAAGTAATGGAATAAAAGTGGATCAAAATACTTTAAGAAAAATCATCGAAGATAAAATAATCAACTTGTCAGGGAATTCTTTTCAAGATTTCTGTGATCGACTTGGACTTGCACTCTATCCGGATGATTACACGCCAGTAAGAGCAGGAGGCTCTAAAGGTGATATGAGCAATGATGGTTATTGCCCTAAGGCTAGAATCTTTTTTGCTGCCCATGCGACAAGAGGTGAAGATATTTCTAAAACTAAAACAAAAATCAAAGGCGATTTAGAAGGTTGTATTACGAAGCACTCAGATGTGCAGAGATGGATTTATTTGACCAATGACACCTTGGTTGGAGAGGTCGAGACCCACGTTGATGATCTAAGAAGAGAGCATAGTAGTGTAACCATTGAAACATGGTCCCATAAAATAATTGCTGGAAAGATATTAGAATTATCGAACACTTCCATAGAAACTGTCTTAGATATGGTATTAAATTTATCAGAACAGGCCAGTAATCAAGGCGGAGATATTCAAGAATGGAACATAATTGATGATATTTTTGTCACAGTTATTGCTCGTTTAAAATCAATAAATGGCTATGTTGATAAAGTTAGAATCAATTTAGAAGATAAGATTAAATTAAATTTTGAAAACGAAGATGATAGGGGAACTGTTAGGAGCTATTTCTTCTATGCCTTAACAAAAGTGAGTTTGATTGAGCAAAGAATCCAAGAAGAAGATGGGGACATTCAGAATGATTTACATTCACATTTGTTAAATCAATACTATGAGTTGAAACTGGCTGGACATAAGAATATACACATCTTACATGAATTGTTTAAAATATTTATTCCAGCAGGCAAAGAAGCTGACCCGACATATTCAAATTTATCCAAAGCTTTTGTTTTATTCTTCTTTGATGATTGCACAATCTTTGAGAAGACAGAAAGCGAAAAGAAAGTACAGTTACCGTAATGCTTATTCCCGCTAAACATGAGCAATTACAAAAGAACGTATTAGTAATCGGGGCTGATATTGTATCCATCTTGAAAAAGAGAAGATGGAGTATTGAAAAGTTATATGAACAGGTAAAGATTTTAAAGTCCATTAGTCTGGATCAATATTTCAATACTTTAACTTATTTGTACCTTATTGATTTTATTGATCTGGATAATCATTACATTTCTCTGAAAACAAAAAATGTTTCTTAATAAACTATATTCTGATCCGATTGGATTATTTGAAGCCGTTGACTTTAAAGATGGAGTGAATTTTATTTTTGGGAAGAAAGAGAGCCTCTCTGATACTAAGAAATCTTTAAATGGAATTGGTAAGTCGTTGGTCTTAGATTTTATTGATTTTTGTCTCCTTTCCTCTATTACGCCTCGTTTAAAGCTGGCTTATAATAAAAAGATAA
>JACCDG011821949.1_pt1 | contig 12145 bp, 11 predicted proteins | sample 7442471 | NCBI WGS metagenome assembly JACCDG01 (sample SAMN15323444, study PRJNA562643) | freshwater metagenome | isolation source: river surface water | place: USA:Blue River Watershed | collected 2017-08-17 | reverse complement strand
TAGGCGCCGCCGGCAGTGCAGGAACCCATGACCACGGCGATCTGCGGTATGCCCTGCGCGGACATGTTGGCCTGGTTGAAAAAGATGCGGCCGAAGTGATCGCGGTCGGCAAACACCTCATCCTGGTTCGGCAGGTTGGCGCCGCCGGAATCGACCAGATAAATGCAGGGCAGCTGGTTATGTTGCGCGATTTCCTGTGCCCGCAAATGCTTCTTGGCCGTCATCGGGTAATAGGTGCCGCCCTTGACGGTCGCATCATTGCAGACGATCACGCATTCCTGGCCCTTGACGCGGCCGATGCCGGTGATGATGCCGGCCGCCGGCGCGGCATTGTCATACATGTCGAATGCCGCCAGTTGCGAGAATTCGAGGAAGGGCGTGCCCGGGTCGAGCAGCTGGTTGACGCGCTCGCGCGGCAGCAGCTTGCCGCGTGCGGCGTGCTTGTTGCGCGCTTCTGCGCTGCCGCCCAGTGCGATGCGCTCGCAATGCGCATGCAGGTCATCGACCAGCGCCTGCATGGCGGCCGCATTGGCAGCGAACTCCGGCGAGCGGGTATTGATCTTTGATTCAATGACAGGCATGGGTCTTCCTGATACGTGAGGTCGTTGTTATTTTTTACTGCCGCTGTGCTTGCCACCGCCGGCCGGCGCATCCTGCGCGCCATGCGAGTGGCCATGGTCGCAATCGGGGCTATGGCTGTGGCCGGGGGCCGGCGCATGCGCCGGTTCGACGCCCTGCCCGCGCTTGTCGACAAACTCGCCATCGACGTAAAACCACAGCCCGTCCTCGCGCACGAAGCGGCTGATCTCTTCCATGCGCCGGCCGCGCCCGCCTTCACGGCAGCGGGCGACGAAATGTACCTTGCCCTCGTCGCCCTGTTGCGAGCTGGATTTCACGTCCAGCCCCAGCCAGGTCACGAACATGTCGGCCACGGCTTCTTCGGGCCGGGTGGACGGATGCCAGGTCGCCTGCAGATACTCTTCATTGAGCGTCACATAGGCGCTGTAGCGGGCCCGCATCAGCTTGTCCGGCGTGTCGGCCACGGCCGCGCCCGAGTGGTAGGGCAGGCAGCAGGTCGCGTAGACCTTGCCGCCGCACGGACATGCTTTATCGTCGGTTTTCGCCATGGGTGCCTTCAAAGGTCAGAGGTCAGAGGTCAGAGGTCAAAAGTCAGAGGTCAGGGTTCAGGCCAGCGCGCGAGCGATCAGGATCTTCTGGATGTCGCTGGTGCCTTCATAGATCTGGCAGACGCGCACATCGCGGTAGATGCGCTCGACCGGGAAATCGGCCAGGTAACCATAGCCGCCGTGAATCTGGATCGCATCGCTGCACAGCTTCTCGGCCATTTCGGAGGCCAGCAATTTGGCCATCGCCGCTTCTTTCAGGCAGGGCAGGCCGGCATCCTTCATCGCCGCCGCATGCCAGACCATCTGGCGCGCCGCCTCGAGCCGGGTCGCCATGTCGGCCAGCTTGAACTGCACCGCCTGGTGCTCGAACAAGGGCTTGTCGAAGCTCTGCCGGTCTTTGGCATAGTTCAGCGCCGCATCGAAGGCTGCGCGCGCCATGCCGACGGCCTGCGCGGCGATGCCGATGCGGCCGCCTTCGAGCCCTGACAAAGCGATCTTGTAGCCCATGCCTTCGTCGCCGATCAGGTTGGCGGCCGGGATCCGGCACTCCTCCAGCACGATCTGCGCGGTATCGGACGAATGCTGGCCCAGCTTGTCTTCCACGCGCGCAACGACATAGCCGGGCGTGTTGGTGGGCACCCAGAACGCGCTGATGCCGCGCTTGCCGGCGGCCTTGTCGGTGACGGCCATCACGATGCAGACATCGGCGTTCTTGCCGCTGGTGATGAATTGCTTCACGCCATTGAGCACGTAATGCTCGCCGTCGCGGCGCGCCGTGGTCTTCAGCGCCGACGCATCACTGCCGGCATGCGGCTCGGTCAGCGCGAACGCGCCCAGCATCTGGCCGCTGGCCAGCGGCCGCAGCCATTGCGCCTGCTGGGCGGCATTTGCATAGCTCATCGCAATGCTGCACACCGGGCAGTTGTTGACCGAGATGATGGTCGAGGTGCCGCCATCGCCGGCGGCAATTTCTTCGATCACCAGCGCCAGCGCCAGATAGTCGAGCCCGGCGCCGCCTTGCGCTTCCGGCACGGCCACGCCGAATGCGCCCAGCGCGGCCAGCTGCTGCAGCGCCTCGGCCGGGAAGCGGCGCTCACGGTCCCACTGCGCGGCATGCGGCGCCAGCTGCTGCTGCGAAAACTCGCGCAGCGCGTCGCGGATCATCTGGTGCTGTTCGGACAGGATCATCGGTTGGCCAAATCGTCTTTGTTCTTCAAGTCGCCGCAATCCGGCGTCGTTTGTTGTTACCAGGCCATCTGGCGGCCGTCGTAACTCTGGAAAGAGCCACTGTCGGCGGCCGGCAGCGAGGCGATCACGCGCAGCATGCCGGCCACGCTGTCCTGCACCGAGGTCGGCGCGCCGGGGCCGCCCATGTCGGTCTGCACCCAGCCGGGATTCATCGTCACCAGCACCACGCCGGGGTAATCATGGCGCGCCGAATGCACGGCCATGTTCAGCGCCGCCTTCGAGGCGCGGTAGACCCAGCCCATGCTGGACTGGGCGTCGGCGATGCTGCCCATGCCGCTGGTGATGAAAGCAAACCGGCCGCCAGCATTGTCGATCAGCGGGGCCACCAGCGGCAGCGCCTGCATCGCGCCGCGCACATTGGCATGCATGACGGCGTCGAACTGGTCGTCGGCCGGCGGCTCGGTGGCGCCGGCATCCGAGCCGAACACGCCGGCGACATAGACAGCCAGGTCGAGCTTGACGCCATCGAGCTGCCAGCCCAGGCCGGCGACGGATTCGGCGCGCGTCACGTCCAGCTTCAGCGGCAGCGCGCCGTCGGCCTTCAGCGCCTCCAGCGCTGCGGCATCGCGCGCGGTGGCGAACACGCGCCAGCCGGCGGCCAGCAACTGGCGCACGAACTCGCGGCCGATGCCGCGCGAGGCGCCGATGATCAGGGCGGTCTGCATGCCGGTCACGCCATTTCGATCGCGATGGCGGTGGCTTCGCCGCCGCCGATGCAGAGCGCGGCCACGCCGCGCTTGCCGCCGGTCTTTTTCAGGGCGCCGAGCAGGGTGACGATGATGCGCGCGCCGGAAGCGCCGATCGGATGGCCGAGCGCGCAGGCGCCGCCATGGATGTTGATCTTTTCATGCGGGATGGCGTGGTCTTGCATCGCCACCATCGCCACCGCGGCAAAGGCTTCGTTGACCTCGAACAGATCAACCTGTTCGCTGCGCCAGCCAGTCTTCGCATACAGCTTTTCGATGGCGCCGACCGGCGCCGTGGTGAACCAGTTCGGCTCCTGCGAATGGCGGGTGTGGGCGACGATAGTGGCGATCGGCGTGGCGCCCAGGCTGGCGGCCGTCGATGCGCGCATCAGCACCAGGGCGGCGGCGCCGTCATTGATCGACGACGAGGAAGCGGCGGTGATGGTGCCATCCTTCCTGAAGGCCGGCTTCAGGGCCGGGATCTTGTCCAGCTTCGCCTTCAGCGGGCCTTCGTCCTTGTCGATGACGAGCTCGCCGCCTTTGCCGGCGATGGTGACCGGCGCGATCTCCCACCGGAAGGAACCATCGGCGGTGGCGGCCTGGGCGCGCTTGACCGAGGCGATCGCATACGCATCCTGGGCCTCGCGGCTGAACTGGTACTTGCTGGCGCAGTCTTCGGCATAGGTGCCCATCGAGCGGCCCTTGTCGTAGGCGTCTTCCAGGCCGTCGAGCATCATGTGGTCATAGATCATGCCGTGGCCGATGCGGTAGCCGCCGCGCGCCTTGGGCACCAGATAAGGCGCATTGGTCATCGACTCCATGCCGCCGGTGACCACCACGTCATTGGTGCCGGAGACCAGTGAATCAAAGCCATAGATGGTGGCCTGCATCGCCGAACCGCACATTTTCGACAGCGTGACCGCGCCGGCCGACACCGGGATGCCGGCGCCGATCGCCGCCTGTCGCGCTGGTGCCTGCCCCTGCCCGGCCATCAGGCAATTGCCGAAAATGACGTCATTGACCAGCGCCGGCGCAATGCCGGCGCGCTCGACCGCGGCACGGATGGCGACGGCGCCGAGTTCATGTGCGGCAAGCGAGGCGAAATCGCCCTGGAAAGCGCCCATCGGGGTGCGCGCTGCGCCGACGATGACGATAGGATCTTGCATGAGTCTCTCCTGCTGTGTCTGGTTGAATGAGATCTGGTCGAGGTTCGATCGGGGTTCGATCGGGGTTCGCTCGGGGTTCGGTCGGGGTTCGGTCGTGCCTGTCAGTCGTGTCAGTCGTATCGGTCGGTGGCGCCTGCTCGCAAGCGAGCTCAGGCCGCCCGGCTCGCCGGCACGACGCCGGTCTGGTGAATGAAGCGAATATCCTGCGAATACGGGAAGACGTCTTCCACCTGGCCGTCGAGGATGCGTTGCTTGCGCTGCTGCCAGTAATCTGCGGTCAGCAAGTCGGCGTGGTATTTCATGAAGTACTGCCTGACCTTCAGGTTGCCGAGCAAGAAGACGCCGAACTGCTCGGGGAACACGTCATTCTTCGCCACCGGATACCAGGGCTCGCTGGCCATCTCATCTTCTTCATTGCGCGGCGCAGGAATGTTGCGGAAGTTGCAGTCGGTGATGTATTCGATTTCGTCATAGTCATAGAACACGACGCGGCCCTGGCGGGTGACACCGAAGTTTTTGTACAGCATGTCGCCGGGGAAAATATTGGCGGCGACCAGGTCCTTGATCGCGTTGCCGTATTCGCGCACGCCATGCTCGAGCTTGGCTTCGTCGCCGGCCTGCTCGGCCTCGGTCAGCCAGATGTTCAGCGGCGTCATGCGGCGCTCGATGTACAGGTGCTTGACGATGACCTGGTCGCGGTCTTCCTCGATCAGCGAAGGCGCAACCTCTTTCAGCTCGGCCAGCAAGGCGTCGGAGAAGCGGGCGCGCGGGAAGGCCACGTTCGAGTACTCGAGCGTGTCGGCCATGCGGCCGACGCGATCGTGATATTTGACCAGCAAGTACTTTTCTTTCACCAGTTCAGGCGTGGTTTCCTTCGGCGCCGGGAACTGGTCCTTGATGACCTTGAAGACATAAGGGAAAGACGGCAGCGCGAACACCACCATCACCAGCCCGCGGATGCCGGGTGCGACCGCAAAATTGTCGGACGAGTTCGCGAGGTGGTGCAGGAAGTCGCGATAGAACGCGGCCTTGCCCTGCTTGTGCAGGCCAAGCACGGTGTAGATCTCGCTGCGCGGCTTGTTCGGCAGGATGGTGCGCAGGAATTTCACATAGGCCGACGGCACTTCCATGTCGACCAGGAAGTAGGCGCGCGTGAACGAGAACAGCAGCACCAGGTCGCTGGTGTCGCTGAGGACGGTGTCGAGATACATCTCGCCGCTGCGGTTGTGCAGCACCGGGATCACGAAGCCATGCGACTGGTTGCCATTGATCAGGCGGCCGATGATGTAGGCGCCCTTGTTGCGCAGGAAGGGGCTCGACAGCACCTGGATCTGGTGGTTCGCTTCCGGCGGATGGCCGCCCAGCAGCTTGCGCAGGCGCGCCTCGACCAGCGCGATGTCGCGATCGAGGTCGGCGAACTCGCCCTTGAACTGGAAGTTCGTCATGACCCGGCGCAGCGAATGGCGCAGGCCGTCGCGGCCGGGGTAATAGACACGATACGCGGGCACCCCTTCGCTGGGCTCGATGTACTCGGTCGAGATGGTCGGCCAGACGAAGATGAAATCGTTGTTGAAGTAGGTGCGGTGCAGGATGTTGCAGCAGACCGAGTTGAAAAAAGTCTCGGCCAGCTCCGGCTGGCGGTGCTCGGTCAGCATGCCGATGTAGTGCAGCTTCACTTCGCGCCAGACCGCATCGGTCAGCTCGGCCTCGTCGTATTCATCTTCCAGCGCCTGCACGCATTCCTGGACGCGGCGGTCATAGAAGGCGATACGCTCGCGCGCCTCGGCCTGGGCCTGGGCCCAGGTCATGTTCTCGAAATGGCGGCGCGCCGCCTGACTGGACTGGCGGAACAGCCGGTAGTGCTTGTCGAAACCGTCCATGATCACGCGCGCGATATCGAACGCGATCTGCGAAGACAGGAGTTTCGGGAAGTGCTGCATGGCGTGCTTTCTTTCTTCAGATGGTCTCGGCGAACAATTCGCGGCCGATCAGCATGCGGCGAATCTCGCTGGTGCCGGCACCGATCTCGTAGAGCTTGGCGTCGCGCCACAGGCGGCCGGCCGGGCAGTCGCTGACGTAGCCGTTGCCGCCGAGGGCCTGGATCGCCTCGCCGGCCATCCAGGTCGCCTTCTCGGCGGCGTACAGGATGGCGCCGGCCGCATCCTTGCGCAGTGCCCGCACCTGCTCCGGCGAGCTGGCCCGGTCGCAGGCCTGGCCGACCGCATACACATAGGCCTTGCAGGCCATCATGGTCGAGTACATGTCGGCCAGCTTGCCCTGCATGAGCTGGAACTCGCCGATCGGCTGCCCGAACTGCTTGCGCTCGTGCACATAGGGGACGACCACGTCCATGCAGGCCTGCATGATGCCCAGCGGGCCGCCGGAGAGCACGCTGCGCTCGAAGTCGAGGCCGGACATCAGCACGTTCACGCCGCGCCCCAGGCCGCCGAGCACGTTCTCGGCCGGCACTTCGCAATCCTGGAACACCAGCTCGCCGGTGTGCGAGCCGCGCATGCCGAGCTTGTCGAGCTTTTGCGCCACCGAGAAGCCCCGGTAGCCTTTTTCGATCAGGAAAGCGGTGATGCCGCGCGGGCCGGCCTCGATATCGTTCTTCGCATAGACGACCAGCACGTCGGCGTCGGGGCCGTTGGTGATCCACATCTTGCTGCCGTTGAGGACCCAGCGGTCGCCCTTGAAATCGGCGCGCAGCCGCATGTTGACCACGTCGGAACCGGCATTCGGCTCTGACATGGCCAGCGCGCCGACATGTTCGCCACTGATCAGCCGGGGCAGGTATTTCTGCTTTTGTTCTTCGCTGCCATTGCGGCAGATCTGGTTCACGCACAGGTTGGAGTGCGCGCCGTACGACAAGCCGACCGAGGCCGATGCGCGCGAAATTTCTTCCATCGCGATGATGTGCGCGAGGTAACCGAGCGCGCTGCCGCCGTGCGCCTCGGGCACGGTGATGCCGTGCAGGCCGAGCTCGCCCATCTTGCGCCACAGGTCCATCGGGAACTGGTCGGTACGGTCGATCTCGGCCGCGCGCGGCGCGATCTCGCTCTCGGCGAACTGGCGCACCGCGTCGCGCAGCGCGGCAATGTCCTCGCCATGGTCGAAACTGAGTCCGGGCAAATCGATCATCTTGGGTCTCCAGGGGCTGTCGCCAGCTTTGTTGGTCTTGTCATGGTTTCAGGAATTGTTTTCGTCGGCGCTAACGCTGCATTGCCGGGCATGCTGCACTGGCCGGGCGCGCTGCAGTCGCTGCGCCCGGACCGCGCAGCCGCCCCTAGGCGGCGCGGCGCGAGCCGGGCTTTTTCGGCATGGCCTCGCTACCGTCGAGCATGCGGCGGCACTGCGCTTCATGCGCGGTGATCTCGGCCAGCGTGACTTCGATGTCTTCGCGTTGCTGCTCCAGCGCCTCGCGGTGACGCTTCAGCACGGCGAGAAAACGCGTGAGCTGGGCGGCCGAATCCTTGGGCGACTCGTACATGTCGACCAGGTCCTTGATTTCAGACAGGGTCAGGCCCAGGCGCTTGCCGCGCAGCGTCAGCTTCAGCCGTGTGCGGTCGCGCGCGCCATAGACGCGCGTGCGGCCGCCGGCGCCTTCGCGCGTCGGACTGATCAGCCCCTGATCTTCATAGAAGCGGATCGCGCGCGGCGTGATGTCGAACTCGCGCGCCAATTCGGTAATGGTGTAAGTCGCCATGGTCTCCGTCATCCCGGGCCCTCGGGCCAGCTAAACCGCCGGGCGGCAATCCGCTGCCCGGCAGTGCGGCCGCAGGCCTTGTAGAATGAACGTTTACGTAAACGTCAATCAGGCGCCTATTGTAGGCGGGGGAACCGGAAATGCAAGTCCTCCCGCACTGCAGCATGCGCGGGCGGTCGATTGGCCCCTGCAAGCCTCACCCGGCAGGCGGACAAACCGCATTTGATGGCAATCGGGCGGCAATACCTCATGAATCCACAAGAATCCGAGCTTCACTATCCCTTTGGCGACACCCTGCCTGCCACTGGCCAGGCGCTGGCGGTCGCCAGCGGCGTGCGCTGGCTGCGCATGGGGCTGCCGTTTGCACTGAACCACATCAACCTGTGGCTGCTGGAAGACGGCGACGGCTGGACCATCATCGATTGCGGCATCGGCACCGATGACACGCGCGCAGCCTGGGAACAGGTCTTTGCGAATGAATTGCAGGGCAAGCCGGTGCGGCGGGTGATCGCCACCCATTGCCACCCCGACCATGTGGGGCTGTCGGCCTGGCTGTGCGAGCGCTGGCAGGTGCCGCTGGCCATGACCGTCGGCGAATATGCCTTTGCCCGCATCATGGCCGCCGGCCTGCCCGGCGCCGATGGCTCGTCGATGACGCCGCACTTTCGCCGCCACGGCCTGACCGACCCGGCCAAGCTGGCGCAACTGGACGGTCGCAAGGATTACTACAAGACGCTGGTGCCCAAGGTGCCCGAGCATTTCCTGCGGCTGGAAGAAGGCACGCCGCTGACGATAGGCCAGCACAGCTGGCGCGTGATCACCGGCACCGGGCACTCGCCCGAGCATGCGGCCCTGTATTGCGAGACGCTGGGCGTGCTGGTCTCGGGCGACATGGTGCTGCCGCGCATCTCGACCAATACCTCGGTGTTCGCGATCGAACCCGAATCCGATGCGGTCGGCCATTACCTGACATCGCTGGAAAAATTCCTGCCCCTGCCCGAAGACACGCTGGTGCTGCCCTCGCACGGCAAGCCTTTCCGCGGTCTGCACAAGCGCATCGCGCAGCTGCAAGCCCACCATGCGGAGCGGCTGGACGAGGTAAGGGTCGCCTGCGCTACGCCGCAGTCGGCGGCCGACATCGTGCCCATCATGTTCCGGCGCGAACTGGACATGCACCAGATCACGTTCGCGATGGGCGAGGCGCTGGCCCACCTGCACCGGCTCTGGTATGCGGGCGAACTCCAGCGGGAAGCCGGTGAAGACGGGGTGTTGCGCTTCGTGCGGATCGCGTAGCGAACCTGCCGCGCCGCAGGTTACGAGCGGGACAGCCTTCAGGAGGCGCGCGGGGTCGCGCGCAGCGGATCAACTGACGGCCAGCTCGCGCAGGTAACGCAGCCCCGCGATGGCGCGGCTGCCATACCAGGACAGCATCTCGCCATCGACCACGCGCACCGGCTTGCCGAGCTGGCGCTCGAGCGCATCGGCATGGGCTTCGGTGAAGCGATACGGTTCGCTGGAGAGCAGCACTTCGTCGACCTGCCGGGCGACCTCGTCGCTCCAGCGGAATGCCGGATACCGCGCGTCTGACGGCGCTTCCCATTGCTGCCAGCCGACCAGTGCCAGCATGCGCGCGATGTAGGTGTCACGCGACACCGTCATCCACGGATCCTGCCAGATGCAATAGAGCACGCGCTTGCCCGCCCCACCCTTTTCGCTCAGCCTCGATGCCAGCTCGCGCGTCAGCGCCAGCTCGCCTTCCAGCTGCGCGCACAAGGCGGCGGCGCGCGTCTCGGCACCGAAGATGCCGCCCAGCAGGCGGAACATCGGCAGGTTGTCTTCGGGCGCGACCGGATGGGTGACGATGATTTCGGGCACGAATTCGGCGATCTGCTCGACCGTCGGCTTTTCGTTTTCATCGATGTTGACCACCACATGCGTCGGCTGCAGCTTGCGCAGCTTGCCGAGGTTCACATCCTTGGTGCCGCCGACCTTGGCGATCGGCGTCAATACCTCGGCCGGATGGATGCAGAAGCCAGTGCGACCCACCAGCCAGTGCGCCAGACCCAGATCGCAGATCAATTCGGTGACCGAAGGCACCAGCGACACGATGCGCGGCGACTCACCGGCTTTGACCGCCCGATGCACGGTGCCGATCGCATCGACCAGCATCTCACCCGCGGCGGAAAATTCCCTGGCGGTGAGGTCGCTCATCGGGAAGCGCGACCCTCGATGTCCTGCACCGAGGGCTTGCGCGGGGCGCGTGCAAAGGCCGCGTCATACAGCCAGTTCGGCATCAGCTTCAGGGCCCAGGAGACGATGCGCATCGGCCACGGGATCACCGCATAGCTGCGGCCGGCGGCGATCACGCGCAGTGCGCTTTTGGCGAAACGCTCGGCCGGCATCAGGAAAGGCATGCGGTAAGTATTGACTTTGGTCATCGGCGTATCGATGTAGCCCGGTGCGATCGTGACGACGCGCACCCGATGCGGGCGCAATTCGATCCGCAGGGACTCGCAGTAACTGATGACGGCCGCCTTCGATGCGCTGTAAGCCTCGGCGCCAGGCAGGCCACGTATGCCGGCCACGCTGGCCACGCCGACCAGCCGCAGGTCGCGCGCGCCGGCGGCGGCCTGCGCTTTCATGCTGGCGATGAAGGGGGCGAAGGTGGCCGCCGTGGCCACCACATTGGTCTGCAGGATGCGCTCGATGACGGCGATGTCGCCATCGCGCTCGGTCAGCGTGCCATAGGAGATGCCGGCACTGGCGATCACGATGTCGACGCCACCGGCCGCGCCGAGGAAGTCGGCAGCGGCTGCGGCCAGTGCCACATGGTCATTCACGTCAACCGCGTACACCCGGTGGATGGCCGGATTGGGCAGTGATGCCAGCAGTTCGTCGAGCTTGTCGCGCCGCCGTGCCAGCAGGCCGAGCCGGGCGCCGCGCGCGGCGTATTCGCGCGCCAGCGCCGTGCCCAGCCCGCTGGAGGCGCCGGTGATGAAGACGCGCTTCACGCCCGCCGCCTGTGTTCAGTCAGGTTCAGGAATCCGCCGCTTATTTCTTTTTCGCGACCAGTGCGTCCATCACCTGCAGGGTGGCGGCATTCATCTGCGCTTCGGATGCGCCGCGCATGGTCTGGCCGACGATCGACGGCGAGGTGATGTACTGGCCATCGATGGCGACGGTCGGCACGCCGTCGATGCGGAAGGTTTCCTGCAGCTGGCGCACGCGGCTGACCTTCGATTGCACGGTGAAGGAATTGAAGGTGTCGACGAACTTCTTCATGTCCACGCCCTGCTTTTCGATGAAGGCCATGATCTGCTCTTCGCGGTCGAGTTTCTGGCGGCCGGCATGGATGGCGTCGAACACGGCGCGGTGCAGGTCGAGGCGATTCATCGTCTCCAGCGTGTAATAGAGCTTTTGCTGCGGCACGAAGGAGTCGCGGAAACCGACCGGCACGCGCTTCATCACGATGCGGTCGCCCTGCTTCTTGATCCACTCGGCGAGATGCGGCTCGAACTGGAAACAATGCGGGCAGTTGTACCAGAAGAATTCCAGCACCTCGACTTTTTTGCCGGTATCGGTCGGCACCGCTTGCTGCAGCCGCTGATACTCCTGACCTTCGACGGGCGCCGTCGGGGTGGCGCCGGCCGACAGCGAAATCAGTCCGAAGCAGGCAATGGCAAACAGGCGTGACAGGCGTCGCATGGGTTTCCTCTGGCTAGGTTGGTCTTGTCAATGGCGGTAGTGAGTCAGGTGCTTCCTTGCTGGCTGGCTGACTTGCGTGCTGGCCGCCCGCCCGCTGCAGCATTGTGCATCAGTCTGGCGCAAGTCACCGGCCGCCGCAGGCGCGCTTACGTATCCTTACTTTGGCACGCGCACGACGGCGGCATCGACGCCATTGTCGGACAGGCGCACGCGCGCGCGATTCATCGCATCGACATCGGCAAACGGGCCCACGCGCACCCGGTACAGCGTGCCCAATTCGGATTTGCGCTCGGCGATACTGGCCGCCACGCCCATCAGGGCCAGGCGGCCCTTGGTGGCCTCGGCATCCTGCTGCTCGCGGAAGGCGCCGGCTTGCAGGTAGTAGGTGAAGGCATCGCCGCCGCTGGTGCTGGTGCTGGTGCTGGTGCTGGTGCTGTTGGCATTGGCCGCGGCCGGGCCGGCGACGCTGCCGGCCGCCGGCGCCGGCCCGGGGCCGGGTGCGGCCTT
>JACCDG011848302.1_pt1 | contig 12146 bp, 9 predicted proteins | sample 7442471 | NCBI WGS metagenome assembly JACCDG01 (sample SAMN15323444, study PRJNA562643) | freshwater metagenome | isolation source: river surface water | place: USA:Blue River Watershed | collected 2017-08-17 | reverse complement strand
TGGACTGACTGAGTATACACAGGGAAAATCATTAATTTCATCTAAAAATTTAGCGCCGATATATACGTTTCTATGCAAGTCTGTTTTAAATTGATAAGAGCCAATATAGCTATACCCATCAATTAGTCTTAGTTGTTCTACTATATAATTATTTATATCAGTCCTGTTACTCATATCTCTATTCTTTCTTAAGTATAGCACGTCAATTTTGGGTTGACAAATATTATTTTTTTAATTATCAAGTTCTCTAATTAAATTAAGCTGCCGTCTCAAACGTTGCTGTAAAACATAACGAATCGAACCTTGAACTAGACTAGTTACCTCATACCCATATTCCATATTTTTATCATAATATGGCAAATAAAAATAATTCATAACTCCACGTCTATAGTCTAAAGCAGTTATAGTAAAGCTTTCTCTAAAAACCCCACTTCTAGTAGTCATTATAGGTGGTCTAGCAGGTACGCTAGGCGGCTTAAATGGTCTCATTCTGCGTAGTATTTCTCTACGTATTAAAATAGTTAAATCTAATGCACTCACAAATCTACCAGCTATAAAGTCATCTTCTGTTTTTACCATAGTTGCAGTAGAAGTCGGAATACCATTAGGGCCTAGATAGCTTACATTTACAGTTAACTCAGAAAAATTAGCTGCTCCAGATTTTTTTAAGTTCTTGATGCCTGCCTCAAACTCACCAATAGTTTTAGCATTATACTCTTCTGCTACGCTAGCTATTTTAGAAGATATTTCGCGTTCTTTACTTGGAGTTATTTTAGTATTAAAAGTCTCAGTCTTCGGGTCCCAAGTAATACCAAAATCTTTAGATCTAAAAGAATCTCTAGTAAAAGTTAGCTTGTAATGTTTAATTAATCCACTAGCAATAACAGTTATGTCAGTACTGCTGGATTCTTTATAAAATTGATCTTGAAGACTAGTGTCGCTTATTATAATTTTCTTTATTTGTCTGCGCGCAGTATTCAAATCTTCTTCTATACTATTAACAGTTTCTAAACTAGAAAATAAACGCATAAAACTATTTCTAATATCTATAGCAGGAACCGTAAAAGTATTAATAGATGGAGAAGTCCCTGCACTAACACTTGCATTTATTATGCTTTGTAATTTTGTATTAACTGCTTTTTGATATTGTACCTTATTCTTTGTACTAGGTTCACTATAGTCACTTATATAATTTCTATAATTAGTTAATACCATAGGAGTTAGTAACGTTACTTTAGTATTAACAATCATTACACAACTAACCTATATAGATTTAACACTCTACGTACCTGTGGTGGAAAATCGTCAATGCTTAGTTTATGAGATTCAGATGTATCTCCTTGCAGAGTATTTCGCACACTACCGCTACGTCCTTTATAAATTACTTTTATCATTTCTAAAGCAGCCAGCTTTAAATCTTCAGGTACTGTAGCGTATCCGCCATTGTACTGAACCTGTACTCCACGAGGGTAGTTTCTAAACTTTAGTGGCCTAAAGAAACCTAATTCAGGTTTACCTCCACCATCTCCAGTATCAAAAGTTACTTCACCTGTTATTGGATAGAAAGCATATTGATTAACTGTTCTAGATAAATCGAAAAAGCTAGTAGTATTATTAGAACCATCAAATCTCATTAGTAGTTTAGTTGCTCCAGTAGCTGGAAGAGGAAAGTTTGGGTACTCGTAAGCAGCAGTATACTCAGCATTATGAGTTATTCTTACACTATCTATATATCCAGTCATAAACTTACCAATATCAACTCCGCTATTAAAGTTAGGTATAAATACTGCACTATTAGAAGTAGCTACTATGTTACCGTTATTAAATAGTCTAAAAGTATTACCATCTCTACTTATGCCTAAATGATAAAACTGATTTGAAGCAATAGTAGAATTAGATTGAGTTATACTAAAAGATTCTGCGCCAGCAACACTAAAGCTTATTCCACTAGAATTTGCTGAAAGAATCCAACTGCCAGTAGTATTACTGCTACTAACTAAATTCTGAGAAGTAGTAGTGATATTATCAAAACGTGCAAATAGTTCTATAGTAAAATCATCTACACCTAAATCCCAATCTTCACTACTAGAAGCACTAAGAGCACTGGAGCCATCTAATTTTATACTAGAACGCCCAAATTGCTTTACTCTAGTTTTTAATACTGGAGCTCCTGTAATCGCTATTGAATGTGCTACGCCTTCTACAACTATAGGCTGCCCATTAGTATCTGGCCCACCAAGAATATATTGTTCTATTCCATCATAGTGAGAAACTTCATAAACGGAGTTTATTGGCGGGTTAGCAATAAATACAGAGGCACTGCCCCCATCAAAATACTCTGTATATGTATCTGCACCAAATTCTCTACCACAGTAAGAAGACACTAGGCTACTTACTTGTACTGCAATATTACTAAGTCTTCCATCTTCATCTGTATTTATAGTTTTGATGGATAAAAAGTCTTTTATCTCAGGTAGGGTTACTAATTGACTCATGCAAAGTCTCCAATTTTTTTATGATAGAATGGCGCAATAACTTAGCAGGAGATGAATCTCTATAACTGCCATGTAGAATCTTCCAAGCGTCTAATTCTAGTCTTTTTATAGTTAATTCTTTATGTTTTTCAACATCAGCAATAGAAAAAAAGTTATAAGCGCCGTTAAAACTATTCCCACTTGCTATGTAAGTCTTAAATTCTTCATCAAAAGTTATATAATCGTGTCTAGCTCTATCTATAATACGTATTTTTTCTTCAAAACTAATCATTATATACCCCTTTCTTTTTCCATGCCTCTAACTTATATGGGCTTTCTCCCGATAAAAAAGTAGGGCCTTGATTAAAGCTTTCAGAAACTGTAGATACTAGTCCGGGCAAAGCCTCTAGGTAGAATTTAGAGGTAGGTTTAAAAGTTTTACCTATTAGTGCTTCTAGTTTAATCCAGTAAAAAGTACCAACATAAGAATATGCCTCACCTATATTGTCTGGTAAAAAACCTTTTTTAGATACTCTACAGCTACCAAAAGTCTTATATTTTTTATTGGCAAAAGGTATAGAATCTACTAAAATAAGAGTATTATGAATTAGTACATCTGTCCACGTAGAGGTAGCTATACCATCTTCGCTTTCTGGATGATATGTTACTCCCTTAGAGTGGCAGTAATATAGAACACCTTCTTTGCTCTTACTTAGTAAATATGGTAAGCTAGTATTAAAAAAATGAGCTGTTTCTCTTAGCTCATCGTTTTCTACAGTAATAACAGTAAATCCTAGAGTTTGTAGTATTTTTTTGGTTAGGTCATGTATTTGCACTTCAGTATTAACTTTAGTTATAGTAGCTATCTTTTCACCAGTAAATATGCTATTATGTTTAACTAGTGTTTCAATAATTTTTAATACGGCTGGGTGATCTAGCGTATGAATATGACATATTATGTGTTTTAACATGTTTACTCCAATAAAAAAGGTGGGGGCAGCGCCCCCACCCCAAGGTAGTTTTTAAGTATTGTTATTATTAGCTTGCAGTAGTGATTAGTGAAGCATAAGAATAACGAGTGCTTAGTGCAGCATCTGCAACAGTAGTTAGTGCCTTGAAGTCAAAGCGAGTGCTTAGATACATTGCAGTAACTTGTTGTTGTGGTAGGTATTCGCTTTCGATTTCCATTGCACGGCGCTCACCGATAATGAAGCCTGGCTTGTAAACTAGAACACCTAGATTGCTATCAGCAGCTGATGCAGTATCCATAAACTCAGAGATGTATAGTGGGATACCGTATACAGCACCAACGCTACCAGTTAGGTAAGTAGCCTGAGCACCGAACTTATCAACAGTTTGGAAATCAGTGTTAGTTACTAGGTTGTTATAACCTTCTACGCTAGTGATGTAGGCTAGGTTTGTTCCTAGAGCTAGACCGTATCTTCCAAGCTTTAGACGAGCAGCAGCGATATCGCTTGGGTCAGCTTTATCAATAGTAGTACCTGTCTTTGTAACTAGTCCACCAACTCCTGCTGATAGTTCTACTAGACCCTTGATAACAGAAGCGTATGCGCCTGCACCAGTTAGAGCGTTAGAAGCAGAGAATGCACTTAGTGAGCCGTCACCACGTAGAATTGCCTTGTCGATACCACGAGCTAGACGACGAGTAGCTGCTTGACGTAGGAAGTCGATTAGTGGTAGAATTGTATCTTCTTCTTCGTCCTTTGCAATGTGAGTTGCAACCATGAACTTCTTTGGCTGAATGTTTACAGCACCAATTTGTGCCTGACGGCTAGTTGGTACAGTAGTCCAGTCAGTTACGCCAGCGGCAAAGCTGCCACTTGGGAACTGAGCTACGAAATCGCTAGTATCTTCGTCAGCAACTGGAATACGGAAATCTTTTGAGTTTACTTCAATGCGGTTAAACATTGGAGCAACTACTAGTTGCTGCTGCATTTCGTGATAAACGTTTGTGCTGAAAGCTTCGTTTAGGTTAGTATCGGTTAGAACGGCCTTCATGCGGTCGCCCATACGAGTATTGAATATGCTCTTGTTTAGTGCACGAGCTAGGAATACTGCGTTAGTCTTGTCCTTATCTGAGAATTGCTCAGTAGTACGTGACTGCTCAGCAAAATGCATCTTGCTTGACTGCATTGCACTTGCCTGCTCACGATAGGCCTTTAGCTGGCCCTTTAGTTCTGCTAGTTCTTCCATAACACGACGGTCAGGTTGACCTCCGGTTTCGCTTGCACGGTATTCAGCAGCTTCGGCCTTTAGTAGGGCTTCACCTGTCTTTTCTACTAGTTGTGCAACGCGTGGCTCAGCAACTGAAGCTACTGCAGTCTTGGTTTCTACCTCGCCTGCGGATGCTTTAGTGCTAATTGTGATTGGTTCACCTACGTTTTCAGTAGACATTTTTTTGTTCTCCTCATGAGTTTGATGTATATTATGGCCATATACTTTCAACATAAGATCTCTATTGCTCTCCGCTGGAAGGCTTTGTAGAGTCTCTACAACCATATTTGACTTATTAGCTAGATAAAAATGAGAATCATTCCAGTTAGTGTAACCTAACGAAATAAGATTTATTGTGTCATTTAATGCACGTTGTAGTGCTTTATTATTTTTTACACCGTCAATATCTTTTAGTGCAAATAATTCTAGTTCAGATTTCTTTATGTTTTGTTTAAACTTATTAATGATAGAAACTTTTTCTTCATCACTAAAGGTTTTTTCATTTACTAGAAGCAGATGAATATCGTATTCGGTATCTAGGTCCCAGCTATTTAGTACAATTGTGTCTATAGCGCTTACACTTAGTGTTTTACCTAGTCCTTGACCTACTGCATCGCATAGTTCAAATTCAAATACTGGGTCTGCCGCAGTAGCAATTCTATTTGTTTTATATCTTTCACCTGCGATAACTACAAAAGTTTTTTCAGTTATCTTACTAGTATCTTCACTTAGTAAATTAACGAAAGGAATTGGCTTCATTGGGTCTTCAGATACAACTGCTTCTTCTGTATCTGTTTTTTCTTCTGAAATATCAGCTTTTTCTTCAGTAGCAAAACTAGCTTTAAACTGTGCGTAATCTGCATCACTTTCAAAGCTCTTACGTACTGAGAATAGTGAATTCTGGTTAGCAGGTACACTAACTACACTAATTTCTAGAAGTTCTAGATCTTTGATGAAAAAAACATCACTTACTTTATCATAAGTAGCATCTTTTACTCTAAATCCAACGCTAAAGCTTTTTAGAACTCCATCACGAATAAGTGTTTTTACACCGTGCTGAGATTCAGCTGCGTCACTAACACTAGCTTCAACAAAAATACCTTTCTTGTCTACTCTAATGTTGTTCACTCTACCAATAGGCTTACTATGGTCATGCTGATATAGAAGAATAGGGTTACGTCTAAAATGATCGACGCCTTTTACCCAAGCTTCTGAAAGTACTATATCGCCTGTTCTATCTTTATCTGACGTATTAGCGTAGCCGGCAATTTTTAACGATTTGTTATCTGATACGCCTTTAACGCTAAAATCGTCTGTGTTTATAAAAAACGTTTTTTGCATTTATTGCTCCTTAAGTTTCTTTTGCAGCATCTGCAGGAATATCAGTCGCATCTTCATTTAATGGCCTGCCTCCAACATCTGGGTTAGTAGCGCTTCCTGTAATATTTTGCGGTAAACGAATTGTATTTGTAGCTGGTTCGTTTATCGGTAAGAACCCTAGTCTAATTCTAGCTTCATCAGCAGTAATAATTCCAGAGTTTACTAAACTAACATAATACTGACTTTGGGTTCTTAAATCTGGCTGCAGTGCGGTAATAACACTTTTGTCTGGTTTTATCGTACTAGAATTAAAGTACTGAGTAAACGCACTAGCAAACATTGATACTATAGGTAGAATAGTTTGCTCGTAAAATAATACTTGGTTAGCTGAGATATTGGCGTTATTACCGCTCTTCATTAGTACATAAGGTACACCGAGAGCTTTTGCCATGTCTTGTTCTAAACGCTCTATACTAGATTCGAAATCTAAACTTTGGAAGTTTATATCACTAAACTTATCAATTTTTAGTCCACCATCTAGAATTGCAGGGCTACGAGCCCCATCAAATATAGTAGCATAACTAGAACGCCAACTTTGTAGTAGTCTATCTTTTACTTTAGTGTTTAAAACTGAATCAGTAGTAAGAACTACTCCCGGAACTGCGTTATTTTTAAAGAACTGAGCCTGAAACTTGAGTAGGGCGTTATAAATATTTATAATCTTGCCTAAACTCTTTATCGGACTTTTTCCTCTAAATATGCTTTCGTCGTTATCCATCTTTATATGGATTATTTCATCTGCACTAAATTGAATAGTCTGTTGTTGCTTACTATCTCTAGCTGTAGCACTATAACTACTATAATTACTTGTAACTAAGAATAAATACCCACTTATAAAAGTTTTTGGGTCAGTTATTATTTGTACGTCGTTAGCAGGTAGCACATATAAATTGGCGCCATCGTAGTAAAAAAACGCATTTCCATCCATTAGTAAATCGAAGTAGGCTCTGCGAAAAAGCTTTATTCTATCTTCAAAAGGATTTGGCCTTTCATTAAGTAGTTTTGTTAACTTTTTTTCTGGTCCACCAACTATATCAAAAGGCACCTCTACGCAGCCACTAACAATCATTTCTACAGCACGATGAATTACTTCTATCTGGTCGTAAGCAGCTCTAAAGTCAACGTTAGTTTCTGGACTTGCATAAGGCTGACGAGTGTGTATGCTAGCTTGTGCGGGGTTAAGCTTTTCTCGAAGCCAACCTAGTGGTCCTGTTGCCATTGTTGATTGCCTCCGTATTTTTCTTTTTGTTTATGCAACCATATTCTCACACGGTCGCCCATATAATTAGAGTAACTTTTACCATATAACTGATGTAGCTTTAAATGATGCGGCTTACATAGTGAATATAGATTATCGTTGTTTAAAAACTCAGCGTTATCTTCTTCAAACTGCTTTCTATTCTGAAGCACATCGTCATCGCAAGTTATTAAGATTTTATTCTGTTTTACCCAAGTATGCCAAAGTTCGCTAACACTATATATGTGGTGAAGTTCTATTCTTTCAGTGGTGCCACAAATAAAACAAGGTTCAGGATCTTTATAATTACTTTTCATTCCATCACGAATCCACTTTACTGGTAGCCGCGTAAATGTTTTATCTTCTTCCACTTCTTTCTCCATTATAGATATAAAAAATCGTATTGTCAAAAATAAAAATATAAAAAAATAGTAATGCCTTAGCCACTATAAATATCTATAGCACTTGCTTTACTATAAGAATAGATAGCATACCTAACGGCATCACAAGAGTGAGAGCTCCAATCATGTACTGGTTTTACTTTTTCGGTCTTACTATTCCAACGGTAAGCTACCATGCTTTTATAGGTATGCATAGCATTATTAATGTCTACTATAATCTTATCTTGAACTATTAAAGACTGTATATGCGCAATTCCATCAGTAACACTTTTTATAGCATTATCGCAATATATATCATATTCATAAGCTAGATCAGCTTTAGTTTGTTGCGCTGCGCTATCTATATAAATAAGCTCTACACCCCACTTGTCTATTAGTTCTTTTATGCGCTCAGCATGTACGCTAGTGGCCTGTTCACTGGCGCTATATTCATCAACTATAAAGAAATTTACATCATCAGTAGCTATAACTACAAACGAAGTATCATCTCGATAACCCATATCCAAACCTGCAATAAAAGTAAAGCGCTCATCACCTGGCTCTATTTTGAAATGAGCTTCTTCACTAGTTAAGTCTACTAAATGTTTTTCTTCATCTATGGAATAGATTTGCCCTTCGAATACGCTCCACTCGCAATAATATTCCTGTCTGAATATAGGTTCTGGTAGTGTTTTTCTAGCTTCTTCAATATCTGATTTTTGTAATCTAGGATTAGAATGCCAAGGGTATAGGCCACTTCCCCATTCTGGATATTCTGCATCTTGACCGCGTAAATAGTAGTTATAAAGATAATTTTCCTTGCCGCGAGGAGTACTAATAAAAAGTGCTCTAGAGTCTGAGAATGTAGATAGCGCAGGACGTAAGTCACGAGTAAAATACTCATCGTTAGCTATTAGTGCAGCTTCGTCTACAATTAGTAGATTTGCAGCACGTCCAACTAGTGATTGTCTATTCTCTGCTGATAGTAGTCTCAGTGTACTATCATTTACTAGCTGTACTACGTGATCTTTTTGGTTAAATCTCTTAGTCTCAATACCAAAACTTTCAATAAGCTGAGTTGTATAGTCCCAGATAATTGAACTGAGGTTAAAGTTTGGTGCAACTACCAGAACTTGTTGATTTGGTTCTAGTAATTTTCCTAGTGCTAGTACTGCCGCAGCACTGGACTTACCAGTACGACGAGCGCTTATATGCACCCAGAAACGACGTTCACTAAGACCTTCAATCATAGCTTCTTGACTAGGATTAAATTCAGTGAAGCCATATTTAGCTGGAAGCTTAGACACTAACCTGTCAATTGGAACTCTAAAATACTTTTGATTACTCATTATTTACTCATATTGTTGTGTATTTCTTAAAAAACTCATCCATCTGCTCAACAGTTTTATTCTGTGCATTACCTACTGAAATTATCCAAGGTTCTACTCTAGTTATATCAGTAGATTTAGTTGCTTTTACAGTAGCAGCGAACTGTTGTTCGGTAGGTAACTGAGATATTGCAGATACCACCATTGCCGGAAGTGAGCCATTCATCCAATTCATAGCTTCAGATTGGGTAATCCATCCCTCATCTACAAAACCTATAAGAAGTTGTGCAAAAGATAATTTCATTTTTTCTCGGATTATATATACTCTTTCCCACATAAATTCTTCTGTAGGAGGTAATAAGTTAACACCATCATATCGCCATCCCGGACCAGCGTCTATTGGAAGAGTAGTCCAAGATTCTAAGTGTTCTGGTACCTCATCTAGTAGATAAGACTCAACTACAATACCATTTTCTATTTTAGCTTTTACAAACATTAATTAACTCCATGGCCCAAAAGTATCATCGGAAGCAAATTCAAAAATTCTACGGAAACGAGCATAACTACTAGCAGCTATAATTGCTGAAGCGCCATTAACTAATGCTATAGAAGGTATTATAGTGCCTGATGCGTTATTAGCTATTACACCTTTAATAAGTGCTACAAGACCTGTACCAGTGCCTGTAGTAAATATATTAGTAGCAGAACCTGTACCTGTCCAAGAAGTTATTTCTGCCGCACCTGCAGTAGTGGGGGTACTAGTATCAAATCCTATAGCCATAGATCTACCAGAAATGGAAGTTGCGCTGCCTGCTCCTAATAAATCTATCTTTGCATTTCCTATATTTGCACTCATTCCTGTTATATATATAAACATCTCGTACTCAAAACGACCATCTGGTAATGTAAGAGTGCCATTAGTAGAGGCATTTCCAAATATTTTTTGCATAGTCGTAGTATTAGTTAAGGTATATGTTCCAGTAGGGGCTATGCTATATTCTGCGCCTCCCCATGTAGGGACACCTGAGTCCCCTCCTGATTTTAGTACATCACCTTGTATTCCATAAAGACCTGAACCGCCTAACCCTATTTGTCCTTTAGGCCCAATTCTAAGTTTTTCAAGAGCATTTGCCCCTGTATCCATAACACCAAATACTAAGGCAAAAGTTTCAGTACCTAATCCAATATTTGAAGAACGAGCTTCGATTACTGCGCCTACTTCTATATTATTAGCTGTGGTCTCCACTGCAAATTCTAAACCAACCCCAATACCTACTGCAGGGTTATTAGTAGTTTGTTTTTCTATGCGCATAACATCAGTTACACTATTGTTAGCCGTATTTACAACTAACGCATGGATTACGTTATTAGGGGCGAGAGTGCCTACTCCTAACCTTCCAGTACTTGTTATGCGTAAAGCCTCAACACCAGCTGTTTCTAAAGATATAGTATCTGGTTGAAATCTAATAGCAGTATCCGTATCTCCATCATGAATAATACGCTCAGAGATAGTTATATCTCCTGTAAAAGTAGGACTAGCGGTATTAGCTTTTATATTTATAGCACTATTTAAACCATTCCAAGTGCTAAAATCATTAGCCCGAGCTGTTAGTAGAGTAGCTCCATCATTTGATCTAGCAGTTAGTAAGGTAGCACCATCATTAGCATACGCTAAATTTAGAGTAACTCCATCATTTGCGCGAGCATTTAGAAGTGTTACACCATCATTAGCATAAGCATTTAAAACACCTATACCATCATTTGCATAGGCATTTAGAAGAGTAGCGCCATCATTAGCACTTAAAGTTATAAAGGTAGTAAAGTCATTAGAACGAGCGTTTAGTAGTGTTACGCCATCATTAGCATAAGCATTTAAAACACCTATACCATCATTTGCGTATGCTAAGTTTAGAGTAACTCCATCATTAGCACGAGCACTTAATAGAGTAGCACCATCATTAGCACTTAGAGTACTAAAAGTGGTGAAGTCATTAGCACGAGCGCTTAGTAAGGTAGCACCGTCATTAGCACTTAGAGTGCTGAAAGTATTAAAGTCATTAGCACGGGCAGTAAGTATCGTAGCGCCATCATTAGCACGCGCAGTATTTAAAGTAACTAAGTCATTTGCATATGCTAAATTTAGCGTAACTCCATCATTTGCGCGAGCGCTAGCAAGTGTAACCCCATCATTAGCATAAGCAGCATCTAAACTCATGCCACTATTTGAAGTTATATTAAACCAAGTTATATAATCGTTTGCATGGGCGCTTAGTAAGGTAGCACCGTCATTAGCACTTAGCGTACTAAAGGTATTAAAGTCATTAGCACTTAGAGTGCTAAAAGTTGAAAAGTCATTAGCACGAGCAGTTAGTAGTGTAGTCCCATCATTAGCACTTAAAGTTGTAAACGTATTAAAGTCATTAGCTGTTAAAGTTGTAAAAGTAGCTAAGTCGTTAGCGCGAGCACTAGCAAGTGTGGCTCCGTCATTAGCACTTAGAGTACTAAAAGTATTAAATAGATTGGCGCTTACTGTATTAAATGTGGCTAAGTCATTAGCACGGGCGCTAGCTAGAGTAACACCATCGTTAGATGCATAAGCAGCTTGAATAGTTACTAGCTGTACGCCATCTAGAGTATCTGCATCTAGACCACTACTAGCACCATCGTTACCTGCGTTCCATACAGTGTTGCCATTTAGAGTCATACCACTATTGCTTAAAACTAAAGTCTGTGACCATACAGGAGTAGCTTCTGCAGTACCAATATCCGCAATTCTAATAATCATAGTTCCATGAACAGTTTCATGGTTCATAGCAAGCTGTACAGCGCCATCTCCTGTAGTAGTATAACGTTCAGCTGTATCAAAATAAGCACCGCCACGCATACCAAAACTAACGCCATCATTCCAACTAATACGTTTATTTCCACCACTATCTATTAGTAGTGCGCCTGTACCTCCGCTAAGCCATAGAGCAGCAACACTCTTACTATTACTAGTAGTATTAGTAAGACGTAGCATTGGATTGCCTGTTAGCGGCCCTTCAATAGTATCAGCTACATCACTACGTAGAAACTGAGTGCTATCTAGCCCATCTAGAGTAGCTGCGTCGGT
>JACCDG011775745.1_pt1 | contig 12148 bp, 25 predicted proteins | sample 7442471 | NCBI WGS metagenome assembly JACCDG01 (sample SAMN15323444, study PRJNA562643) | freshwater metagenome | isolation source: river surface water | place: USA:Blue River Watershed | collected 2017-08-17 | reverse complement strand
TCAGGTTGCTGAGGTGATCGCTGAGCGTCTTTGCACGCAGGACGACAAGGGCTACAAGGCCAACCTTCGTGCCGCCAAGCGCATCATGGCGGCACAGTGATGGATGAAATCGTCACGGATAAGGACGGTGAATGGTGCGAGCGGCGTGATCGCCCCAGCGAGGGCGACATCGTTTACTGCTATTCCGAAGCGGACGATGCTCTACATCGAGCTGAAGTTTGGCTTTGGCAAACAGGGAACACATGGATAGCGTGTCCGGCTTACGAAGTGGAAACTTGGTGGGACGGCGACCCTAGTGATTTTGGTGCGCCGACAAATTGGTGTCGGCCTATCTCTGACATCCCTGAAATTGCTTGCTTCTGGTTTTCGGTGAATCGCTGATGAGCGATCTCACGAAGGAAGAGATCCGAGAACTCGCATCCGATGTGATTGCTGAATGCAGTCCATACGTTGACCCCAATTACAGCTACGGCACCCCGCACGAAGATGTCGAAAAAGCCATCGAACGTTTCCTTACACGAAGAAAGTCCACCTAAATGCTTTTGACCACCGCAATGAACAGCGTCCTCGAAGTTTTTCCCCACGCAACGATCGGTGAGGATAACGAGGGACATCCACCACTGGACAAACAACTTCTACGCTTCACTTGACGGATATCGCTGATCTTGTGATTCGAGGTAAAGCTTCAACAATCCTCACTTCGATCGTAAACGAGATCCAAAAGGCTTGACGCACACGTCAAGGTGCGTTAGGAATAACCAGACCAAAGGAGAGTAACTTGACTAAGACTACTAAGCCCAAGGTGAGCAAGACCGCCGCCAAGAACGAGGTCGAGCGTCGAGTCGACAAGTGGAACGGCGACCACCGTCCCCACGACGGCACGACCCCCGGCATCCTTGCTTCTACGATGTCGCTCGCTGATCTGTGCGAGATCGCTGGCATCGACGTTCCAGTGAAGCCGAAGGGCGTCAAGAAGGCAGCAAGCAAGAAGGCTGCAAAGCCGCGTAGCCCGATGAAGGCTGCCGCTGCTGAGGCCGCGAACGCTGCCGGTCACAAGGCTGGTACTGCCGAGTGGTGGACCGTGTATCGTGCGACGACCGCTCAGTGGCGTCAGGATCACCCTGCCGACACTGAGAAGGCTGACCTGAAGGCTGTCTGAGCCGCACCGCATCATCTTCGGATGGTGCGGTGATCAGGGCACAGGAGGATGTTCCCTCCATAACGTTTGGTTTCCCCTGCCAGCGTTCATGGGCAGACCGTGGCCTCGTACACCACTGGCCCTCCTGTGTCCTGATCACCGCATCTCTTGGAGGATAATATGTTTCATGTTAGAGCATCTCCTTCTCTGACAAGGGCTCTCCGACTCGTTGAGCATGATCACCACCTTACTAAAGATGATAAGAGACTCATCAAAGCTCTTATCGAAGGTTACGCCATGCCGGTACCTGAAAGAACGAACAATGCGGCCACCAAGGCCCGATCGTTCCTTACAACGGCCCAACCGGGAGAACTTTGCGTAAACAACTCATATGCAGATTGGAAGAAGACCACCCGGGTCGCCATGCGGAAGGTGTAGCGACTTGGGCAAACAACCCATTGACCCCTGAGCAGGTAGCCGAGAGAGAAGCGAAGCGAGCCGCTGAAGCAAAGCGAATCAAGAACGACCTACTGGAAATTCACCGGGGACTATGACCGAATGACCGAATACTCTGATATCAATCATCTCGTCACAAAAAGCGCAGAAGGGAAAAAGCTTACAGATACTGATATGACCCTTCTCGAAAGCTATTTTAGCGACGAGCCTAACGAGTACATGAGAGAGGCCGTCCGTCGCTATTTCAAGACAGAATGGGCGGAATGGGAGATTAAGCAGGAACAAGACAGCGTTGACCCCGCTGAGACAATCAAGTCACTGCAAGAACTACACGACACACTGAGCAACATGGAGAAAAGCAATGAGACGACTTCTGACTTGGGCGCGAAAGCACTTCGGCCACAATCACCAGAACGAGTGGATGCCAAGGATCACCGATTGGACGAAGTGAACCAACCTAACAAGAAGAAATCGTTCCTGCGTAGAATCGGCTTCTATCTCTTCTTGATCGCTGTGTCCATCTTCGGTATCCTACGGGACCCATATGGATGGACGATCCCATATGGATGGACGATCCTCAGCTACACCCCCGTTTTCATCCTCTGCCTTACTGGCATCTACCTGGAGTACAACAAGAAATGACTTTTGGAATTGTAGACCTCAGCAATCAGGTCAACAACATCAACCTTCCTTCCCTTCGGTTCAAGCAGAGAGTCCTAGGCGGTCGATACTATGTCGCCTCACTTCGGATCTTCACCAAACCAGGCAAGTCCTTCAAGGAAGTGTCGGAGGCTATTGTCAACATGTTTGACAGTAGAGACGTTCTGCTCACCCATGAGGCCGGGGGAGCGAAGATCACTTCCTATGTCCAGTCGATTCATAGCAACTGGTGCATGAACGTCACCACTGCGACACACCCCCGCAAGGGCATTGTGATGATCGACGTGGATTTGGCTGGTACTGAGCCTTTCGTGATCGAGTCCCTTGCTCGCATCAAGGCCGCTTACCCCGAGTACAAGTTCAAGCAGCCAAAGGTCAAGGATGATCAGGTTGACGTGAGCTTCTGGCGTTCCGACCCTCGCTCCGGCAAGGTCAGTGAGAGTTCCCGCCGCCTGCACGTTGATCTGTGGAAGGCCATCAAGGCCAACTACCCGCCAGATGTTCGACGCCAGCTTGACAAGCTGATGAAGATGGAGAACCCCACATCCGGTAAGCTTGTTGTCCTTCACGGTCCTCCTGGTGGCGGCAAGACGCGTTCCATCCTCTCTTTGATGAAGGCGTGGCAGAAGTGGACTTCCGCCAATGTCGTCACCGACCCCGAGCGTCTACTCAACGATTCCAACTACCTCAACCAGATCATCTTTGAGAGCATCGAAACCGGTGGATGGATGTTCGTTGTCATCGAGGATGGTGACGAGTTCCTCAACGTTGATGCCAAGGACGCCAAGGGTCAGGACATCGGTCGACTGCTGAACCTCACGGACGGCATCATCGGCCAAGGGGTGAAGATTCTCCTTCTGATCTCCACCAACCTCAAGCAAGACAAGATGAACCCGGCCGTTGTTCGGGATGGTCGTTGCCTTGCAGAGATTCACTATCGTCCCTTCACTGTGGAAGAGGCGGCCAACTGGCTTGTCGGCCACGGCAAGACCAAGAAGAAGGCGTTGCAGCTTGCGGAGGGCAAGGCTGAGGATGGTGAGGTCACTCTTGCCAATCTCTACCAGTTGCTGTAATCTTCCGCTGTCCTCTTGATCTTGACTTTTGACTTGGAGAGAAATGGACATCAACCTCAATATTGTTCCAGTTGCCGAACTTGGCCCCAACCAGTTTTCTCGTTGTAAAACTCTAACGATGATTGGCGAAGGACTTGGCATTGGAATGATGCAAGGTCAATTGGAAGCCAAGCTAACTACCGATCACGCCGTTCTTGCGTTCTGCAACAGAATGATGGTAGGATGGTGTTTGGTTTCCACTGCCATTCCTCCCTCGTCTAGACCGGGATGGTCGCCGTGGTATCGGTATGACCCCAGTCGCCCGGTAGGGGATGCCTACTCCCCTATCTCTCTTCCAGTAGGACAGTTCTACGTTCACCCTGTTTGGCGGCGACGGGGAGTAGGAAGCGCCATCTACCGGCAAGCCGAAGCCGCCTTTGGAACCCTGACCACGATGCCGTGGGATGATCGGTCCAGAAGTTTTTTCAACTCACTTCAATCAGTGGCTCAGTGAAGCCGCTAGCCTTCTTGACCTTGTTGTTTCTGGCGGGGACCGTAAGGGTCATCATCAGTGAGGTCAACCAAAACAGGAAGAATCGGAAGAAAATCCGCCGTAAGGGTTGACTTCTTCCTCTTTCTCGATAATATCAGATCAGCCCAGCAGGAAGTTGGGCCGACAGGAAGACCAACTAGGAGAAATCAATGAACAGCATCACCCTTGACAACCTCAAGGCTCTTCGAGCCGCCACCAGCGTGACCTTCGGTTTCGAGGCCACTCCCACCGGGAACGCCTCCACCGTTCGGGCCACCAAGGCCGTCGACATTGGCGACGGTTTCGGTTCCGTCGAGCGTTACGTCGAGTTCACTTCGGCCGACGCCGTTGTGAAGGCTCGGATCAACAAGCCCACCGACGGCACTTGGACCTTCGATGACGCGAAGTCGAACCCGACTCTCGTCACCCTGTTCAAGTACCTGAAGGCCGGTGACGTGATCGTCCCCGTGTGGCAGGTCGATGACACCCCCGATGTCCTCGATGACTTCGGTCTGGTTCAGGACCGCCTTGAGGTTGTTGTGCTCCGTGAGCGCAAGAACGGCAAGAACCCCGGTTCCGCCACCTTCTCCATCGCCAACCAGATCGTGCAGGGGGACAGCGATGACCGCTTCGTGACCCTTTCCGATCAGGCCGTGGAGCCTGAGGTCGAGGATGCCCCCGACGCCTCGGATTCGGTCGACGCCGACGACTCGGTGGACGCCGACGAGACTCTCGCTACGGCGTGAGCATCGTAGAGTACCTCGCCACTCTCTCTCGCTTCTCTACGGGGAAGCGAGAGGGGTGGCGGTACTCGTCCTACGCTGAGCTTGTCCTTGACTTAGGGCAAGAGTGGAATCCAGCGCCACTACCACCAACAATTGAACACGGAACAAAGAAGGAGTGCTTCAGAAATGCGCTCCTTCTTGCTTTTGATAACTCCGACCTAACGTACGTTGAAGGTTGGGGAACTTCCATCATTCCAGTTGAACACGCCTGGTGCGTGGACTACGATGGCAACGTAGTGGACCCGACGTGGGATGACGGCTTCGAACGAGCCTACTTCGGTGTAGCAATTCCCACACAGATCGCAATACGGATCGTTACCGAAACCGGCTACTACGGTATTTTTGGTAACGACTTCCGAAACGACTTTGAACTCTTGAAGAACGGACTGCCAGATGAGTGAGAACCTAGACGTTCTAGCGAAGAACTTCGACAAGTCACGACAGGACCAACTTCAATTCAACCGTGCCTACTCCGCACAGACCGCAACCTTCTGGCAGAAGCGACAGGAAGCGACGGGGAACGACCAGTGACTTGGCGTAACCGTCCCGCCCCAACAAGTGAAACTGTTCGTGAATGGACAGTTTACACTACCGAAGTTGATGGAACGCATTGCGTTGGAACGTTCGACACAATCGTTGAGGCATGTTCCGCTGTAGTTGATATTGCCACTAACCCGCAAGACCTTGACCCTGTTGAAATGAGCAAGACACTTCAAACGGTTGACTGGCTGTTCGCCATCCACCCTGACGTTCAAGTTGAGCCGCCCGATGTGCTCAAACCCTACTATGAAAATGGTAGGTCGCTCAACACTGATGGTGGCCCCTACGACACGGGGTTTTTCTTGTTCAACCGCGAATATTTTGATACGTGGGACGAGTTCCGTGTCCGTGAGATCGCACACAGAGAACGGGAGAAGCGAGAGCGAGAAGAACTGTTTTCGAAGTATCTAAAGGATTATGATGCGTAACCGGGTAAAGAAGTTCTGGTCGTTCCTCGACACACTGTACATTACTCACCCTATCCTTGATGGAGTGCTAAGCGTAATCTTTGTTGTGACATGCCTTCTAGGGTTAACGTTCGTGATGGTGGTTGGGATTACTGTCGCCACCTATCTCGGTCGGATAGTGCGGGCTGAGCCGTGGACACTGGTTCTTCTGCCTATAGCTCCCATCACATGGTTTGTCACCGCTCTAGTGAGAGCATACAGAGAATGGGATGAACGCAATGAACCTGCGCCCTGACAACTTCACCACATCCGAACATCTGCTCGGCAAACCCGATCGACCCGAGACACAGGAACGCTGCACCGTCTACACGTACACGTCAAGCAAGACAACAAGTGACGTTGTGCGGTACAAGGGACACCTGCTGTTCCAGACCAATGATGGTGGATGGGGCTACGATCGAACGAGAATTCACGATGCAATCGTAAAGAGGTACGAACTGTGATTGTCCTGTTCAATGTTGCTACTGTCCTTGCAGTTGTCTTGATCTTGCACGGAATCACGGTCACCAATAAACTGCTCTCTACCAAAGATGTAGAAGCGAAGAAGAAGTACATAGCTCGCGCCACCACCGTGAACAGGGTGTTATTGATCCTCTGCGTTGTTGTAGTCGTTCTCGCAGTAATTGTTGCTGCCTCACTGTAAGGAAGATGCGTAGTGGAAACTGAACCGGTGCCCGACTACGTGCATTGGGTGGTTTGTGGTACGTATTGTTGGGATGTTGCTGATTTTCACTCTGCATGTAGAATCATTAGCATCCTGACAAAAACTCAAAGCAACGGCATGTTGCTATACTATCAGTTACTTCCTCAGGGCATGAAGCCCGCTAACGAAAGAAAGACTAAGTGACCGATTCAACTGTTATGGACCGAGAGATCGAGGAAACTCCCCTGTCCGTCACGGACCGAGCCGAACTAACCCGAATGCTAGACACATTCCTGGCAACCGGCGCAACCCGCAACATCGTCCCGATGAGCGAGGTTCAAGATTTGGCGTTAGATTTACGACTGATTCTTAATCCTGTGCTATCATCGTCGGATGACCAGTCAGAAATGCAGCAAGTGTGAAGAGGTAAAACCTCTAAGCGAGTTTTACAAAACAGGCAAACCGGAACCACTTAAACAGTACGCTGCTCATTGTAAATCTTGTCACAACAAGGGCAGTTCTGAGTGGCTAGCTAAACCGGGCAATAAAGATCGGCGTCGAGCATATGGAAGAACTTCCATGCAACGCTCGGGAGTTAAGGCTCGCGGCAAGGTACTTGATCACTACGGACGAGTATGCAACTGCTGCGGCGAATCTTGCGAAATAATGCTTCTCATCGATCATGTAAATAATGACGGCAAAGAGCATCGTGAAGAAACTAACACTAAACCTGGGCTACGGTTCTACCGTTGGCTGATTAAGGAAAATTTTCCAGAAGGGTTCCAAACCTTGTGTTTTAACTGTAATTGGGGCAAGTTCCGCAATGGCGGTACGTGCCCTCACCAGAACGGGGTATAGCGTGTGGTACCCTCCTTGACGTAAGCTCCCTCCGTGCCCCATGTGGGGCGACTACTGACACAGGATGACGATGGAATACAAAATTGAACGACAGACTGATGTTCCTCTAATTTTGGAGGGAACTAGGTTGGCTGACCAATCTAGTGAGGAACGAGGGTCTCAGCGTTGGCAGGAAATCCGTATCTACCGAGCCGACAACCCTGACGCAGAATTTCGATACGTGACAGAGGTTGTTGGTCAAACAATTGTTCAGGACGAGCGGGTGTACCGAACAGTTGTGAAGTGCAAAACTGCTGATGATGTACGGCAGTCACTTTTTCGAACCCGTCAGAATCGACGTTACCTCAACGACCTTGCCCTAGATGCGCTGCATGAAGCTGCCGAATCAGATCAAGGCATGGCTGAGGTTGTTGCAGGAGAAAGACTTTGACACAATCAGAACCCAGGACCAAACAAGAACTTGTTGACGCAGGTATTCCGCTCACCTACGATTCATGGACCGACCCTTGCGGTCAGACCTATGAACCCGGTGACTATGTAGCGGTTGCTGTGATCAATGGCCGTTCACCGCAAATGGTGATCGGTAAGGTCATCTCGATCAACCGCGTCAACTCCAAGCGGATGGAAATTGGTGACTTTAGTTACCATTACGACGATAGACTCAACGAGACCTACGTCAAGATGATCAACGATGGTGGATATGATCAATCTGAACTTGATGCCGCACGTAAGGCTCTTCGAGATTCCAGATACTCCGTGTTCACTCCTTCATGTACTGTAACCGTTGATCCAGTCATCGACGGCCGTAACTTCTACCGTTCAGGGATGAAGTTAGGCGCCAAGGTAAAGCGTGTCACTTACCAGTTCCCTGGCAACATCGTGAAGGTCGAGATCGACCCCAAGATTTACGAGCCGACGATTGAAGCCTTGAAGGAAATTCACCAGTCGCTCTAGTTCTGCTACTATGCTCCCTGAGAAAGAGCTTTGCCCCTTCACGAATTGACTGTGATCGTTCAAAGCTTGTGCATAGAGTAAAATGCTCGCCAAGGACAATAGCAACCAAATGATTGGGAATCTATTGTCACTATGACTATATGGTAATACCCGGCGAGCCTCTTTCTGCAATACAAAACCAAACAGACCAAAGGATAGACATGACCAAGCCCGCAAAGACCTACGCAAGTGACCTCAACCTCACCCTGCTCGGAACAATGACCCTCAGCGTTGACGCCGTACCGGCACGACGTTCCGAGGCTCGCATCGAGTTCAAGACCATCTCCCCCACCCGAGATGAGCCGACTCAGCTCCCCCAGGTGTTTTGGGATCAGGAGAACAACGAGCACTTCAAGCAGGGTGAGATGGCGAAGGCCCGTCTTGTTGACGGCGTGCTCCACCGAGTTTCTGCTGAAGATATCGAGGCGCTCAAGACTCCTGTTCTTCCGCCCGGTGAGGCGGTCGTCAGCACTTACAAGATGTCCGACATTGAGGATGTCACGAAGCCTGGCGGCACCCTGTATTGGCTGAAGCCGCACGCCCCGAAGGGCAAGGCTGTGCCGAAGGCGACGGAGCGTAACTACGCCCTGTTCGTGGATGTTCTTGCTGACTCTGATTTTGCGTGGGTCATGGAGATGACCCTGCGAGGCGATCAGAAGATGTTCCGCCTCATCTCCTGGGACGGGCGTCTTGCTCTTCAGGAGCTTATTCGACCCGGTGAGTTCAACGAGGTTCCGCTTGTCGAGTGCGACTACGATGAGCGTCTCGTTGCTGCCGCGAACGCTGCCGCTGAGGCGAATGTTCGTGAGTTCGACGCCGACGAGTTCCTCAACTATCACCGTGAGCGTGCGGCGCAGCTTGACGAGTTGATGCGTTCCGGCGAGTCCGTTACTCCTGTTGTCACGGCTGCTGCCGCTGAGGCTGAGAGCGTTGACGATGAGGCGCTTCTTGCGATGCTCGCAGCTTCGGCCACGAACGTTCGCAAGTCTGCCTGAGAGGAATCATTATGCGTATCGGTGCAGTAAAACTGTACGAGCCACATTACTTCGGTACACCGGACAACCTCACCACTGGTGTAGGTTGTGTCAAGGTTTTTCCGATTGCTATTGGCAATTTCATCGAACAGCGGCAACCGTGTGGGACAGTGATCGTCCCGAGCGAATCGGCTACTCGTAAGATTGTTGTTGCTATTTCCAAGTGGGATGCAAGTCATGGATTCCATAGCTGGGACTTTCCTGATCGTCGCAAGGACGATAGAATTCACACCACAAGGTTCTATGTCAAGGATTGGGAAACCTATGGAGACTACCGTGACAACCCGAAGTGGCCTTGGACTTGCGCTCTAGTCACCCCCGCCCGACTGATTCCCGCAACGGAATACGAGAACGCTGAGTTCCTTTTCCAAGAGTGGGAAGCAAGTGCGAACCTGGCGGAGCGTCACGCTACTGAGGCGCAGAAGGTAGCGGACAAGGCAAGAAGTGATCTAATTGGAATGCTGCTTACGGCCACTGAAGGATCAGGAATCTCTATTTCCAACCTCTACATTGATGAGGTTGGCGCCTTCGTGGTAGGGGCGATAGATATTCAGGCTGCACTGGACTACGCCGTGAAGAAGCGTCGACTCACAAGGGCACAAGCAAAGGTGTTTCCTTTCAAGGGAACCGTTAACCTGACTTCACTCGATGATGTTTTCAGCTACGTTGGCAAACCGAAGGGCTTTGATGAGCTCAAGGAAAAGGCTATCTCAACGAAGCAGGAAGCAAGGGAAGCCTGCGAGGTCTCCCGGGAACTCGCCTCCTGCAATCCCCGATACTGACTTAAGGACTTAACATGCAAGTTTGCAAAGAGCGTCATCTCATCTCCAAGTCTCACTACGCCTTCCCGTCGAAGTCTGACCCCACCAAGAAGCCGTACAAGGTCTACGCTTTCCGTGAAGGTGAACCGACCATGTGTACGTGCTACCCGTTCCTTACGGGCCGTGCCCGTGAGGCGAAGAAACTTGGCGTCACCGTGGACAAGATTGACTGGACGTGCAGTCACATCAAGCGACTCATGGCAAAGACGTGTGATTGGAAACAGGAGACTGAAGCCGATTACCAGTGGAGCCAGAAGTGCCCCAAGTGTGGCGACGAGCTGATTGATGACGACAAGATCACTCTTCCCGACGACCGGGAAGGTCAGATTGACGATCTTCGTGCCCTTCTTCGTGAGCTTGAAGAAGCCGAGAAGGATGCGAACGTAGATGCCAACGACAGTGCCTCGCAACTTCTAGACCTCATGAAAGGTAGTTCATGACCACCAACCCGATTGATCCTTTGAAGAAGCTGCGTGACCGCATTGCTTCCGAGTCCAAGACGGAAGGGTTTGTTTTGGAGCGCATGGCTGTCATCCCTGATGACGAGCCGTACATCGAACTGATGCTCACCCTTGATCCTGACGCTGCGCCAAAGGATGAGCTTGACGAGATGCTGAAGGGCATGGAAGAGGCCACTCGTCAGGCTGAACTGGAACGTAAGCAGGAAGAGACTCGTGAGGGTCTTCAGGATTTGCGTTCCGAACTTGAGCAGCGCCTGAACCGCCCGGAGGATGGGATTCTATGATGCAGGCTATGCTTGCTTGCCCTATAGATAATTATCTAGGCAGAGTTTCGATCGGCGCCCTAGAAACATATCTGACATCCCCTAGTTGGGGTGCTCAGGAAAAGGCCGACGGGCATCGGGTTCTCATCGAAGTCAACAACATCGACGGCGAGCGGATCGTGCGAGTCCTCAACCGTTCCGGTGAACCACGCGGCCACGTTGTCCCAAAGTTCATTACCGACACCTTTCAGAAAGTTCCCTTCACAGCGGTATTCGACGGAGAGCTTGTTGGAACTGCACCTAACCAGAGATTGCAGTTGTTCGACTTCCCTTACGCCGCCCACGGTGATTCAATCTTCTGTACGGTCACAACCCGCTACGAAGAGCGGTACTCAATCCTCAGCAACTTCATGTACGGTTGGAATCCAAATTCCAGCATCGAAGTGCTACCCCTTGCTGAATCCGAAGATGCCAAGAGGGCGCTTCTAGAATGGGTGGACCGTGAAGGCCGTGAAGGCTTGGTGTTCAAGAATCTTTACGACAGATATCGGCCCGGTGCCCGATCGCTCGGAGTGATCAAGTACAAATTCCGTGTTGATGGAGACGTAATTGTTCTTGACAAGGGCGTCCAAGGCAAGGACAATCTGGTCCTCGGAGCTTACGAGCCAGGGGGAACCGAGCCAATTGAAATTGGACACTGCACAGCTCTTGCAGGAGATGGTGATTCAATCCAAGTTGGTGAGGTCATCACCGTAAACTACGTTCACTTCTCCAAGGGGAAGCGGCTCGTCCAGCCAACCCTTCCCCGTCGACGGGTGATGCAAGACAAGGCTCCCCAAGAATGTACGACCGATCAATTTCGAGTAGCGTTCGGTAAATGAACGACATCCGCCGTGAAGTGATAGCAGCACTCAACGAAGTGAGACGGCGGCAACTTGTTACCAATGATGTTCTCGCAGAACGCCTAGGCGTAACGCCCCGGAGTGCAGGAACAATCCTCAGTCGACTCACCACGGGCTACAAGCACGTCAGCAAGTTCGAATCCATCGAACGATATGCTGAAGCCCTTGATGTTGACATCATCTACACCGCTCGCCTACTGTTACCTGACGGTAGCGAAAAGACAGTAACGGGAATCATTCCCCGAACCAAACCCCAAACCCACAGAAAAAGGAAACCATGACCAATCCGACCACCACCGCCCCTGTCCTTCAGGACAAGTTCCGGCAGTTGAGCGAGACGCTCAACCTTGAGATTGTGGAGCGCCGCCAGGAGATTCAGGCCACCATGCAGGGGCTTGTCGCTGGTGTTCCAATGTTCCTTCTCGGTCCCCCCGGCGTTGCCAAGTCGATGCTCGTGAACCGAGTGAACGCCTACATCTCGGATGCCAAGAAGTTCGAGGTCCTCATGACCCGATTCACGCAGATGGAAGAGGTCTTCGGTCC
>JACCDG011757166.1_pt1 | contig 12152 bp, 10 predicted proteins | sample 7442471 | NCBI WGS metagenome assembly JACCDG01 (sample SAMN15323444, study PRJNA562643) | freshwater metagenome | isolation source: river surface water | place: USA:Blue River Watershed | collected 2017-08-17 | reverse complement strand
GAAGGCGCAAAAGCTATCTGCAAAGAATGCGCTTAAGTTCTTCCATATTTCTGCAACTCACAAGCCAATACGGAGTCGAATCACGCTGATCCTTAAGTGTGATCTTGACACCGGTTGGAACCCAGAACTTAATCGCAAGAAATGCTGCGGGATCCGCATCTCGCGTGCGGAGCAATCTCATCTGATCGCGAGACAAGGTCTCAATATCGCCTAGGTATTTCAACTCAATATGAGCGCCACCTGCGAGGAATTCATTCTCATTAACAATAATTTCAGATTTCGATCTTATTGCAATGATGAAAAGTGCAATCGTTAACCCAATCAGTGAAACCAGGGCGCTCAAGTTTCCAAGAGCTGCCCAGACTGCGATTACCAATGAGAGAAACATGAAGTAGATGAAGGCGAGAAGCCAGAACGGCGGGCGAATCACTTCTCTAAATTGCATAAGCGCAAGGTTATCTCCTTATTTATCTGGATTTATCAAGTAATCTAGCCCTATGAGTCGAGTTGCAAGCACTACTCCACCAGAAGGCTCGGTCATCCCTGATCGCCATCCGCTCTCTCCAGAGACTGGCTCTCAAATACCTTCACACTTCGCTCATTGTTTTGGTTGCGGAGAACTTCACCCAACGGGACTACACCTTGGTGCGCATGTCGGTGTCGGAGCCGATATCACAGCTGAATTTACTGTTACCGAGAATCATCAAGGAGCACCGGGGCTTGCACATGGGGGCCTGCTCTCGCTTGCCTTTGATGAGGCTCTTGGAAAATTGATGTGGCTCTTGCGCGCACCAGCGGTAACTGCTCGACTCGAAACAGATTTTCTAAAGCCTGTACCAATCGGAACAGTTCTCCATATAACTGCCCAAATTACCGGTCAGGTAAATCGTAAGGTGTATTCAGAAGCGGTTGGACGACTCAACGGCCCAGATGGCGAGATTGCCGTGCGCGCTGCAGCGCTATTCGTCATTGTTCCTATGAAACACTTTCTTGAAAATGCTCCTGCCGATTACATGGAAGCGCTTAAGAAGAATCCACATCTTTTGACATTCGTAGACCCAGAATTCAACATAAATCCGTGAGAAATAATCTATGAACGATTTTCAGGTATTGATCAAGAGACTTGATCCCGATCTACCGCTGCCACGCTATTCAAAAGGTGGAGATGCTGGTGCAGATATTGTCTCTCGCATCGATATCACTCTGGCGCCAGGGGAGCGCGCACTGGTTCCAACCGGTGTTTCAATCGCACTTCCTGATGGATATGTGGCACTTGTGCATCCGCGTTCTGGTCTTGCAATTAAACATGGCGTCACAATGGTCAATGCTCCCGGAACAGTTGATGCGGGATTCCGTGGGGAATTGCAATGCATCATGATTAACCACGATCAAAAAGAGAGCGTCACATTTAAACGCGGCGATCGCATCGCACAATTGGTATTCCAGAAAGTGGAACGAGCGGAATTTATTGAAGTAGATGAACTTCCTGGATCTGGTCGTGGCACTGGTGGCTTTGGTTCGACGGGGCGAGCATGATTCACGAGAGCGATAAAGAGAAGATAATTGGCGCCTTTGGTGGCAAGAAGGGCCTCATTGATTCTGGAATTCCAGCAATCATCTTTCTTTTAGCATTTAACATCCGTAAAGATTTACAAGAGGCGCTAATTGCTTCTATCGCGGTATCTGCGATTCTTACAATTATTCGGCTAGTGATGAGAGATACCATCCAACATGCAGTTAGCGGCTTTATCGGGGTTTTGATCTGTGCGTGGTTTGCTAATCGAACCGGCAATCCATCTGATCTCTATATTCCGAAGCTTCTGACAAATCTCGGGTATGGAACCCTCTACCTCTTAGCTAACTTAGCGGGGTGGCCGATACTCGGATTGATGCTTGGGCCTATATTGGGAGAGAACTTACTCTGGAGAAATAATCCAGAGCGTAAACGCGCATATATTCAAGCTGGCTGGCTCTGGGTGGCGATGTTCTTTACCCGCATTGCGGTGCAGTACCCAATCTATAAGAGTGGAAATCTCAATCTTCTAGGAACGGTTAATCTCGCTATGGGTTATCCGCTCTTTATTGCTACTGCATACGGCTCTTGGATGATTCTGCGCCGAGTTCCAACTGTTAAAGCTTAAGAACGGGCGATAAAGCAATCTTTAATCTGGTCTTCTGCCGCTGCAGATGCAACAAATAGAAGTTCATCACCTGCGATAAAGAGATCACTCGGAGCAGGAGCGATGACTCGGCCATCGCGAACAATTGCTGCAAGAGATGCATCTTGAGGAAGCGTTACCTCTTCAACAGTCTTACCAATGCAAATTGAGGAATCAGGCAAGGTGATCTCAACGAGATTTGCCTGCCCCTTTCTAAATGAGAATAAACGTACGACATCGCCAACGCTTACTGCTTCTTCTACAAGAGCTGCGATAATTCTTGGAGTCGATACAGCAACATCAACACCCCATGATTGATCGAAGAGCCATTCATTCTTTGGATGATTAATTCGAGCTACGACACGTGGAACTCCGTACTCGGTCTTACCAAGAAGTGATGCAACGAGATTTACCTTGTCATCACCAGTTGCTGCGACAAGAACTTGGCATTGGTTGAGTTGAGCATTATCAAGAGATGCGATTTCGCAAGCATCGGCCATGAGCCACTCTGCATCTGGAACAGAATCAATTTTTAGAGCTTTTGGATCTCTATCAATCAGAAGAACTTGATGGCCGTTGTCGAGAAGTTCTCGGGCAATTGCGCGCCCAACATTTCCAGCTCCAGCGATAGCAATTCTCATGGCTTATTCTCCCGGCCCGCTCTTAAGAACGCTCTCGGCAGTTGCGAGCTTCTCGTCAAGAATGGTCATGTGTACTAGATCGCCATCTTGCAGAACGGTGTGTTCATCGGGGATGAGCGCTTCTCCAAGTCGAGTGAGAAAAGCAACGCGTGATTCTGTGGCCACTTCGAGATCTGAAATCGCACGGCCATACCAATCGACATGGAGATGTACTTCAAGAAGTTGAACAGTGCATGTTGCATCGCGCCATTCCGAACGAGCCCCACCTGGTGCAATACGACGCAAAATTTGATCGGTTGCCCAAATAACAGTTGCAACAGTTGGAATTCCAAGGCGCTGATAAATTTCCGCACGACCTGGGTCATAGATTCGCGCGACAACATTTGTAACGCCATAACTTTCGCGAGCTACGCGGGCGGCCAAAATATTTGAGTTATCGCCATTGCTTACTGCAGCGAATGCATCGGCACCTTCAATACCAGCCTCTAGGAGGGTGTCTCGATCAAAACCAACACCCACAACTGTGCGACCCTTAAAGTCTGCACCCAAACGACGGAATGCCTCTTTTGATTGATCGATTACTGCTACAGAATATCCAGCGGCCTCAAGTTCGATAGCTAAAGAGGAACCAACTCGACCGCAACCCATGATGACAACGTGCACAGGAGTAACTTACTACTCCCGCCTGCATTTATAGGAATTTATCTCGACTAGGCTTGTCATATGCCTTCATCTAATCGAGTTACCCTCGAAGTTGGTCAGATAATCGAAGTGACCATCGAGAAAATCGCTCATGGAGGCCATTTCATAGCCCGTTATGAAGGTGCTGTTATTTTTGTCCGCCATGGCATTCCAGGCGAATTAGTGGAAATCATCATTACCAGCGTTGGATCCAGCTTCAATCGCGCTGATGTCCTTTCAGTGAAAACACCTTCTCCTGATCGCACAACGCCTCCATGTCGTTATGCCAACCGAGAAGGCTGCGGAGGCTGCGATTTCCAGCACATTTCTGTAACTCGACAGCGATCTCTTAAGTCTGAGGTCATTGCCGAGCAGTTTTCAAGGATTGCCAAGATGGAACTGCAGGTTGAAGTTGAAGAAATCAATAAGCCACTCGGTTGGCGAACACGTTGTACATCTGTCACAACAAAGAATGGCGCCCTTGGTTTCTATCAGGCGCGAAGTCATAAAGTGATTGCAGTCGATGATTGCAGAATTCTTGTACCTGAGATGCAATTTGCTCAGTTGGCAGAACGTAGGGCTAAGGGAGACCAGAAGCTAGAGATTTCAATCTCGAACACGGGCGAGCGAAGTATTGCAACGACTAATTCTCGCGATGAATCACCTATGCGACTGACCGAAGGTGTCGATATCGCCCACTATGTGGTTGGAGAAAAAACTTTTGAGGTAAGTCAGAAATCATTTTGGCAGAGCCATAAAGATGCCCCAGCCACTTTAACTAAAGCCGTCCTTGAATACGCTGGTACTCGCGAAGGCGACCAGGTCTTAGATCTCTACGGCGGAGTCGGACTCTTTACTGCAGCGCTTCTTCCGCTAGTCGGGGAGAGTGGATCAGTTGATCTCGTCGAGGGAAGTAAATTTGCTACCAGCGATGCAGGTAGAAATTTTGTGGATGCAAAGAATGTAAATATCGTCACCGGAGATGTTGCAAAGGTGATTACTCGTTTTCCAAGAGCCGATGTTGTAGTTCTCGACCCTCCTCGAGAAGGAGCGGGTAAAGAAGTTGTTGAGAATCTGGCCAGAATTGCACCCCGAACAATCGTCTATGTCGCTTGTGACCCTGCAGCTTTGGCTCGAGATACCGCTTACCTGCGTGATGCAGGATATAAATTAGATGCAATCCGAGCATTTGATCTCTTTCCAATGACTCACCACATCGAATGTATTGCGAAATTCATCCCAGGTAAGGTATCTTGACGTCAAGATAAATTCAGCGAAGGAAGTTGATGATGAGCAAGAACTCACTTGGAACTAAGAAGAATTTAAATGTCTCCGGAAAAGATTTTGAGATCTTTGATATCTCATCAATCGAAGGAGCTAAAGATCTTCCTTTCTCTCTCAAGGTTCTTCTCGAGAACTTACTGCGCACCGAAGATGGTGCAAATATCACCGTCGAACATATCAAGGCACTTGCCCAATGGGATCCATCGATAGAGCCTGATACCGAAATTCAATTTACTCCCGCACGAGTTGTTATGCAGGATTTCACTGGTGTGCCATGTGTCGTCGACCTAGCAACTATGCGTGAAGCAATCGTTGATCTTGGGGGAGACCCAAGCAAGGTGAATCCACTTGCGCCAGCTGAACTTGTTATCGACCATTCTGTAATCGCCGATGTCTTTGGAACTAAAGATTCATTTGAACAGAACACGGATATTGAATACGAGCGTAACCGCGAGAGATATCGCTTCCTTCGCTGGGGACAAGGTGCCTTCGATGAATTTAAGGTAGTTCCACCGGGAACGGGAATTGTTCACCAAGTAAATATCGAATATTTAGCTCGTGTCATCATGACTCGCACCGTGAATGGTGTGCTTCGCGCATATCCAGATACCGTGGTTGGAACTGATTCACACACAACGATGGTTAACGGCCTCGGCGTTCTTGGCTGGGGTGTGGGAGGAATTGAGGCAGAGGCAGCACTTCTCGGCCAGCCGGTTTCCATGTTGATTCCTCGCGTAGTTGGTTTCAAGCTCTCTGGCGAGCTGCCAGTTGGAACAACTGCAACTGATATGGCTCTTACCATCACCGAAATGCTTCGTAAGCATGGCGTTGTCGGAAAGTTCGTTGAATTTTATGGACCAGGAGTTGTCTCCGTACCGATGGCTAATCGCACCACAATTGGAAATATGTCACCTGAATATGGCTCGACATGTGCGATCTTCCCAATTGATGAAGAAACTCTTCGCTATCTACGCCTTACCGGTAGAAGTGAAGAACAAGTTGCACTAGTTGAGCAGTATGCAAAGGCTCAAGGAATGTGGCACGACCCATCAGCAACTCCACGTTTCTCGGAACACATCGAACTCGATCTCTCGACAGTTGTCTCTTCGATTGCAGGACCAAAGCGTCCGCAAGATCGCATCTCACTTACAGATTCCAAGAGCGCATTTGAGAAGATTCTTCCGAGCTACTTCTCTGAGAAGACCGGTAAAGAGGCATATCCAGTAAACATTGGCGCTAAAGCGACAACAATCAAAAATGGCGATGTTGTTATCGCATCGATCACCTCTTGTACAAATACATCAAATCCTTCAGTCATGATTGGTGCTGCCCTCCTAGCTAAGAAGGCGGTGGAAAAGGGACTGACCTCAAAGCCTTGGGTGAAGACGACTCTGGCACCTGGTTCCAAGGTCGTTACCGATTACTACGATCGCGCAGACCTGACTAAATATATGGAAGCACTTGGCTTTAACTTAGTTGGCTACGGCTGCGTTACATGTATTGGAAACTCAGGACCACTTCCTATTGAGATCAGCAAGTCGGTCAATGAGAACGATCTTGCAGTTACGGCTGTGCTCTCTGGAAATAGAAACTTCGAAGGTCGTATTAGCCCCGATGTGAAGATGAATTACCTTGCTTCACCGCCGCTGGTTGTTGCATATGCACTTGCCGGAACGATGGATCATGACTTCGAGAAAGATTCACTCGGAAACGATAAGGATGGCAATCCAGTTCTCTTGAAGGACATTTGGCCATCCGCTCAAGAGATTCAGAGCGTTATTGATTCGTCAATCTCATCTGAGATGTTTAAGAAAGATTATGCATCTGTATTCGATGGCGACCACCGTTGGAAGTCACTTGATACCCCAACAGGTAAGACATTTGAATGGGATCCAAAATCTACCTATGTTCGCAAACCACCTTACTTTGAAGGAATGCCAGCAGAACCGAAGCCAGTTACAGATATCACCGGTGCTCGACTTCTAGCAATTCTTGGTGATTCAGTAACAACAGATCACATTTCACCTGCAGGAAATATCAAAGCTGATTCACCTGCAGGAAAGTATTTGGAAGCTAATGGAGTAGATCGTAAAGACTTCAACTCTTACGGTTCGCGCCGTGGAAACCACGAAGTAATGATTCGTGGAACATTTGCAAATATCCGCCTTAAGAGTTTACTTCTTGATGGAGTCGAAGGTGGCTTTACTCGTAACTTCTTGGCAGATGGTGCGCAATCAACGATCTATGATGCATCTGTTGCATATCAAGCAGCTGGGGTTGGTTTGGTAATCCTTGCGGGCAAAGAGTATGGATCAGGATCATCGCGAGATTGGGCTGCAAAGGGAACTGCTCTCCTTGGAGTCCGTGCTGTTATCGCAGAGAGCTTCGAGCGCATTCACCGTTCTAACTTGATCGGTATGGGAGTTCTTCCATTGCAATTTATCAACGGTGAGAATCCACAGTCACTTGGAATCAAGGGCGATGAAGTCTTCTCAATTACTGGAGTGACGGCCCTCAATGATGGTGGTATTCCAAAAGAGGTCACCGTCACTGCAGGGGATAAGTCATTTAAGGCGAAGGTACGAATTGATACCCCAGGCGAGGCGGATTACTACCGCCACGGTGGAATCATGCAGTACGTACTGCGCCAGCTCCGCGGCTAATCTAGACTGAGCAAATGCTTGAATCGATAAAGAGTCCAGAGGACCTTCGTGGGCTTACTTACGAGCAGCTCGATTCGCTCAGTGAAGAGATTCGTCAATTTCTCATCACCAAGGTCTCAAAGACCGGCGGCCATTTAGGTCCGAACTTGGGAGTTGTCGAGCTTACTCTTGCGATTCATAGAACATTTGATTCACCGAAGGATGTTGTTCTCTTTGACACCGGTCATCAATCTTACGTTCACAAGATGATTACTGGTCGCGTAGATCAATTTGATGGACTTCGTCAGCGTGGGGGAATCGCTGGTTACCCCAATCGTCGCGAGAGCGAGCACGATGTTATTGAGAACTCTCACGCATCAACAGCGCTCTCATGGGGAGATGGAATCTCACGTGGATTCTCACTTACCAATCAGAAGGATCGTCATGTAGTTGTCGTAGTCGGAGATGGTGCACTGACCGGCGGAATGTCTTGGGAAGCACTTAACAATATTGCAACATCGAACGATAGAAATTTGACGATTGTTGTAAATGACAATGAGCGCTCATACTCACCCACTATCGGTGGTCTAGCTACATACCTTGCAACTCTTCGCGTAACTCGCGGCTACGAACGATTCTTAGATTGGGGTAAAGAGATTCTTTCTCATACCCCAGTGGTCGGTGCTCCGATCTACGAGACTCTTCATGGAATGAAGAAGGGCATCAAAGATATCGTTGCTCCTCAAGGAATGTTTGAAGACCTTGGATTGAAATATGTCGGCCCGATCGATGGACACGATCTTGCAGCGATGGAGCGTGCCCTTGAGCATGCTAAAGAGTTTGGCGAGCCAGTACTTGTCCACGTCATCACTGAAAAAGGTAAAGGGCATAAGCCTGCGGTTGCCGATGTTGCCGAGAAGTTTCACGCTGTCGGAATTGTCGATCCCGAGACCGGTACACCGCTTTCAAAATCATCAACAAGTTGGACGAATATCTTCTCTGAGGAGCTCGTAGCGCTAGGCAAAGAGCGCACAGATATTGTGGCAATAACTGCTGCAATGTTGGGGCCAACTGGTCTCGATAAATTCCAGAGCCAATTCCCTGAGCGCACCATCGATGTCGGTATTGCAGAACAGCATGCAGTTACAAGTGCTGCTGGACTTGCCTTTGCAGGTCTCCACCCAGTATTTGCTGTGTACTCCTCATTCTTAAACCGTGCCTTTGATCAGTTACTTCTCGACGTTTCACTCCACAAGGCTGGAGTTACCTTTGTTCTCGATCGCGCTGGAATTACAGGCGATGACGGTCCATCGCACCACGGAATCTGGGATCTTGCACTTACCGGAATGGTTCCAACGATGCGCGTTGCTGCTCCTCGTGACGCTGCTCGTTTACGCGAAACTTTACGTGAAGCTGTTGCAGTTAACGATGCACCTACAGCCGTTAGATTTCCAAAGGGCGCTGTCCAAGCCGATATTCCTGCCTTTGAACGTCGTGATGGCGTAGATGTTCTCTACCGCGGTGAGAGCGCAGATGTACTTCTTATCTCTATCGGATCTATGGCAGCAATAGCAGTTGAAGCAGCGTCGCAGGCATATCGTGAAGGTGTGGGCGTAACTGTTATTGATCCTCGTTGGGTCAAGCCGCTACCTGCATCACTAGTCACGATGGCCGATCGCTACAAGAGCGTTGTAGTTCTTGAAGATGGCATCAAGCATGGTGGAATCGCAAGCTCAATCTCTGAACAATTTAGAGAGGCAGAACTTAACGTTGCAATTCATAGCATCGGTGTTCCGCTTGAATTTATTGAGCACTCAAAGCGCTCAGAAATCCTTGAAGATCTAGGAATTACTGCTCAGAAGATTTCACGCGACATTGTCGAATGGAACTCTACTGTGGAAGAGATGCAATTCCCGGAGCATGAAAACGCTGACCGCAAACAGACTCGCTAATTCCTTCGCGATCTAAGAACGGCAGAACTCCTCCTAAGTGCATTGGCCATCCAGCGCCCATCAACATACAAAGATCAATCTCCGCAGGGGTTGATACAACACCTTCATCGAGCATCATTCGAGCTTCTTCTGCAAGTGCCTTCAGTGCACGTAGACGAACTTCTTCAGCTGTAGAAGGCGTCGTTCCCTTATGGACGAGAGCAAGAGCTGCAGGGTTTGCAGAGATTTTTCCATCTTCGCCCTTGATATAGAAAGTCTTTACTCCTTCTTTGACCATCGCTTGCATCGTAGGGGAGATGCGATAGCGAGGTCCCAGGTTTGCATTGAGAGTCTCTGATACATGCAGAGCAACGCCTGGACCTACGAGGCCAAGGAGTTCAAAGGGAGACATAGGAAAACCGATGCTGCGCATTGCATTATCGGCAATGGTCGGATCAGTTCCTTCATCAACAGCATCGGTGATTTCACCCATGAAGCGAGTAAGAAGTCGGTTAACGACAAAGCCAGGTGCATCCTTACAGATAATCATCGTCTTCTTCAGTTCTTTACCGATATTTACTGCAGTTGCAGTTGTTGCATCGTCTGTCTTTGAGGTACGAGCAACTTCGAGAAGTGGCATCACGGCAACAGGGTTGAAGAAGTGGAAACCGACTACGCGCTCTGGATGCTCTAACCCTTGGCTCATTGCCTCAACAGAGAGGGATGAAGTATTTGTAGCTAGTACACACTCAGGACCGACAATCTTCTCTAGCTTCTTAAAGAGTTCCTGCTTAAGAGATAGCTCTTCGAAGATCGCCTCGATAACGAAGTCGCAGCCAGCAAAGACCTGCTGATCGGATGATCCGCTGATAAGTAGCGATAAACGCCCCGCAGATTCTGGGCTCATGCGTTTCTTCTCGACGAGCTTTGCTAATTCATTCTTAACCCAGGCAACGCCCTTATCGGCGCGCTCTTGATCAATATCTGTCATGACAACAGGGCACTTGAGGTTACGCAGCAAAAGCAAAGCTAACTGCGAAGCCATAAGACCTGCACCGACTACTCCTACGCGAGCAACCTTTCTGCCAAGTGCAGGCTTTGGAGCTCCCTCCACTTTCTTGCGCTTCTTCTGAATTACGTTAAATGCGTAGAGTGATGCACGCAGTGGATCTGACATCGTCAGGTCTGCAAGCGCCACATCTTCGGCATCGAAACCTGCACCACGAGTATTGCTCTTAGCAGCAGCAATGAGTTCAAGTGCCTTAGTTGGGGATGCGAGTTCTGCGCCACCGTACTTCTTAAGAGCTGCTGCGCGACCTGCAGCAAGTGCTGAATCCCATGCGGGGTCAGATGAATAATCTTTACGTTCCACCTTTACTGATCCGTTCAATACACCTGCTGCAAGGGCCACAGATTTCTCAAGGAAGTCAGCAGGTTCATAGACTGCATCAACAACGCCAAGTGCGAGAGCATCTTTCGCCTTCATCATTGTGTTGTTATTGAGTGAATTTCCAATGATTACCTGCACTGCGCGCTCAGGTCCAATAAGTTTTGGAAGAATCGTTGCTCCACCCCATCCTGGAACGAGTCCTAGGAATACTTCAGGGAGAGCGGTGAAGGCTGTTGACGCAAGTGTGCGGTAGTTGCAGTGAAGTCCAATTTCAAGGCCGCCACCGAGTGCTAGACCATTGATAAATGCGAAGGTAGGGATGCCGATCTCATCGAAACGTTTAAAGACATCGTGGCCAAGCTTTCCAATCGCTAGTGCTTGTTCGCGCTTATTCAAGAAAGCTAAGCCAGAAAGATCTGCACCCGCTGCAAAGATAAATGGCTTTCCGATTACAGCTATCGCTGCTGGTTTGCGTGAAACTGCATCTGTAATTGCAGCATCGATAGATGCAAGTGACTGTGGCCCAAGTGTGTTGGGACGTGTGTGATCAAGTGAGTTATCGAGAGTAATGAGGGCAAGTGTTCCCTTGTGCCCAAATGGAGTCAGGTCGATATCGCGAACAAGTGCGTGGGTCACGACTTCTTCAGGAGCGCCTTCAGGGAGCTGAATTGATGTTGTCATTACTTCTTTCCTCCTGCGCTAGCTGCACCAATAAAATGAGGGTTCTCCCAAATAACTGTGCCACCCATGCCGAGTCCAATGCACATTGTTGTAATTCCGTAGCGAACATCTTTCTTTTCTTCAAAGGTACGAGCAAGGTTGAGCATTAATCGAACACCTGATGATGCAAGTGGATGGCCAACTGCAATAGCGCCACCGTATGGATTGACACGAGGATCATCATCTGCGATTCCGAAGTGATCTAGGAATGCAAGAACTTGCACAGCGAATGCTTCATTTATTTCAAATGCGCCGATATCTGCAATTGTTAGCCCAGCTTTAGCAAGAGCCTTGATTGTTGAGGGAACAGGTCCATAACCCATAACTTCTGGCTCGACACCTGCGAATGCAAATGTCACCATGCGAGCTTTGATGGTGAGGCCAAGTTCAAGCGCCTTCTCTTCGCTAGCGAGCAAAGCAGCAGTTGCTCCATCGTTGAGCCCTGATGAGTTACCAGCTGTAACGCGACCTGCGGGACGGAAGGGAGTCTTCAAACCTGCAAGACCTTCCATAGTGGTTGTTGGGCGAGGTGCTTCATCAACAGTTGCAATCGTCCATCCGAGTTCTGGGTTACGAGCCGCTGTCGGAATTAAATCTCTTTGAATCTTTCCATCTGCATATGCCTTCGCTGTCTTCATCTGCGAGTTCAGGGCATAAGCATCTGCGCGCTCTTTTGTTAATTGTGGAAAGCGATCATGAAGGCG
>JACCDG011389539.1_pt1 | contig 12153 bp, 8 predicted proteins | sample 7442471 | NCBI WGS metagenome assembly JACCDG01 (sample SAMN15323444, study PRJNA562643) | freshwater metagenome | isolation source: river surface water | place: USA:Blue River Watershed | collected 2017-08-17 | reverse complement strand
GAGGTACTCGCCGCGACGTTCCTTACGGATCACGGATTCATAAATCTGGCCGGTGGTGAAGTTGTTCACCTTCTTCATCTTCGCAGTGATGAAGCGCTCATAATGGCCAAGGTCAAGGTCGGTCTCGGCACCGTCATCGGTGACGAACACTTCGCCGTGCTGGAACGGGCTCATCGTTCCGGGGTCGACGTTGATGTAGGGATCGAGCTTGAGGAGAGTGACTTTCAGGCCGCGCGATTCGAGGATCGCTGCGAGGGACGCTGCCGCGATACCCTTGCCAAGGGACGACACGACGCCGCCAGTGACGAAAACAAACTTGGTCATTGCAGGATGTGCCGGAGGGCACTAGCGTGAAATTCGAATTATACCGCAAAGAACCTGCCCTTCCCGATCCATCTGCTCAAGGCGAGTAGCTGATTGACAGTCTTGCAAAATCCTGGCCGCCCTGGCTGTGCGGCACGCCCCGGATCTCGCTCCCACGCGCCACCACCGACGCCCGCACCGCCCACGCTCCGCGCTGCCACTGCATGCCGGCCTCGAGCTCGCGGGTAAGACGCCTCGGTTCGACCGCTCGCGGCTCGTCGCCGGCAAACATCCCGCCTTGCAGCGTCGCATCGTAGCCGACTGCGCGAAGGCTGCCGCGCAAAAAGCCATACAGCCGGCCACCGCCATGGACCTGCAGTGCGCCGGCGCGCAGCGTCAGGTCGCCGGCGACATCGGTAAAGATATTGCCCGCCCGTGCGGCAATGCCGGCGCGAAGATCGGCATGCCCGCCCAGCCGCCAGTACGGACTGCGCCCGCCGAACTGCGCCACGATGCCCCATTCATTCGATAGCTGCGTGTCCCAGCCCTGCGGTTGCGGCTGATCGAGCAGACGGTGGAAAAATTTCTGCACCGGCCGGCCACCGGCGCAGGGGCCCAGGCATCCGAGGTCAAGCCCGAATGCGAGCTCGCTGCCATCGCTGCGCTCGATCCGATAAAAGAGGCCGCCGTATAGCCAGCCCGCATAGGGGCGGTCGCGCGGGCTCAGTTGCTCGGGATAGAGCTGTGCATTTTTCGCGGTGTACAGCTGTTGCCCGATACGCCAGCCGGCCGAGCGCCAGCCATCGGCATCGCGCACACGGTAGTTGCCGGACACGCGCAGGCCGCTGGTATAGAGCCCGTCGGCACGGTTGAGCAGCAACGAATCATTGTCGATATCGAGCGTCCAGGTCGGACGGCCACGGGCAAACAGCTCGCTCAGGCCGTCTGCGGTGGTTGCCGCGTCTGCCTGCGCTGCCGTGGCCGCGAGCGTCAGCAGTATGCCGATCGAAAAAGCGCGCATCGTCGGTATCCGGAAATGGAAACCGCCGGATGCTGACATGGGCGGCCGCTAGTCAGGACGATCATGCTCAATCGGCATTCGCGCATCGACACAGCGCCGGCTCGACCAGTAGCGCGGCGCAGCACAGCGAGGCTCGACGGCGATGGCGCGGCCATCCAGCTGCAGCGTCACCGCTCCGGCCCTGTCGCTGCGCAACACGCGGATGCCGCGCTGATGGTAACGCTCGACGATCTCCGGTTTCGGATGCCGGTAACGATTGCGATAGCCCACCTGAAACAGCGCAATCTGCGGCGCTACCGCATCCAGAAACGCCGGCGTCGACGAGGTGCCGCTACCGTGATGCGGCGCCAGCAGCACATCGGCGCGCAGGCGGTCACTGGCTCTGGCTACCAGCGCGCGCTCCTGCGCCGCTTCGATATCGCCGGCCAGCAGCACCGCCTGCTGGCCGACGCTGATTATCAGGGTGCAGCTGCGTGCGTTGGGGCGCGCATTGACGCTGCCTTCGGATAGATCGCTGACCGTCGGATGCAGGAACTCGAAACCGACGCCATCGATCTGCCAGCGCTGCCCGGCGATGCAGCTGACATGGCGCGCATCGATCAGCGGATGCGATACCGGCAACGACGATGCGACCCAGCCGACCGGAAGCGCCTGCAGCAGCGAGCGCGCGCCGCCCGCATGGTCGGCATCGCTGTGCGAGATCACGAGGCCGTCAAGCCTGTCGATGCCACGCGCCCGCAAATAAGGCAGGATCACGCGACTGCCGCCATCCGACTCGGCCGAGTAGGCCGGCCCGGTGTCATACAGCAGCCGGAAATTTGGCGTCTCGACCAGTACCGCATTGCCCTGCCCGATATCGAAGGCAGTCAGCCACAGGCCGGAACCCGGCGCGGCCGGCTGCGCGGTCAGCAAGGGCAGCCACGCCAGCGCGCCGGCCCAACGCATCGGCCAGCCGCGCGGCAACAGCATCCACGCGGTGCCGGCCAGTGCGATCAGCGTCGCCCAGACGCCCGGCTGCGGCGCTTGCCACACCGCCAGAGGCCATGCCGCCAGCCAGCCCAGGACTGTCGCCAGCAACTCAAGCGCCGCATGCGCGGCCAGCAGCAGCCAGCCGCACAGCGGTGCAGGCAGCACGCTCCCGAGCAAGGCCAGCGGCGTCACCACGAAACTCACCAGCGGAATCGCCATCGCATTGGCGAGCGGACTGACCAGCGATACCTGACCGAACATCAGCATCGTCAGCGGCAACAGCCCCAGCGTCACAGCGGACTGCGTCTGCATGGCCGAGCGCAGCTTGGCTCGCCAGCCGGCATCGACACCCTCGCCGCTGCGGCCGGTGGTAGCAAACAAGATGCAGCCGATCGCGCAAAACGACAGCCAGAATCCCGGCCACAGTACTGCCCACGGGTCCAGCAACAGCACTGCGAGCAGCGCGCAGGCCAGCACTTGCGAGGCCGGCACGATGCGTGAACTCCATAGCGCAGCCGCCGCGACGGCCAGCATCCACAAGGTGCGCTGCGCCGGAATGCCAAAGCCGGCCAATGCCACATAGCCGGCAGCGGCCAGCAGCCCGGCACCGGCGGCGACCTTCTGAGCAGGCAAGCGCAGCGGCCAGTCGCGTCCGACGAAGCAGGAGTGCCGCCACAGAAAATGCGCGAGTCCGGCCGCCAGCGCCGCAATCATCGTGATGTGCAGCCCGGAGATCGACACCAGATGGCCTATACCAGTGAGGTTGAACAGCTCCCAGTCCGATGACGCAATGCCGCGCTGATCGCCAATAACCAGCGCGACGATGACGCTCGCATAGCGCTGCCCCGGCAACGCGGTCGCGATGCGCTCGCGCAGCCACGCACGGGCGCGGCCGACCACATCGCGCAGACTGAAGACAAAGTCGTCCAGTGGCTGCGCCTGGCCGGGCCGGACATGGCCAATCGCACGCAGCCCTTCGGTCAGCCACCATGCCTCGACATCGAATCCCTGCGGATTGGCCAGCCCATGCGGCCGCTTCAGCCGCACGCCGAATCGCCAGCGCTGGCCGGGCAGCAGCAGCGGCACTGCGCCGTCCTGCGCATACCAGCCGAGCGACAGACGACGGGGCACGTATACCGGCGCGCCGTCAAGCTGCGCGCTGTCGACGTCGAAGTAGAACCGCACGCCGCCCGGTGTCGCATCCGGCAGGTTCGACACGATGCCGGTCACCTGCAAGTCGCGACCCTCAAGTGCGGGCGGCAACGCATCGGACAGGCGCTGTTGTGCGTGCCACAGGGACCAAGCACCCGCCAGTGCGGCAGCACCGAAGAAAATGGCGGCAAGCCTCGCTGCGCATTTCCAGGAGCAGCTTGCAGGCGATGTCGTGCGCCTCTGGCCCAACCCGTACGAGCACAACAGCAGTAACGCCCCGCCCGCCAGTAGCGACCAGACAGCGCTCTCCGCAGGCAGTGCGGCGCGCGTCTGCAGCCACAGCGTGCCGGCCAGCGCGCCGAGCGCAAGTGCGCGCACTCAGGCCATCATCAGGCTGCCAAGGCGGGGCAGCACGCGGGCGACGTTCTCAGTCGTCTGCCGGGCGATGTCTGCCAGCGGCTGGCCGCGCAACTCGGCCAGCACCGCAGCGATGCGGGGGAGCTGCGCCGGGGCGTTCACGCCCGGGTGCAGCCATGCAGGTGAAATGTCGGGTGCGTCGGTCTCGAGCGCGATCGCATCGGCAGGCAGGCTGGCAGCGAGCCGGCGGAGCTGCAACGAACGCGGAAAGGTCATCGCGCCGCCGAATCCGAGCACAAAGCCGCGCTCAATAAACGCTTGCGCCTGCTGCTCACTGCCATTAAACGCATGCGCAATGCCGCCGCAGACACGGATACGGCGCAGATGCTTCAGTAGCACATCTTGCGAGCGGCGCACATGCAGGATTGTCGGCAGATCAAAGTCGCGCGCGATCTTCAACTGCTCGACGTAGAAATGCTCCTGCCGTTCGCGCAGCGGCCCTTCCTTGAGTTCAGGAATGAAAAAATCAAGGCCGATCTCGCCGATGCCGACAAAACGTGGATCGGCGATTGCCATCGCAACACGCTCGCGCAGCACGCGCAAGTCGTCGTCGGCTGCTGCGGCGACATACATCGGATGAATACCGAGCGCATAGACGCAGGAAGGTAAGGTGGACGCCAGCGTCGCGACGCGGTCAAAGCTGGCCATGTCAACCGCCGGCAGCACGATCCAGCGCACGCCGGCGTCCAGCGCCTGCTGCGCCAGCGCCGCCTGCGCGCCGCCAAATTCGGCGGCGTCGAGATGGCAGTGGCTGTCGATCAGCATCGCGCCGCCGCCGATGGCGTCAGACCAGGCCTTGCGCCGACAGGTGCAACACCCGGTCGCAACGGCCGGCCAGCTCCGTATCGTGCGTGACGATCACGAAGGCGGTGCCGAGGGTCTGCGACAGTTCGAGCATCAGGTCGAACACTTGTTGCGCGGTCTGGCGGTCGAGGTTGCCCGTGGGCTCGTCGGCCAGCACACAGGCCGGCTCGGTGACCAGCGCGCGCGCCAGCGCCACGCGCTGCCGTTCGCCACCCGAGAGTTCACCCGGCAGGTGGTTGATCCGCGCGGCGAGGCCGACGCGCTCAAGCAGCTTCGCGGCGGCGGCCTGCGCGTCGCGCCGGGGCACACGGCGAATCAGCAAGGGCATCGCGACATTATCCAGTGCAGAGAATTCCGGCAGCAGATGATGAAACTGGTAGACAAAGCCGAGCGAGCGGTTGCGCAACTCGCCGCGCGCGGTCTCGGACAACTTGCCGAAATCCTCACCCATCAGCGTCACGTCACCGCGCGACGGCACATCGAGTCCGCCGAGCAGGTGCAGCAGCGTCGATTTGCCCGAGCCGGACACGCCAACGATGGCGACGCGCTCGCCGCGCTGTACCGACAGGCTCACGTTGTCGAGCACGGTCAGCGCGTTGTCGCGCCCCTCGGAGAAGGTTTTGCCGAGCTGGCGGCAGGCCAGCACCTCGGTGATGGTGTCTTTCAGGTGGTCATTCATAGCGCAGCGCCTCGGCAGGACGGACGCGCGCAGCACGCCAGCTGGGATACAAGGTGGCCAGGAAGGCCAGAACGACGGCAATGCCGCCGATGCGGAAGACGTCCGGCCAACGCAGGTCGGAAGGCAGCGACGAGATCAAGTAGACGTCGCGCGGCAGGAACTGCACGCCCATCAGCCGCTCGATAAAGGGCACGATCACGTCGATGTTCAGCGCCACCGCCACGCCGAGCGTGACGCCGATCGCGGTGCCGAGCAGTCCGACCAGCCCGCCCTGGATAATAAATATCTTCATGATCGAGCGCGGCGACGCACCCAGCGTGCGCAGGATGGCGATGTCGGCCTGCTTGTCCGTCACCGTCATCACCAACGTGGAGACGAGATTAAAGGCGGCCACTGCGATGATCAGCGTCAGGATGATGAACATCATCCGCTTCTCGGTCTGTACGGCGGCGAACCAGTTACGGTTCTGCTGCGACCAGTCGCGCAGGTAGAGATCGCCCTTCAGCGTGGTGCTGAGCTCGGAAGCAACTTCCGGGGCGCGCTGCATATCCGCCACTTTCAGTCGCAAGCCGCTCGGGCCGGCCAGCCGGAAGAGGCGTTCGCCGTCTTCAATGTGAATAAAGGCCAGCGACGAATCGAATTCATAATGGCCGGCCTCGAAGATGCCGACCACCGTGAACTGCTTCAGCCTCGGTAGCACGCCGGCCGGCGTGACCTGCCCTTGGGGCGCGATCAGCGTCAGCTTGTCGCCGACTTTCAGCCGGAAACCGCGCGCCAGCTCCTTGCCGATCACGATATTGAATTCGCCGGGACGCAGCGCATTCAGGCTGCCGCTGATCAGCTGCGACGCTACCGTCGAGACTTTCGGCTCCTCCGCTGGCAGGATGCCGCGGACCATGATGCCGCGCACCACATCGTTACGCGTGATCATCGCTTGCCCGTCAACAAAGGGCGCTGCACCGCGCACTTCCGGGTGCTTGGCCACCTGCGCGGCCAGCGTGCCCCAATCGGACAGGCTGCCCGAGCCGTCGTAGAGCTCGATATGCGACAACACGGAAAGCATGCGGTCGCGCACGTCTTTCTGGAAGCCGTTCATCACTGAGAGCACGACAATCAGCGCCGCCACGCCGAGCGCGATGCCGGCCATCGAGATCAGCGAAATAAAGGAAATGAAGCTGTTGCGCCCGCTGCGCCGGCCGGCGCGCGTATAGCGCAGGCCTATCGTCCATTCGAAAGGCAAGTTAGTGAACAAGGCCAAACGGAGCTCCACTTGATTTGACAAGGCGGCAGTTTGCCATAGTCAAAGCGGCAGAACAAAAGCGCTGGCGCCACACCACAGTGCGGCCCGCGCCCGATCCCGTCGGTGCAGCGGACGGCGCCGACAGGCTCTACAATGCCGCCCCATGCGTGATGCCACCCTGCTCCTGCCCTTCGCCCTGCCGCCTGCCGAACACGCGCGCGACTTGCTCGCCGCGCTGAAAGCGCCGGCGCTGGCCATGATCCTGGCACGCGCGCAGCCCGGCCGCCGGATCGACTTCGAGCCTTTCGCCGCAGCGCTGCCGCACGAGGCGCTGCTGGCCGGCGGAACTGCCGACAACAGCCCACCGGTCGCCCACGCGCTGATGCGGCAACTTGGCCTGCCGGCGGAAAGCGGACACTGGTTCGTGCTGCAGCCGGTGCATTTTCATGTGGCGCGCGACCATCTGGTGCTGACCGATCCGGCACAACTGACGCTGGATGACGCCGACGCCCGTACCTTGTTCGACGCAGCGCAGCCACTGTTCGCCGAACTGGGCCACGCGCTGCGCTACGGCTCGCCCGCCTGCTGGTTCCTGCAGGCCAACACGTGGAATGGCTTGCGCACCTGCACGCCGGCCGCGGCCACCGGCCACAATGTGGATGTCTGGCTACCACGCGGTGCCGGCGAACGCGACTGGCGGCGGCTGCACAATGAAGTCCAGATGCTGTGGCATATCCATCCGCTCAACGAGCAGCGCGAAGCGCGCGGCCTGCTCCGCGTGAATGCGCTGTGGCTGTGGGGGGGCGCTGCCCACGGTGAGCCGCCGCCTGGGAATTTCGCGCAGCTGCTGGCCGGATCGCCGGCCAACGACAGGGCCGGGATGCCTGACACTTCCGATTCACCGCTGCACATCGACGCGTCGCTGGCCTCCAGCGCAATGGCAGGCGACTGGGGAAGTTGGCTGGCCGCACTGCAGGATATCGACCGCCGTCAGGCTGCTCCCTTGCTGGCAGCGCTGCGCTCAGGGGAGATCGCGCGCTTGACCCTGCAGCTGACCGACGCGCAACGTCTGCGCGAATGGCACCTTGGCCGAGGCGGCATGAGAAAATTCTGGCGCACGCCGTCGCTCGCCCGCCTCGCGGATTAGCACTGGCCCATGCTGGCCTCGGCCAGCCACCGAATTCTGCCCCTGACATCCGATGACTCGTCTCGCCACCCGCCCGTACTCGATCCGCCAAGCCGAACTGCTAGCGCAGAAAGGCCTGCATCCGGTGATGGCGCGGCTGATGGCGGCGCGCGGCCTGCTCGAACCCGGCGAACTGGCGACCGGGCTGGATGCGCTGATCCGGCCGGAAGCGCTGACGCATGTCGACCGCGCGGCCGGAATATTGGCGGACGCCATCGACGCCGGCAAGCGGCTGGTGATCGTAGCCGACTATGACTGCGACGGCGCGACCGCCTGCGCGGTCGGCGTTCGCGGACTGCGCGCGCTGGGAGCGACGGTCGATTACATCGTGCCGAACCGCTTCGAGTACGGCTATGGCCTGACGCCGGAAATCGTCGACCTGACCGTGCGCGAAAAATCGCCAGACATCATCCTGACCGTCGACAACGGCATTGCCAGCATCGCCGGCGTGACCGAGGCAAACCGGCGCGGTATTCCAGTGGTGGTCACCGACCATCATTTACCGGGAGCGGAGTTGCCGGACGCTGCCGTGATCGTCAACCCCAACCAGCCCGGCTGCGGCTTCCCGAGCAAGAACCTGGCCGGTGTCGGCGTGATGTTCTACACCCTGCTGGCACTGCGCGCCGAGCTGCGCCGCCGTGGCCGTTTCGATGCGGCCACGCAGCCACGGCTGGACGCCCTGCTCGACCTGGTGGCGCTGGGCACCGTGGCCGACGTCGTGAAGCTGGATGCCAACAACCGTGTGCTGGTCGCGCAGGGCTTGAAGCGCATCCGTGCCGGCCGCGCGCACGCGGGCGTGGCCGCGCTGTTCTCGGTGGCCGCACGTGACGCGCGGCGTGCAACGCCGTTCGACCTGGGCTTCGCCGCCGGCCCGCGGCTGAACGCGGCCGGGCGGCTGGCCGACATGTCGCTCGGTATCGAATGTCTGCTGACCGACGACACCGCGCGCGCGTGGAGCATCGCGCAGCAACTGGAGACCATCAACCGCGAACGACGTGAGATCGAGGCCGGCATGCAGGAAACGGCGCTGGCGTCACTGGAAGAGTTCGATCCGCGCGACAACGCCACGCTGACCCTGTTCGATCCCGACTGGCACCAGGGCGTAATCGGCATCGTCGCCTCGCGCCTGAAGGAAAAATTCTATCGGCCGACGATCACGTTCGCGCCGGCCGGCGACGGCACGATCAAGGGATCCGGCCGCTCGATACCGGGCTTTCACCTGCGCGATGCGCTGGATCTGGTCTACAAGCGGCATCCGCAACTGATCGAGAAATTCGGCGGCCACGCGATGGCTGCCGGTCTATCGCTGAATGAAGATGACTTCGACGCCTTTGCAGAGGCGTTCGAGCAAGTCGGCCGCGAATGGCTGACGCCGGCGGCGCTCGAGCATGTGCTGGAGACCGACGGCCCGCTCGAGCCGGAATATGTGAGCCTCGACTTTATCGCTCTGCTGGATGAGCAGGTCTGGGGACAAGGCTTCGCGCCGCCGCTGTTCTGCGATGAGTTTCGCGTGTTGAACCAGCGGGTGCTGAAAGAACGGCACCTGAAGCTGCAGCTCGACAAAGATGGCCGGCGCTTCGACGCGATCTGGTTCAATCATGCCGACGGGCTGCCTGCCCGAATCCGCGCCGCATACCGGCTCGACGCTAATGAATTCAACGGACGCACCACCGTCCAGCTGATGATCGAGTTCGCCGAAGCGGCGGACTGAGTCCCTCTCCGCTGTCGCAAAACCACCAGCATTGGTAGCAGTGCCAGTGCATCGCGACCTTTGACCTCGCGCGCCAGGACTGCGACGCTCGTCACCATCACCAGAGAATTGCTCTGGAACCAAGACACAGGTACACGCACCCACTGCGCACGGTCTGCCATGGGCGCTTCGCACGCGTTATCGATAAATCGTGTCCTGTGCGGCACATACATCGGGCCGGCGGTCGAACCTGTGCAATCACGACGGGCCGGATCTCAGAACGAGACAGACGAACTGAAACACGGGCCGCAGGTATCTCTCAGGCGAAGCGACGTGGGATCCCAACCCGGAACAGCAACTCGACCATCTCAATAAATCTTCCAGGAGTTGATATGACAATTCGCACCTCTGGCAATACGCCGAGATCAGAGGCACCGCATTCTTCGGCAAGCGAAGAACTTACCAATGAAGATAGTCGGACCAACGTTCAACACGCCTCCGTTGAAGAATACGAAAGTGTTTCGGATGCCGACGATGACTCGACGACTTACCATTCGGGAGTTGGACTTGACGACAATGAAGAATTCGACGTTGCTTTAGATCGACTTATCGCAGAAATTAATGCACCACCAGCAGTTACAAAGCCACCTTCCTCTAACACACGATCGACAACCATCGACAATATCGGTGGTCAAGCGAACGCCAGCCCGCCGACCCAGAAAAATATCCAGAACCCGGTCATCATTACTGACCTCCCGGGTTCAACCCTGGCAGAATTTAATTCGCCGGGTCCGGGCGCGACTCACAGCACGACAGACTCCGTTAAACAAAATGGCTCCCTTCAGTCGGGGGCCTTATCAGGTCGACCTGATGCGGGAATTAATCGCAATCCAAGCATGTCCAAGGTTCCCGTGGCTCACGCTGCAGCGACTTACGGCCCAGCGAAAGCCCCCGTAACCACACGATACAACGCCCGTGTCGACGGCACAGACACCCCAGATAGCGGCAATTCTGAAATCGACACCGATGAAGACGACGATGACAGCGAGGACTTACCGGTTTTAACAAAGAACGTAGCCGATCAAGTACTGGAATGTTGTTCCGAAGCCAAAAAGCTCGCTAAAAAATTACCGGCCAATGATCCTAACCGAGCGCGGCTAGAAAATATGTTGGCCGAATCGGAGGCGATTACCCGCAAAATCGCGGATAGTAACGCCCATAAGCGGCCGCAACCTCTGCCTCTGGATCATGTAGTCAAACGCCTGGAAAATGCGGCAAAGACCTTCGCCAGCCTGCAACAGGGCCAATACCAGCTCCAGGCGAAGCATGCCACCGGACGGCAACCGGGAAATCTCGATTTACGTTCAATCCTTCCTGACGGATCGCACAACACAGACAGCGATATCGACCCGAGCGATGTTGGCGATGGCGACTCAGCTGCCGAAGATTTGGACAACGATAGCGGTGCAGGCGAAGCGAATGACGCTCATACCGTCGCGGCTGTAGCTAATAGCCAAGCGTTGTCTCGAATCGATTCAGTCATTCACGTCATCAAACAAGGGCAAGACGCGCTGGTGAGGTTTTCTCTGCCAACCGAAGAACACAAGAATGAGTTAGCGGAAATCATTACAAAGACTGAAGCAATGCTGGAAACTCTCAAAGCTGACAAGAACGCTTTTCCAGGGATGAAGGCAGACGAATTGGCCGATGCGCTTGATTCGCAACTGTTATCGCTTCAACAGCTGGACAAGGAATTTCAACAGTACGGCGGTGAAGGTCCGAAAAACAAAATGCTCGATGGACGGGTACTGTATGCCGATGCTGCCATCATGGCATTTGATTCGATGATTGTTGCGGCAAAGACCAAAGGAATGTCAGCGAAAAGACAGACGGAATTCGAGCGCGATGCCCAGGAGCTCAGGCAAATTGTGGTGGAGCACCGCATGAAAATCCAGGCCAAAAAAATCAGCCAACCCGGCTCGATCGCCGCACCAAGCAGGCAAATAACACAGATTCAGCCTTCGGCACGCGTAAGCGGGATTCTCAAGAAACAAGGCGACAACCTGATTGAAACAAAACCCGGGCCACTGAAAGAAAAGCAATCGTTCGCCAAACTGATCGATGATTTTCTCGAGCTTTATCCTGAAGCCGACAGCCGTAGCGGACGACGCATGCTGGCAGATTATAAAAGCGCGATCCTGAACGAGAAACGCGACTGGCAAATCATTGAAAGTACGGTGCTGGTGCCGCTCAAAAAAAGTGCGTCTTATGACAATCCGTCACGGTCATCACCGGACGGCAGTCGTCAAGAACACCTGCCCGCCACGACATTGGCGGCCATCAAATCCGTCACATCACCGGTCGGACACATATTTAATCATCCGAGCTTGACCGTCGACAGCAATGATTCAGCTATTCAGACAGCGATACTGAGTGAATATCGGATCAAAGATCCGAATGCCCTAAATGATCCCGCCAAAACCATCACGACCGGAAGAAACTCTCATTCGTCGATCGAGCATCTGCATGGCGTGAACGTCGCGCGCACCGAGGCCTCTACCGACGAGAAAAAACTGTTCACCGGAACACGGCACGCCACGCTCTCGCCTTACGATTTATGTCCTGACCGGCTGAAGAAGGCTGATCCCGCAGTCCTTCAGAAAATGGCCGCCGATCTGCGGCAGCAAGGCTC
>JACCDG011924246.1_pt1 | contig 12154 bp, 11 predicted proteins | sample 7442471 | NCBI WGS metagenome assembly JACCDG01 (sample SAMN15323444, study PRJNA562643) | freshwater metagenome | isolation source: river surface water | place: USA:Blue River Watershed | collected 2017-08-17 | reverse complement strand
GATTGGAACCGTACGGGCTTCTTTTTCAATTTATAATAACAAGTCAGATGTGAAAATCTTTGTGGAAAAACTTCAAAAAGTAGTGAGGATGTTAAGATGAGCGATCAAAAACAAAATTCATTGGAAGTTGATGTTCGTGTTCAGTCAACTCCGAACCCTAACGCTTGGAAATTTATTTTAGATCGTCCCGTCATGCTTGAGGGCAAGGCCACCTTTTCTACCCAGGAAGAATGTTTTGGCAATCGTTTGGCCATTGAACTTTTGCAAATTGAATCTGTGAAGCAAGTCCATTTTTTTGCCAACGTGATCACAATCACGCATCGTTTTGATGCGGATGTGGAACAAGTGGTGGGCGACGCGATCGCGATTATTCAAACTCGCTTGCCTGTGCATGATCCACACTTCACTTTGCAATCTGCAAAAAAAGATTCTCGAAAAGATTTACCCCAAGAGCTTCAAGATATTGAAGAAATTTTGGATCGCACCATCCGCCCTGGTCTTCAAGGAGATGGTGGCGATATCGAAGTCATTCGTTTTGAAGACAATAAATTGTATGTGACCTATCAAGGTGCCTGCGGAACCTGCCCAAGCTCAACCACCGGGACTTTGATGGCCATCGAAGGCATCTTGCGTGAAGAATACAATCCAGCGATTGAAGTGATTCCACTTTGATCAGGACAGGCGGCTTCGCCTGAACCTTGTTATTCATTGAAGCTTGATTTGCATTTGAATTTTTTAGACCCTACTCTTGAAAGAAAAGGGGTTAAAAATGCAAATCAAGAATCTTGGAAAATGGAATTTTCTTTTTGTTCTATTCCTTTTAATTTTTTCATATCATCCCCTGCGTGCAGAAACTTCCTTTCAAGATATGGAGGAGTCTTCTTCGGATATCCTTTGCCAATTCACCTATGACAGCAAAGGAAATCCTGAATCCTTTCCTCGCGCTTTTCCAATCAATCTCGATGAGTCTTTATTAATTGGACAAATGACAGTCCAAATTCAAACAAAATCGCCCGCGGACGAAGCCCTGGCAAAACAATTTACCCTTTTGAATTTTTCGATTTGGGATGATTCCGGCAGCGAACTGAGCAATCAACCTTACTTTCAAGCCAAGGACATTCTGATCAGCGCCAGCCACCCAGTTATTTTTCAAGTCAAAGTCCGCAATCTTGCAGTGCCTGATTATCCCGAGGTCTACCAAGCCCGATGTTCACGACGGGAATAAGGTATCATTCCTGGCATCCACCGGTGTCTCGATTTGAGACGGAGACAATTTTGGGATTTCACCTGTCAAGAGTCTTCGCAGGGTATACTCAGGGCTGAAACCTAAGTTATTGAAACCACAATTAAAGATTCAGTCTATTTTTTGGATTCTTTGGCATGGCCTTCGCAATAACAAAGATCAGGATGAACTTTGTTATTGAACATGTACCTTAAAGGAGGATCTATGAAACGAATTATTCAAACAGTCTTGGCTGTCACATTTTTATCATCTTTTGCTTGGGCTGAAAATGCTCAACCGATGGCCAAGAAAACTTGTCCTTATCAACATAATGCTGGAATCCTTGCATCAACAGCAGCCAATAAGCTTGTCGTTGGATCTTCTGGATCAAGCGTCAATAAAACTGCCGTTAAGTAGATAAAATTCATTTTTTGAATTTCCAAAAGGACCTCACCCCCCGAGGTCCTTTTTTTATTTAAAACAGAACTTCCACACCCGCGGTGAAAGTGGTTGTTTTTAAACTGATCGAACTCGCAGAAGAAGTGCGCGTACCTGATCCTGAAAAGCTGGAGCTGGTCAGTTGAAAGTCAACTTGTCCTCGCAGGCGCAGGCTTTGAGTGTAGACATACAAGCCATAGGCATTAAATCCCACCATCGTGTTCGTCGAACCAGCGCCCGAAGTCTGAGGCGTTTCTGTCAAACTGGGTTGCCAAGAATAAATCAGTTCAGATCCCAAAATGTAGGGATACTCAGGTCCCAACGGAAAACTTCCTCCCACAGCAAAGTTCATCGCTGAATAAGCGGTCGAAGTGAAGGCCAATGGAGTGGAAGTATCTGCCGTCACACTCAACTTTGAAAAACCCGCTTTCAATTGAATTTTTGGTCCAAAAAAATCTTCCGCAATCAAAAAATTATATCCCCCGTAAAGCTCCATCATCTGTGTTGAGATATTCAAAGAACTTGGAGTACTGCCTGACAAAGGATTGGGTTGATTGGTGACAAACTGACGTAACCGACCACTGACAAACCAGCGCGTGTTCAACCACATTTCCCCATGCACCGAAATCGAAGGGACAAAGAAACTTGAAACTTCGGGAGCCCCCGCCGAACCAAGATCCGCATTCAGAGTATAAGGTCCCATTCCTAAACCCACTCCCACCAAACCAAAAGTTGGTGCCTTGGCAGGGATCCATTCCTTGGCATTGTCACCCACTCCTAATTTTTGATCTTCTCGTTCAAAGGGACGGTCTACAATTTTTCCATCGGCGGATGTTGAGTAGGCAGGTCGTTGAATAAATTGAATCAACTCTAATTTTTGTCCTGCTTTCACAACTCCACTTTCACGCTCAGAAACAACCGAGGCAAAACTTAAATATTCATCGACTTTTTGAACTTTCACTTTTCCAAGAATTTCTTTGTCCAAGGAAGTTAAAAAATGAAAACGAGGATGCCTTTCCACTCGTGTGATCTGAATGACATTCAATTCTACCCCTTCCGTCAAACCAAACTTGCGTCCAATATTCAAAGTCACAAGATTCCCCTTGCGACCTTGCACCGTGGATTGATAGGGAATTTTTTGAAATAAAGAATTCAAGGTTTCCAAACTCAAGGACACTACGTTTTCAGTCTCGAAAATATCTTTTTTCAATTGAGCATCTTGCCATGTGGAATACCCATTCGAGGCCGTGAAAATGTACAATTCTACCTGAACATCGGAACCCATTTTTTTCACTCGTCCAGTGACAAGCCCATCTGCGCGAAGATCATTCAAAAACTTTTTCACTTCGGCAGGATGATCTTGCATGTCCTCAGCAGATTTTAAGGCATCAACACCCGCAGGAGGAGTCACCACTTTATCCAGTGTGATAAATCGCGCATCCGATCGAAGTTGTTCCAACAATTTATTTGTCACTGGATTGGCATAAATCCCACCCACGTTGTCGGCCAAAGGTGACACAACTAAAGTCTTAAGACTAAGGTCTTGATCCACAGAACTGACATAGGAAACTTTTTCTGCTTGAGAATACAAAGCAAGACTTAAAACCCATAATATCGCTGCAAATCTTTTCATGCTGGCCTACCTTTGAGGAATCTTCTCTTTTTATTCTGCGTTGTGGATGGAATCAGGTCAAAAAGTATCAAGTGGATTTTCAAAAATTCCGAGAAGATCTTTGATGCGAAATAGGTGGATTGCTGTTTTATTTTTTCTGTCACTTTCTAGTTGGGCTCAACTGGAATACTCTAGCTTGCAAATCCTGCAACCTAAAAAAGCTAAATCACGCAGTCCTGCTTCGGCTCAAGAAGGATTGGCAGATCAAGAATTGACCATTCAAATGAAAAAACAAACGAAGCCTGTCGAGCTTCCCAAGGATATTGGATCCACCGATGAACCTGCGGCAGCCATGCCACCTATTGCAAATCCAGCAGTAGCCCCTTCTGTCATTGAAAATTCCGTCCTGGTCCCTGATCACAAGCTGACTTTGTCCGTGGGATATTTTGAGCAAAACTTTTCATCCAAATCAAATTTTCAATACCGGGATTTTTCATCATCCATGCATGGACTGCAACTGGAAGGACGTTGGAAAATTGATGACTCCTTAGCGACGAAAGTCCAGCATCGTTTTTCTGTGGATGCGGGATTAGAGGACGGCAATGGAATGCGCGATTTTAAATTCGATACGACAAAAATTAGTCTGATGGAAAAAGCCGAAAGCGCTGGCTTAGCCTATGGAATCACCTACTGGAATAAAAATCTGAACAGTCCTTCCAATAATTATTATCCCAAAATCAACTATTCAGGTTTGGGAGCAGATATTCATTATGAATTTCTTGTGGGATCACCCAAAAGTGGTTTTCGAAATTTTGTGATTGCAAGCTTTACACCCAAAACCTGGGTTCAGGAATCTGCCAGCGGAATTGATGTCAGCAGTGGAGAAAAACACTCCAGCTCGAGTTTTGATTTCAGCACAGGAATCACATCTCAGGTTTCTGAACAAATGCAGTTGCAGTGGTCCTTACAATATCACTCGACCCAAAGCATTTACTCGGGATCCCCCTCTCGATCCAATCCAGATGGAAGCAGCCCCAATGCTGTCGGAGTTCGTACACAAGAATTTGGGCTTAGCTTCAGTCTTGTTCTGACAGAGTTCTAGTTGGACCTGCGTCCTGGTTCTTATTCTTCATTCCCCCTTTACTGAAAAACGGGCTATTCTTTCTTTGCATGCAACTACGAATTCTGATTGTGGATGACACACCTTTTATTGCAGAAATCATTTCCCATGTAGCTCTTCAGCATGGTCATACCATTGTTGGTCAGGCCAGCAATGGTCAGCAAGCGATCCAATTGACGAGTCAGCTGAAGCCAGATTTGATCTTTATGGATATTATAATGCCTATCATGAATGGAATTCAGGCTGCAGAATTGATCTCAAAGCAAACTCCCCAATCCAAAATTGTTATGATGTCGACGGTGGATCACGAAGATTTGATGAAAGAATCTTTGAATGCCGGCAGCGTCAGTTATATTCGAAAACCTTTTACTAAAAATGATCTACTTCAAGTTTTTCAATTTATTACACAACTTCATTCTACAAAAAAGGGAGCACCACGTGTCTGAAATGAAATTTGTTTTAAAATGTTTTGCAGCAACTTTGGCTGTGATTTTCGCTTTGCAAATTCACTTTAAAGGACAAACCTTAGAAGACCATTCCATGACTTGGGTTCAAAACTCGTCTATAGGTATGCAGCTTCAAAAAGTGGCTGAAGGAGCCTTTCAATTGGGATCAAAAGCAACGAATCAGGCAAAAAAGTGGCTAGGACATGTCGCTGGAAATGATGAAGCAAAAGCCGCAAAAGAGGCCACAAATAAAGCTGGATCCCGACTGAATATGCAATGGGAACGCAGCAAAGAAGCCATCAAAAACAAATCCTCTGAACTTGAGTAGCCTTCACGCAGACCTGGACCTTGATGGAAATTCCATCAAGGGGTTGATGCTTTTTCCATCAACATGTTGACATTTTTTCCATCAATATGTCATACTTCAACAATGGCACATTTTCATGAAAGATTCCTGAAAGCGCAGCTAAAGAATGCCTTGAAGTTTTCACCCTTGGTGGGAATTCTAGGTCAAAGACAAGTTGGAAAAACAACTCTGTTGGAAAATATCGTTGGCGATCACTATGTTTCCTTTGATGAAGAAGCAATTCTGAAGGCTGCAACTCTACACCCAAAGACTTTTTTGGAAAACTTTACTCATTTAACAGCAATTGATGAGTGTCAAAAAGCTCCGCAAATTTTTCCCGCTTTGAAGCTGGTCGTCCAGAAGTCCAAAAGACCTGGACAATATATCTTGTCAGGAAGCGTACGATTCACAAGTCGAAAGGCTATTCAAGAATCTTTGACTGGTCGAATTTTTAATTTAGAACTTTTACCTATGACTCTTGCTGAAGCTCATCATTTAACTTTTTTAAAATATGGCGATTTTTTTGAAAAGTCCTTCCCTGAAATGATTCAACTTATGGAAAAACGCTTGGCTAAAATCTCCAAGCAAAGTATCCAAAAATATCTTCAACATGGTGGTCTTCCTGGAATTTGTTTTTTGCGTGAAGAATCTCATCGGTTCAATAAGTTAAAAGCACATATTGAAACTCTTTTACAACGAGATATTCAATTGATTCTAAAAACCACAGCATCTTATACTGCCTTGTTTGATCTATTAGTTTATTTGGCAGAACACCAAGGAGAATCCTTTTCACTGAAAGAGTGTTCTACAAAATGTCGTTTAGCTCAAAATACTGTCAAAAAACTTTTAGAAGCCTATGAAGCTTTATTCTTAATTCGTCGCGTACCAGGCTTTGGATTTAAGACATCACCTACTTTTTTCTTAGAAGATCAAGGCATGGCCTACTACTTAATCAGCAATAAAGAAAAGCATCAAATCGATCGTTTCTTATTCAGTCAAATTTTTTCAAATGTTCATTACAGCTATCCCAGTAAGTATCAAATCGGTCATTATGAATATAAATCAGGTTCAAAAATAAATTTGGTCGTTAAACTGGATGATGGTGATATCGCATTTATTTATGAAAACTCTGAAGTCCTATCAGCAAAATCCATGAAACTTGCGAAACATTTTCTCTCAGACCACCCCCTTGGCCGCGTGATTCTCTTAAGCGATACAGATAGAGCCCTGAAACTAGCCCCCAATATGGTCACTTTACCTTTGAATTGGATTATTTAGTTCTTATTTCTAACTACGCATTTGTGCTTGTATTTCATCCCAAAAACAAGAATTCACAGACTCGCTTGTTGGGCCCTTTACAAAATATAGATTCTGCTCAGCTCGAGTTATCGCCACGTACATCAATCTTCTTTCCTCTGAATATGGAAAATTATCCGAACCTAATTTTAACATATTAAAAATATAGTGATCTTCGAAATCAGAAGGAAATTTTTTACGCGAACCCTTTGGAAAAAGTACAAAAACATGCCTTGCTTCTAAGCCTTTTGATGCATGAATTGTCATTAATGATATTTTTTTCTTACAATTTTTATTTCGAGTGGACTTTCGATTTTTATCCAATGTGAAAAAATCTTTAAAAATTCCATGCACATAAGGTGCATCATCATTGTAGCGATAAAGAACAAAAATCGATTCATCATCAGGAATGCTACTAATTTTATTTTCCATTTGCTGAAAGGATAAAAAATCAACCTCTGAAGTATTAAACTCGCCATTTTTCGAAGCAACATTTTTAGGTATCTGCGCCGGATTTCTAAGCACAAAATCTCTTCCCAAATTGACAATTTTCTCGTGTGAACGAAAATTATTATTTAAGTATAATGTCGATACTCCCGGGTAACAATCGTTATATTTGGAAAGTATGGTCACATCACTTCCATTAAATCCATAAATGGATTGCCAATCATCACCTACAACGGATAACGAGGAATTTGGAAAAGAGGAATATACTTTGTTCAATAATCTCATTGCTAATCGAGACGTATCCTGAAATTCATCAATGATAATATAGTCATATGTTTTTGAGCTTAGCTGTTCGTATTTTTGCTCTGAAGTGATAATAATATCGTTAAAATCCACCTTGTTTTCAAAATTCAAAATTCTTTCAATATTTACAAAAAACTTCTCAAAAACATTTAAAAACAGTAGATATTTTTTTTCAGGATAAGTTTTTTTTAGGTCGGCTAGTGATAATCCTGATAATTTGAAAGTGTTGTAAAATTTTGTAAATAGATTATTAAATTGCAAGGAGATTTTTTTATACGCACTCTCATCGCCTGGAGTATGTTGAATTTGAATACCCTCTTTTTCTAACAACTTGCTTAAGTATTCCGAGGAGAAATCACCATTAAGAAGGTAACTATAACTTTCGATAAGTTTTGTGCCATTGAGTTGATGCAATTTTCTTTTCCAAATCATACCTTCTAAATATTGATCTGGATTTTTAAAAAATGATGGAGCTTTCCCCTTGGAGGTGATTGCAAAATGTTCCCAATATATATCATAATCAGATAAATAAAAATCTGGAAAATACCGCTCATGGCAATTTGGATATTTTTTCTCATATTCATACTGAATATTATTCAAATATAAAAAATCTGCTATATACCTTTCATCCAAACTACGAACATAGTCCCCCTTAAGGGTCTTTACAGATCTTCGAAGTTTAATCCCCTCGAACGGATCATCCTCTTTTATAATTTCTGAATTAATTTTCTTTAGATCTTCACGTAAGGTCTCAAGTTTTAGATAAAAAATGAATGGCTTTAACCCTGAAAAGAATTTTTTATAAAACTCTTGAAAATAAAGATAAGACTCATTTTCTTTGAGAGTTTTTATAAGCGCTTTGATCACAAAAAAACCTAACTCATTTTGTTCATTATTCAGTACATTGTCTTTCTTCAACTTAAGAACGCCGTAAGCAAATGAATGGATTGTTCGCGCTTCTACCCCACTCACTTTTTGACTAATTTTTTCCTGCAGATCCTTTGCCGATTTTTTTGAAAAGCTTAGAAGTAAAATTCGTTGAGGATTTACATTTTTATATTTGACCAAATATCTTATTTTAAAATCAATGACTCTTGTTTTTCCAGATCCAGCCCCAGCAATGACAAGGTTTCGATCATCATCACACAAAACTGCTCTAATTTGTTCTTCAGTTAATAAGTCATTTCCATTTATGTCTTGAAATATTTCTTTAGCTCTATGTTTTTCTTTTTTATAGAATTGCTCATTGACTAGAATTCTTGTTTTTTCCAAGTTGGAATCAAAAAGTGAAATTTCCTTAAGTAATGAATTTCTTTTTCTTCGTAGGAAAAGATTATTGATAGACCTTGTTTGTTGTTGGATTTCAGCAGTATCCTTTTTTATTTTAATAAACTTGGAATATCGAAAAAACTTCGAATCGTCATGACTATCAACCTGTATAATTTTCGATTGCATAACCAATCTATTAAGCTCTGAATTTTCCTTATTGAAGCTTCGCCAACTTTTAATCAATAAATTCAAAATATATGCCGAAAATATTAGAACTGTTATTATCAGGAAATAAGTAATTTGGCCGCTAAACATCGAAGACTTTACTTTCATTGAGCTACTTTTGTTTTTTTAACAAAAGCATATTTGCTTTCAGCCTTGTACCTTTATTGTTTTTATTCCGCAACCACTGTCTTTTGTTTTTTTGAATTATTTTCAATCGATACAAAAACGAATGACTACAATTTTGAACTCAAAAGAAATGCGAAGCGGTTCAGTTTATCATTTAAGTTTTGCAGATCTTTTCTTAAAGTTAACAGATCTGGTCTTGCGGATTCAAATTGTTGATTCAATTCCTTATCCAATTCGTCAAAATTCTGATTATAATCGTTTAACAACTGATCTCTTTGTTTGGTGTATTCCTGATGAGAAATTTTGGAATTTTCACTCAGACGAATTAACTTATTTTTTGTCTGAATGTAGGCATTTGTAAATTTTTTTGTTAGGTCTTGATCTTGAGCTTCAAAAAAATCTTGCCTTGCTTTTAATACGCGAAGATCAAACTTATGAATAAATTCCGACTCGATCACAGCTGCATTTCTTGATTTTGCTATCAAAGACTTTCTTTGATCTTGCGTCATGGAATCCCACTGTGTTTTATAAATTTTTAAGGATTCATTCATTCCCTTTTCTTGTTCTTGAATTCGCAGACGATCATCTTCCTGATAATTTTGCATTCCAATTTTATTTAACCTTTGCTGAAAAGAAGAAAAGTAGGAGGTTTGATAAAAGTTTTCCTGAAAGCTTTTATCCAAGTCATCTTTGTATTTACCCAGTATTTCTTTCTCATTACCAGATGCTTCTGCTATACCTTGCTTTTGGAAAAAACCTAGCAAAGCATTTGGAGTTGTAATTCGATAAAGAAAAATATTCTTCTGAAGCAAAATTGAGGTTAGCAATAACGACTGAGTTGCACAGTTCTTTGTTAAAAAGGAATAATTTGGCTGTGGACTTAATACCATTTGCCGAATCAAAAGCATAAAATCATCTAATTGCTGCTTGGATAATTTTAGAGGATAATCATAGACGGTTCGATTTTCTAAATGAGTGTATTGTTGAACATGAGAATCAAAGGGTAAAATATTAAATTCTCCCTGATATCCTCCAACAATACCAGCCAAGTAGTTCATGCTATTTTCATTTACTAGCCCACCGAACTGTAGCATCAAATGATTATTCTTATTTAAAGAACACTGTCCGTTAGATTGCCCTGACTCGCAAAGAACCAAGCGAAACATAGAATGGCCCCACATAGATTCAAGGCCGCCGCCTTGACCCGCAATCACATAATCAATTCTCTGGACTTGCCCTGGCTCAATCAGTTGAAAATCAACCCTGACCCCTTTCATAATCGGTAGTTCATAGGGTTTATTGCATGAAACTGCACGGGTCTCAAAGATGCGATCAAACTGTCGATAGGTCCACGGCTTTAAGCATTGTTCGGATGAAGAGCGTAACCACAAAACAAAATCCTGACTTAACTTTTGAATAAACTCTTCCTTCTGATCAATCGTAGACAACACAGAGGTCGAATTATAATAGACACCCAAAAATGCAGGATGATCCATCATCAATGCAGGGAATTGATACGCATACATTTTAAAAAAAAGAACAGGCAGAATGGAATCCTGTGCACACTGTGTGAAGAAATCTTTCGACAGATGCAGAACTCCTGAATAAGGATCCAAGGAATATGAACAGTTCCTTTGAGAATAAGACCGAATATAGATAGAATTATGTTTCAACTTTGCCACAGAGGAAGCAGGTAATCCCGCTTGCAGAAACAGTCTTTTTAATTGTTGAAAGTTTTCTTGTAACAGTAGTTCAGAATCCGATGTCGACGCCGACATCCAAGAAATATCTTCTTGGGCGAGAGCTTTGGAAAGACTCATAAGAAGAATCAGAACCCAAATGCTTTTCCACATTCTTCCGATACTTTTCCACATTTTCAATAGCATTAAACTTTTCATCTGTTGGTCCCTTAAGCTTAAAACGCTTCTTATATGATAGAAATCCATGACGATAAAGATGCAATGCCAGGGCCATGAAAATCAGATCCAGTCCTTATTATATTCGTTCTAAGAGTCCTCTGGTTCCATGGCGGAACCCAAGGTGACACAATTTGTGTCCTTTGTTTAAAACGTAAACACCTTTGTTGGGTTAAGGGCTTGTATATTTCACCTCATAGGAATATGTACAGGCACGACGATTGCAATTCCATGGCAACATCGTGCTTTTAGTGAAAAAGTACTTAACCATAAAAAGGAGAATTCTTATGAAGAACGTTCTATTAAAAAAGACCCTACCTCTACTATTCGTTGCACCATTATTTGCGCGCAACGCCCATGCCTTTACATCAACAGTGATGATCACAGAGTGTATCCAACAGACAAATAGATATTCTGTTGGAAAAGGCTTTTTTGATGTATGCTCGATCAAAAATATTAAAGCTTTTGTGAACAAACATCCTGGAATGTATGCTTTAACAGCATTGGATTTAAGTTTGTACGGAATCTACACTCAATACAATTTAACTTCCGCAATCACTATGGCTGCTGTGACAGTTGTTGGTGGAGGAATTGTCGCAATGGATTTGAATTCTTATGCTGAAATGTTGCCTGCCATGGATCAATTGATGAAAGACGTCAATCTATTCAAATCAACTGGTGACGTATCTCCTGCTTTGGAAGCAACAACAGAAGTTGCAAAAGAAAAAAATCCTCAGTTAACAACATCTGAAAGCGTTGCTTTGATTGAAAAAAATATGAGTGTGCTCATGGCTCAAGTGCCTGCGATGCAAGCGGACATCAAAAAACTTCAAGAAGAAAATGCAGCTCATTCAAAAAAGTTAGCAGAAGAAAAGGCTTCATCTGGTAACAATGAATCTGTAAAAGCCATGGAAAAACAATTGCAAGAACAAAAAGAGGCTTTGCAAAACCTTACAAATACAGTGAATACATTGTCTGCGATGATTGCAAAAATGTCGATGGCCAATGAAAGTGCTGCTAAGTAATTTCAAATTGAATTTCGAATTAGATTTGAAAATGGACTTCCGTTTTGGAGGTCCATTTTTTTGAAAGGTATCTTTTTTTATGAAAAACATATTTTCTGATATTGCAATGGGGGGGCTATTTTTACTGATATTGATGGCTGCTCACTCTGCATTTTCGGCGTCCTCGTTGGCGTCTGCTGATCAGAAAATTGACATTCATAAATTTCAAGCTTCTATCTTAAAGAAAAACCGAACGCCTGAACCAAAGTCTCCTAAAAAAATCTTTCCTGAAAAGCCTCTTCACATAGAGTCTGCCACCACCTCAGCATCAAGCAGAATTAAATCCTACAAACAATGGAAAAGTGACCAGATTCAAGCAGCCAT
>JACCDG012048568.1_pt1 | contig 12155 bp, 10 predicted proteins | sample 7442471 | NCBI WGS metagenome assembly JACCDG01 (sample SAMN15323444, study PRJNA562643) | freshwater metagenome | isolation source: river surface water | place: USA:Blue River Watershed | collected 2017-08-17 | reverse complement strand
CCATAACATTAATAGCAACGGCATTTACCACTGTAAATATTTTATTGGATTGGACCAAATAAAATATAACATTGGTATTATTGGTATCAAAAATACTTCCTGCTATGCAGCAAGTATATTCTTTTCATTTTATAATCCAATTTATTCGTTTGAGCTCCTCTAATGAATAACGACACAGAAAATCAAGCCATTTGAATGAAGCTGGCTTCACTCAAATGATGATTTTCCATGTCGGGATGATGCTTTAATCGACATTAATACACCAGTCGTCTTATTTTTTTGACATTAGCCCTAAAATTTTATTTCTTCGGTTCTGTGCACTTCTTGTAGGCTCACTTCTATCCCCCCTTTGCTATACCAATTTAACGGTAAATGGTTCATAAAACCATTTTGGATGTTACATTGATAAATGCTGATGATTAAATATGCCGAGCCCGATCGACCGAAAGGAGAATTGGCTTATATATATTTTCAAACAGCATTACACGTAACTTAACCACGCCTACATACATAGGGGCATGGTGACCTAAATGCCCTGTATAATGGAAAAAACGAAGATATTAACCGGTGTGGAAGACAAAATTCGCAATCAACTGGATCAGCTTTTAAAACCCAAAAAAAATACGCTGGTGATTAACAACCTGCCTGCTGACTTAAAACAAAACAAATTGTTTCTACAGGTCAATGAAAACACTGAATTGATTATTATTCAGCAAGTACCACCGGAAAGGCTGAATCTGCTGGTTATTTATTTGTTGGGGAATTACATTATTATTGAACAAGAAGGCAAAGCACCCTATACCCTGCCTAAGCCAGCCCTGATCATTACCAGCATCTGTGATTTTTATTCTCTGCCTTCCAAAGGGTTTGAAAAACAGTTTGAAGTTTACAATCTCAACTACGCTTCTAATAAGGGTTAGCTATATATTATCCGCAAATGTTTTCTCCATTTTCCGGAAGGTACGTATACCAATAAGAAGGAATAACAGGCAAAAGATACAGGAAATTAAAAAGTTGCTCCAATTAATGACAATATTCTCTCCGAACACACACCAACGAAAACCATCAATAACACTTACCATAGGATTAAGAGCATACAGGTATTTCAACCAGGGCCAATGCTCACAAAACTGATTGCTGTAAAATTCTTCACTACTGTACATCACCGGAGAAAGGTACATACCAAACTGTACAATGAATGGTACAATAAATTTGAAGTCGCGGTATTTTACATTGAGAGCGGCAATATAAAGCCCCATACCTAATGCAGCAATGAGGGCGAGTAATAAAAACAATGGTAATAAAACAATTTGTATTCCGGGCATAAAATGATAATAACACATTAGCCCTATGGCTATAACAAATGAAATAAGAAAATCAATCAGGCAAACCACTACCGTACTGGCTGGCACAATAATTCTTGGGAAATACACCTTACTTACCAGGTTGGAATTGCTTAATAAAGAGCCGGATATGTCTGTAAAAGCTGAAGAAAAAAACTGCCAGGGCAAGGTGCCAGCAGCAATTAATAAAGGAAATGGTATAGATGCGGGAGTATGGGATGAACTGAAAATAACACGTACCAGGCTTAGGGCAAGAATGCTTAATAAAGGACGGAAAATAGCCCAGGCAATACCGATACTGGTTTGTTTATAGCGCACCAATATATCGCGCCAGGCCAGAAAATAAAACAAGCCCTTAAAGGACTTCAGGTCTTTCCAGTAATTCCTGTTTTCTTTTCCGGCTTCTATAACTATTTTACTCACGGGTGAAAGTTCGGAATTGGGAACTCGGGGTTAAAATAAAGTTAAGGTTTAAAAATAAAGAGCTTAAATGTTGTTATCCATACTTCAACCCATTCCCTGTTTTTCAAATCCATTTACTAATTATCACATCAGTTGATTAGCTAATCCTGCATATCTTCAAATTTTCAGTTCCATTCCCTATTTAGCATAAGATGTAGCCCTGGTTTCGCGGATAACAGTAACTTTTACCTGTCCGGGATACGTCATTTCTGTTTGAATGCGTTGTGAAATATCAAATGCGAGTTTTTCTGAATCTTTATCACTTACCTTTTCACTGGCTACAATCACCCTTAATTCGCGACCAGCCTGAATAGCGTAGGTTTTTTCAACACCTGTATAGGATAGTGCCAGGCTTTCCAGGTCTTTCAGGCGTTTTATGTATTGTTCGGCAATTTCACGGCGGGCTCCGGGTCTTGCACCGCTTATGGCATCGCACACCTGCACAATTGGAGCAATAAGGGTAGTCATTTCCACCTCATCGTGGTGGGCACCAATAGCATTGCATACCTCTGCCTTTTCTTTGTATTTCTCGGCCAGCTTCATACCCAAAATTGCGTGTGGCAGTTCGGGTTCATCATCAGGAACCTTTCCTATATCGTGCAGCAGACCGGCACGTTTGGCCATTTTAACATTTAAGCCAAGTTCGGCAGCCATTACCGCACAAAGGTTAGCTACCTCGCGACTATGCTGCAATAAGTTTTGTCCATAAGATGAACGGTACTTCATTCGCCCAACCATACGAATCAACTCCGGATGGAGTCCATGTATACCCAAATCAATGCAGGTACGTTTACCAGTTTCAATGATTTCTTCTTCCAATTGTTTTTTGGTTTTTTCCACCACTTCCTCTATCCGTGCCGGGTGAATACGTCCGTCTGTTACCAATTGATGGAGAGCCAATCGGGCTATTTCCCGGCGTACCGGATCGAAGCAGGAGAATATAATTGCTTCGGGGGTATCGTCTACAATTACCTCCACACCGGTAGCAGATTCAAAAGCACGTATATTACGTCCCTCCCGCCCAATGATCCGTCCTTTCATTTCATCGTTTTCGATATTGAATACCGATACGGAATTTTCGATGGCATGTTCGGTAGCTACACGCTGAATGGTTTGTATCACTACTTTCTTTGCTTCCTTATTGGCAGAAAGTTTAGCTTCATCCATTATATCCTTAATATACGCCATAGCTTCAGTTTTGGCTTCAGCCTTTACCGTTTCTATAAGTTGCGTCTTGGCTTCTTCAGCCGAAAGTCCGGAAATAACCTGTAAGTGCTCTACCTGGCGTTTATGGGCTCTATCCACTTCTTCCTGCTTTTTGTTCAGAATTTCCAACTGATGACTCAGGTTTTGTTTCAGATTATCCGCCTCGTGTTGTTTACGCTGGTTTTCTTCCAGTTTTTTCGACAGTTCCGCTTCCTTTTGCCTGACTTTTTGCTCACTTTTAGCTACTTCATTATTCCTTTCCTGAATCACTTTATCGTGCTCGGATTTTAACTGAAGGAATTTTTCCTTGGCCTGAAGGATTTTTTCCTGTTTGGTTGCTTCGGCTTTCACCTCTGCTTCCTTAATCATGTTTTCTTTGGCGGTTTTTGCACCGGAATTAAGTTTGGAATTGGCTAACATAAATCCCACTACTAATCCGGCTATAAGGGCTACTGTTATAACAATTAACGCTACAATTAAATCCATCTGTTCCTTTTTAGGTATTATATATGTATAAAAACAAAAACGCATAAATTCATGAAAAAGCCGAAGCTCCATTCCTGAATTTATGCGGTACTTGACTGCTCAACAGCGCAGTCCTACTGGTTAATTTTCTGCTGATGCAGCCTAACCATTTCGTTAAGCTCATCTAAAATTCCCTTTAACTGTTGTATCTCTTCTGATTTAGCCTGATCCTGCTGAATAAACTGGGTAACCAATTGCAGCAATACCATAGCAAGGATGTCTTTCTTCTCCTTCACGCTATAGCTTTTCTCGAATTCGGCAATCTTTTCTTTAATAAGGTCGGCTGCCCGCTGCACATTCCCTGCGTCTTCTTCCTTTATACGCAAAGGATACTCCCCCCCGGCTATGCCAATCCTTAAAGATACCTCGCTCATTTCTATATGTTTAAATCAGTAAGTATTTAATGGTTAAACACTTAACAGAGCAATACACTTATCTATTTCCCGCACTAATTCGTTTATCTTTAACTTCGTTGTTGTTTTATCTTTTGCTGACAAAACCAAAGTCTGTGCTAATTTAATCTGTTTATTTGTTTCTTCCAAGCTTTTTATCTCACCCTTCTGGTTTTCAATAATTTCACTCAATCCGGCTATTTTGTGTTCCAGCCTGCCTACCTCCTCCTCTACCCCTTCTTTTTCAGTTTGCAGGCGTTGCTTTTCGTCGCTTACCTGGTCTATTTGTTTAAAGAGTTTATCAATAAAGGCATCTTCTTCTCCGCTCCGCGCTGGTGTTTTGTTTGCTGTGATTTCCTGAACAAGGCCATTCAGGTTTGTCAATTCCAATAAAAGGCTTTCCTTTTCAATCTGAAATAAGCCTGCCTGTTGCCGGATGCTATCATTTAACTGATCGATCCTGCCATGTAGATGTATGCTCTCCAACCTTAACTCATCATTCTGTGCCAGTAATCCGGCTTTTTCCGAAAGTAAGTCCTGACTCAAAGCCTTTAGGTTCCCGATTTCTTGTGTAAAAGTTGCTTTTTGTTTTTCAAAGAACCCCGTTGCCTCTGTGCTTGCAGAAGAAATTACCTCAAGGGTATGACGCAGGGTATGCATCTCCTCCTGAAAACTAAGGCTTTCTTTAGCCGAGCGTAGTTTTTCCTGTTCTATGGTATTACTCAATTCTCGGCATTCACTGCGCGACACCTGTAGTTCGTCCGATAATTGCCGAACACGTGTATCAAATTTTATTTTATCTTCCCTTGTAAGGTTAATTAAAGCGCTATTCTCTTCTTTTAACCTGGTATTGGCTTGTTTCAGGACTTCCAATTCTTCTTCCAGCAAACGCATAGCCTGGCTGTTTGTATCAGTTGCCTGGTGGCTGGCTAAACTTAAGTCCTCCAGTTCCAGCTTCAAACCATCCGTTTCGGCAGTCAATTGCCTTTTTTCCATCTCGAGCCGGTGTGCTGTTTCGTAGGCCTGATCCGAAAACTCATTGAAAGCGGCTTTAATATCCTCATACACCCTTTGCTGTTGGGTTATTTCCGCCTTCAGCTTTTCTTCTTCAACTTCCCATAAACCCCGCTCGGCCAATAAAGTGGCGTTATCCAAAACAATCTGCATTTTTTCGTTATATAACTCCTCAATTGCCAGGTTATAATCGGTTTTCAGTTTCAGCAACTGCGCCTCGGCATTGAACACCGTAATATTCTGCGATTGTATTAACTGACGGGCATCGCTCAATTGGGTTTCAACAAGATGAAGTTTTTGCCGGAGAAGTTGCAGGTCTTCTTCCTGCTTTTTGTGCCCGTGTTCGCTAAAAAGGTTTTGTTGGGTATATTTCTCAATTTCCTGAAGCAATTTGTCCTTCTCGCTATGCAAATTTTTAAGCTGACCTGCTTTGACGCTTAATTCTTTCTGTAAGTTTTTTTCTCTTTCCTGCTGCCCGTCTATGTGCAGAACAAGCTCCCTTATTTTCGCAGAATAGTGATTATTCTCTAAGGTAAGTTTGTTTATTTCTTCCTGTATAACAGCTCCGGCTTCGAGTTTATCATTCAGCTCACTTATCTGTTGATTCAGTTGCCTGGTCTCTCCTTCCAATTGAATACGAAGGTCAATCACTGCCTGCTGCTCATCAGCCAACTGCTTGTTTAGTTCTGCTATTTTTTCATCTTTCGACTGAAGTGTTCCGGCCTTATGCTCCAGTTTATCATGAAGACCGGCAATAAGTTGCTCCTTTTCTTCCAGTTCCCTCGCTTTTTTTCCAACAGCTTCCGAATTTAAAAAAACATCCCGGCGCATTTCCTGGATGGAGCGACGGTTGGTCATATCTTCGTGCAACAATTGCTGCAGCCCCTGTTTTAATGCTGTGTAGCTCATAAAGGAGTAATTAACACATTATTGTTAAGGATAAAATTAATGCAAATGTAGTGGCTCTCTTATCATTGAATAATTTTGTTATTAACAGAACAGGGTTAGCTTGTTGAAACCTGTATATCATTCTTACATACGATCGAAAATTTATGCCATTACGAACCCCTGTTTTTTGCCCCGGATACTTTCTACCTCTTGTCTTTTTTTTGAACGTTTTTCTAAATGCCGGCGCCCAAACCGCTAATTCTATTGTCAATAATTTTAGACCTCCCTTAGATGTAAAAATGGAATTAAATGGTAATTATGGAGAAATACGCCCCAATCACTTTCACGCTGGCATAGATTTAAAGACCGATCCGATAAAAAATTTGCCCATTCACAGTATTGCAGACGGGTATGTATCCCGAATAAAAATATCTACCTATGGCTATGGAAAAGTGCTTTATGTTACACACCCCAATGGTTATGTGAGTGTTTATGCGCATCAGCAGCGTTTTAATACAGAGATAGCCCGTTATATACGGAAAGAGCAACAATTGCGCGAGACCTTTGAGATAGAGGTTTATCCTGCCGCAGGTGATTTGCCGGTGAAAAAAGGCGACATTATTGGTTATACCGGGAATAGCGGTAACTCACAGGGACCACACCTGCATTTTGAAATACGGGAAGAGAAAAGTGAAATACCCCTGAACCCGCTCCGCTTTTATCGTCTAAACGACCAGATAGCTCCCCGGATAAAAAGTATTTTTTTTTACGACCTCAATAACAGCGAAGAGGCGCTGGTGCTTAAAACTATTCATACAGATGGCACTAAAGGCAATGGGGCAGGCTTTGCAGAACAAAATAATCAGCTTGTATACAATGCTGTGCTTAACCCGGGTTCCTGCTTTGGTATAGGTTTGTCGGCATTTGATAGAGAAACGCCCGGAGGAAATCTGAATCAGGTATATGGAGCGGAAATCAGTATGGACGGACAAGTAATGGTAAAGTACGAATTCGACGGGATAAGTTTCGATCAAATGCGTTATGTGAATTGTTTTTCGGAGCAAAGCGCTGCTTATAAAGCACACAAAATACAGCGTTGTTTTTTAAGCCGTAATGAAGACCTGCCCATTTTCAGCCAATTACAGAACAATGGGGAGCTAATGCTAAAAGATACGGCCACCCACGAACTGAAGGTAAGGGTATACGACATTAATGGTAATGAGCAAAGCCTGCTTATTCGTGTAAAAAATAGCAAGCCTCCCAAAGAAAAGCTTGTAAGGGTAGAACTCCGGGATTGCCTGAGGGAATGGTTAATGGAAAGTGCAGATTATCGTATCCTCATTCCGGAAAGGGTCTTTTACAATGATTATAACGTACAGGTGAAGCAGTTGCCAAAACAAAACGCTTATCAAAGCCCGCTACTGCAATTAAAGGGGAGCAACATCCCGCTGTTTAAGTCCATTGAAATTGCCTTAAAACCACTGCCGGGCAGTGCGCATTTGTATGAAAAACTTTGTCTCATAGAAACAGGCAACCGTAATTATTGCGGAGGCATATACGAAAACGGGATGATTAAAGGTGAAACCAAAACCCTCGGCAGCTTCGCATTAGTGTATGATACAATTGGCCCTGTAATTAAGGTAAATTCCAAAACAAAAAAGAAATCGGTTTCCTTCTATGCAAGCGACCCCATAAGTGGCGTAGATAAGTTCAGAATGGAAATAAACGGCAAATGGGTTTATGCCGAGTACGAACACAAAACAAATCTGATTTTTTATCCTTTATCAGAACCTGAAATGAGTGAAATAAACACCGTAAGGCTGGAGGTGTGGGATAGAAAGGGTAACAGTAGTGTTGTAAAACTATAAAACCGCATTAGCCCTCTGCAATTGCTAAAAATCCATATTATTTTGAACGGAGAAACAGCGAAAAACTTGTTTTTTGGACTCCAATAACCTAATATTGAAAAATTATTCATACCCCCAACTGGTATGAGGGAGAAAACTAACCAAAACAATTATTACAAACATGAAGAAAAAGATTTACTACATGCTGTCCTGCCTGCTTATGTGCAGCTTAATTTATGCCAAACCCATTACACCTGTTATGGCTAAAACAGTGGCGCAGAATTTTTTTAAAAAGAACAGCACCATTGAGGTTTATGCTATGGATTTGATGTATACTGAATCTTCTGCCAATGGCCTTCCTCAGTATTATATATTTAATGTAAACACTACCGAAGGTTTTGTTATTGTTACCGGCGACGATGCCGGACTTATTCCTGTTATAGGTTATTCTACCGAAGCTGCATTTGTTTTTACCGAGGCCAAATCCACTATTTCAACCTGGCTACGTAAGCGTAAAGAAGAGGTAGTGTATATTCAGGAGCACAACATACAGGCCGGAACAGATGCGCAACAAGCCTGGAGTATATACGATGGCAGTACTCAGGTAGCTAAACTTCTTTCAGGCAATCAGGTAAATGCTACCGGTGTGGCTCCCATAGTTCAAAGCAAATGGAACCAGTCCCCTTATTATAATGCCTTATGTCCCGGCGGATCAGTTACCGGTTGTGTGGCCACTGCAATGGCACAAATCATGCGTTATTGGCAATATCCTTTGCAAGGAACAAGCTCCAGTTCATATACCCATACTAATTACGGACTGCAATCCGCCAATTATGGTACCGCAACCTATAATTGGAGCAATATGCCTTTGGTCTGTAATTCGCCTAATAATGATGTGGCTCTAATTAACTACCACTGCGGAGTAAGTGTAGAAATGGATTATTCGCCCACTGGTAGTGGCGCCAATGTAGTTGGAGGCTATCCCAGTGCACAATACTCCTACAAAAACTATTTTAAATACAACCCCAGCACCCTTCAGGGCAAATACCGCAATAGTTACACCGATGCTAATTGGATTGCTTACCTGAAAAGCGACCTTGATATTGGCCGTCCGATGCAATATGTGGGCTGGGATCCGAATACTGGCGGAGGTCATACCTGGGTATGCGACGGATACGACCAAAATGATTATTTACACATGAACTGGGGTTGGGGCGGTTCCGGCGACGGTTTCTTTGCTCTAAATAATATGGCCGCCGTTGGTTCTAACTTCTCTCTCGGCCATCAGGTGGTGAAGGGTATTGTACCCATTGCTGCCAGCACCAATGATGCAGGGGTTTCGGCAGTATTTTCGCCTAGCGGTTCTTATTGTGCTTCCGGCAATAGCTTTACACCAAGCATTAAAATTCAAAACTTTGGCAGTGCCAACCTTACCTCCTGCACCATTAATTATTCTATTGATGGCGGATCTGTTCAAACACAAAACTGGACAGGATCATTGGTTACCGGTCAGTTCGAGATGGTTAGTCTGCCCAGTTTTAACATGCCTGGTGGCACACATACCATAACCTGTTATACCAGCAATCCCAATAATGCTTCCGATGGCAATGCAAACAATAATCAATCCAGCAGTACTTTTAATGTTGTTGGAGCAGCCGCCCTTCCTTTTGTTGAAAGTTTTGAAAACGCTTCTCCTTTTCCGTCAGAGGAATGGGCATCTACCCATACCAAAACCAATGGCGTGAATTGGACTATTGGCATTAACTCCGGAGCAACCGGCACAAAATCTGCCATGATCAACAACATGGATAATGTAGCCGGCAACATTAGTACACTCGACCATTTTATGGCTTATGATTTCTCCAACAATGCCTCGCCTTCCATGACTTTTAAGATAGCTTACCAACGCAAAACCACTGCCAATAATGACAGACTGCAATTGTATGTTTCTACAAATTGTGGCAGCAACTGGGTTCTGAAATGGTCAAAAGCCGGTTCTGCCCTGACAAGCGTGAGCGCTACTTCGAGCACTCCCTTTATTCCTTCCTCTACTCAGTACACCACTCAAACGGTTAACCTCATTACTCTTGCTTATAAACCCAGCGTTACCTTCCGTTGGGTATTCAATGCCGATACAAGTGCTAATGGCGCAGGTAATAATCTTTACCTGGATGACATTAATATTCTGGCTGCCAATGGCATTTCCTCCAATGAAAATAGTGTTGGAATTGATGTGTATCCTAATCCAACAGCAGATAACATCAATCTGAACATTAACCTAAACGAAAAACATCAGCTTGGTGTAAATTTAACAGATGTATTGGGGCGTACGGTTGAAAGTCTGGCTACAAAAACATACGAAGCTGGTGAATCACACCTTATTCTGAACGGAAAAAGTTGTAGACCCGGTGTATATATGGTGAACGTAGATATTGACGGACAGCGCATTACCCGTAAAGTATTGATTCAATAATTGCATTATCAAACTTTGTTTTAAGCCTCCTGAGCAAGCAGGGGGCTTTTTTATTCCTACCTTTGCACTGTGCGTCTGGATAAATACATAGCCCAACTGGCTTCCTGTTCACTGCGAAAAGCCCAGACTTATATTGCTTCCGCTGATGTGCAGGTAAACGGTAAGGTATGTACCCAAAATATTCTTTATAAAGACGGGATGCAGGTATGCCTGAAGGGCGAAAAACTGAAACCTGGTGCTAAAGCCGATGCCATTTACCTGCTACTGAACAAACCGGTCGGTATAGTATGCACCGAAGACAAAAATGAACCTGCCAACATCATTGATTTTCTGAATCTGCAAGAAAGAGTTTTTACTGTCGGGCGTCTCGATAAAGATTCGGAAGGTCTACTATTACTGACGAACGACGGAGAAACCGCAAACCGTATTATACACGCCGCCGAAGCTCATGAGAAAGAATACCTGGTAACACTAAACAAACCCCTGACCAGCTCATTTAAGATGGCTCAGCTGGAGGCCGGAATAAGATTGGATAATACCATTACCCGACCCTGTAAAATTATTCCGGTAAGCGATACTGTATTTCGTTTTATTCTTACCCAAGGACTTAACCGGCAAATCAGGCGAATGGCTGAAGCTATTGGTTATGAAGTGCTGCATTTAAAGCGTCTGCGCATTATGCAACTCGAACTTGGTGATTTGCCCACCGGTGAATGGAGAAGGTTAAGCCCTGCTGAAATACAATTGTTTCTTGATCACTAATGCAACCCTGCTTGTTCTTCTGCTAATTTTATCTGTGTATTATACCAATGTAATACCCGAAATTGTCTTTGGCCTGCTTTTCGTTAACATTGGTATAAGTTTCCCATATTGGGTATTAATGGCAAATGCCCATCGATTACAGATGGCGGCATATGGGTTATAGTTTCCGGCCTATGAATTATGGTTGTGCGCCTATGGCTTATTGTTATATGCCTGTTGAATATAGACGACCGCCCATGAGTTATAGTTAGCCGCCAACAGAATATGGTTCTGCGCCAATGAAATATAGCCGACTGGGTAACTATATAAAAATTAGACCAAGTATCAGGATAGTGGCGATGTGGCGGGATTAGTGGAAATGAAAAACCCTCCCGGATGTGGGGAGGGTTTAAAGATGGAGTTGGATTGTTATTCTTCCTATTCTATTTCGGAAGGTTCTTGAATTTCTACACTATATAAAGGTTTTATTAAATCATCCAGTCCTAACTGAGTTAGATAAGTTTTACCCATTACTTCATCTATTTCTTCATCTGAGGTATCTATGATTATTAATCCTCCCTTAGTTCCTGTAAATTTAGAAGATGTATATCCTTCATAGACAGCTGCTCCTAAATATTTAACTCTTGGATCGCTTTGAATAATTTCAATAAATAGGAGAGTATCGTAACACTTCATAGGCTAAATTCTAACAAACTATTTCTTCTTGTTCAATATTTACAGCCTCGGCATCCCTAAAATCATCTGGTAATATATCAGTAGATTTGAATTTAGCAGTATTAATTAAACTTTTATTTATTATCTGTTTAATAACAAGATCGGCGTGCGGAGCGATAAATCCAAGTTTTTTTAATTGAATAGCGAGTCCTTTCAAACCATCTTTTGTTTCTAAAAAATGATTCATATACATTCTCATCAAGGCTCTTCCTTTTATTTTCACTTTGTCTTCGCTATCTGCGTTGAAATAAATATCAAATGAAGGAATATAACAATAGTATTTTCCACCACCTTTCTTTGCAAAAGTATTAAATCCCCAACTTACCTGTAATTTTCCTTTTTCAGGTCTAATATTTACAAACGGATTCATAGGTTTTTCCATATATGCACTGTTCGTACTCATATATTAATCGTTTGGTTAATTAAGCCCTAATGTTTTATTACGCAGCATACATGACGTGGCTTTCATGAAAATATTTTTGCACTTGCTTTCTGTCGTTTTTCCGGCCATTCATAAACTCCTCTACGT
>JACCDG011834881.1_pt1 | contig 12155 bp, 7 predicted proteins | sample 7442471 | NCBI WGS metagenome assembly JACCDG01 (sample SAMN15323444, study PRJNA562643) | freshwater metagenome | isolation source: river surface water | place: USA:Blue River Watershed | collected 2017-08-17 | reverse complement strand
AATCAATTGCTATGTCGCTCCTAAATCAATTTACGATTTAGATTCTTTAGATGGAATATTAAAAGTATTAAGGGATCAATCTCAGACATTGAAATCTGAAGGAGGTTGGGGAAATAATTTCTCTTTCATTAGACCAAGAGGCTCTTTTATTCATGGCATCGGCGTTGAAACTCCCGGCGCAGTTAAATATATGGAATTATTTGACAAGTCCTCTGAAATTGTTACTGCTGGCTCCGGATTAAAATCATCTAATAAAAAAGCCAAAGGCAAAATTCGGAAAGGTGCGCAGATGGCGGTTTTGGATTGCACACATCCAGACATTGAAGAATTTATCACCGCAAAACAAACCCCCGGAAGACTTACCAAGTTTAACATGTCTGTAAATTGTTTTTCGGAATTTATGGACAAGGTAATTCGGATTAAAAAACTTAAAGATCAAGGCAAAGAAATTCCAGAAGAGTTAAATAAATGGGAGTTAATTTTTCCAGACACCCAGTTTGAAAAATATAAAGCGGAATGGGACGGTAACATTAAACTTTGGTTAGGTAAAGGATATCCGGTAAAGGTCCATAAAACAATTACCGTCGATTATTTGTGGGAATTGATATCTAAGTCTACTTATAATAGAAACGAACCCGGAGTTTTATTCTTAGACACTGCCAACAAAACCCATGCTTGGAATTATGCAGGAAGTAAAAGTCATATTTCGGCTACAAACCCATGTGTTACATCAGATACATGGATTATGACCACAAATGGGCCATTGCAAGTCAAAGAATTGATTGGAAAAGAATTTAAAGCATGTCTCGACGGAAAGGAATATTGTTCCGAAAAAGTATTTATGGATGGCAAATGGAATAATGGTTTTTTCAAAACTGGAACAAAGAAGGTGTTTAAAGTATCAACTGATGATGGCTATTCTATTAGATGTACGGAGAATCATCAAATAATGGTTCTAAGAAACGGAAAAAAAATATGGGTAGAAGCAAAGGACATTAATAAATCCGACTTTCTAGTTATCTCCAAGCAAAACAAAAAGTGGATTGGGCGATTAGGGGGAGATTTTGATGAAGGATACCTCCTCGGCGGTATGCTTGGAGATGGATGGATGAACGAAAAAAAAGCGCATTTGTCTTTTTGGGGCGATAACAAAAGATATATGCTAAAACGCGCAACTCAAATGATCCATGCGACTGTTGGTGGGCGAAGTGATATTGGTTCCGCCTCTGAAGATGGAGTTTTTCACTCCGAAAGAAATGAATCTGATTTGTCAAGTGTTAATCTGTGTGCCAATGCCAAAAAGTGGGGATTAAATGGCACAAAAAAAATAAGCCCATTGATAGAAATGGGGTCTTACTCTTTTTACAAGGGCTTTTTATCTGGCTGGTTTGATGCGGATGGTAGCGTCAACTTTTCAAGAGAGAAGGGGCATAGCGTTCGACTTGGATCAATTCATCCGGACAATCTTTATGCCGCGCAACGAATGCTATTAAGAATGGGAATTAAATGCAAAGTGTGTCTTAATCGCAAGAAAGAAGGATTAAAGTTAATGCCAAATGGAAAAGGAGGTAAACAGGAATACAATTGCAAACCATACAATGAACTCGTTATAAGCAAAGAAAATATCGCTTCTTTTTATGATAGTGTTGGATTCATAGATCCAACTAAAAAACAGCAGTTATTAGACGTAATAAATTCTTATACGAGAAGCGGGAAGCCGTATAAGGATAAATGGGTGTCCAAATTCAAATCTATTTCGGAAGAAGGGATAGAAGATGTTTATGATTGCAGAATTGACCTTGCGCATATGTTCGACGCAAATGGGATAATCGCTCATAATTGTGGAGAGCAGCACCTTCCAGATGCTGGCTGCTGCTTGCTATTGTCTGTTAATTTAACCCAGTTCGTTAATGAAATAACAGGGAAATTTGATTTCGACAAAATGGAAAAATACATAAGAATTGCAATCCGTTTTGCCGATAACGTGAATGATTATTCAGCCACACCACTTCCAGCATATAAAGAATCGTTGCTGAGAAGAAGACGTATTGGTTTGGGTGTTATGGGTTGGGGCTCAGTGTTATTTATGCTTGGTTTGCGCTTTGGGTCCAAAGAAGCAGAAACATTTAAAAAGAAAATGATGCGTATTTTTACTCACACGGCAACAAAAACATCAATTGAATTAGCGATTGAAAAAGGAATGTTTGAAGATTGCGACCCTGAGAAACATGCGAAGGCAATGATTTGGGACATGATCGATCTAGATGGAGATTCGAGGGCTTTGATTCGCAAACATGGAATTAGAAATAGTGCATTGTTTTCTTTCCAGCCAACCGGAAATACGGCTGTAGTCGCCAATATTGTTTCTGGTGGTGGAGAACCAGCCTTCTATTTTGACTTCGTTCGCACGGCCATTGTTTCTGTATGTCCTGATCATATCAAACCTGTTTGTCCTAAATACTGGGAAGGAGAACTTAAAGAAACAGAAATGTTTAAATGGACAAAAGAAGGAGATGACAAGATTCTTCGTGGAGTTGATGAGAAAGGGGTCGTTTATAAAATTGACGCAAATCGCGGCTTGACCAAGGAGGTATTGTGCGAAGATTACGGCTATGCTTATTTGAAAAAGCATGGTCGATGGGATGCGAAGGCGAATTGGGCATGTACTGCAATGGATTTAAGCGTAGAGGATCATATTACAGATATGATGGGATGGTATCAATGGTTGGATTCAGCCATGTCGAAAACCGTTAATTTGCCTAACGATTATCCGTATGAAGATTTCCAAGACATCTATTTGAAGATATATTCAACTGGCTTGGCAAAAGGATTAACCACCTATCGTGCTGGCACAATGGCAAGCGTTTTGGCTGTCAAAGAAGAAAAGAAAGAAGAAGAAATCAAAGACCAAGAACAAAAGATTACTAAAACCACCGCCCCCAAAAGGAAAAAGTCCATGGATGCTAATGTTCACTTTACAACCCTAAAGGGTAAACCTTTTTATGTGGTTGTTGGAATGTTAGAAGGTGATCCTTATGAAATCTTTACTGGTTCAAATGAGGGAGAAGATGGGGGGCTATTTATCCCCAAGAAAATCGAAAAGGGAATTGTTACAAAGAAAACAAAAGGCGTATATGAATTAACAAGCCCCGACTTTGAAGATTTCAAGGGAGTTCTAACAAATGGACATTCAGACGATACGGCTGACGCATTGACAAGAATGATATCTACAGCATTGAGGCATGGTGCCGACATTCTATTTATTGTGTCTCAATTGGAAAAGACTCAAGGCGACTTGGCCTCTTATTCCAAGATTCTTGCGAGAACGTTAAAGAAGTATATTCCCGATGGAACCAAGACTACAGATAAATGTCCTGAATGCGGGCATGATTTGATTCGGGTTCAGGGATGTATCGAATGCCCGTCTTGCTCTTACAGTAAATGCTCATAAAAAAGGAGGAGCCATGGAAAGTATCAATAACGCTATAGATGCCGACAAATATTATAACATTACATCTCAAGAGGCAAGGGAAATTGCAAGGAAAGCTTGTAAAACAGAACTAAAACCAGAAGATCTTGCGGGTCTGTTTAAAGCTATTAAGGAGAATGCCGAAGAAGGGAAATTTTATATGTATATGTCAGAACATCATAGAAACATGATTCCAGTACTGGAGGTTTTTGATTATAAAGTGACTGAAGTGTTTGACGATAATGGGCTTAAATATAGAATCCAGTGGTAATTAAAACATTCTCTACTTAAAGGAGTTAGAGCCGAATTGCTAGAAATAGTAGTTCGGCTTTAACCGTTTAAAAGGGGAATAATGTTTATAAAAGTTTCACAGATCGCTAACAAATACTATTTTAATGCAGACGGCTTTGATTCTGTAAAGCATGGTTATTTGTTATCTATGCCGTCCTTCTACGATTATGCATGGGAAGCGACAAGAGACGCCAGAACCGTGCTAAAGAAGGCTAAAACAATACTCAGGGTTGTTAAGGCGGAAACAGATGCCCAGCATGTACAAGTTACAGGAGAAGATGATTCTGGATCAATGGCTGAAGAGCTTTATCATAAAACATATCGCAGTATTGTTGAAAGGTTGGATGGATTAGACGAATCAGACAAAGAAGAGCGAGAAATGGCATACAATGAAATCAAGATGATTGTTCAAGGGCTACTTGCAATAAAAGAAAATAAAGACGACAAAGTTGACGATTCCTTCGTTAATAGTATGATAAAAAAGTTTAGTGACCTTACTAAAGCCAACTTAATGGACCTTTTGCGAAAAGATATGGAGGATGGAAAAATAGATGAAGCAGAGGGTGATTTTCAGCCGCCACGACCAGAAGAAGCATTGGCTTCAAATGAAGTACCGCTACAGGCCAAACGATATAACTGGTTTTCCAAGCAAGCTTGCGGGATTTTACCAAAAAAACTTAAAGACTTTACTTTTGATGAAGTTAAAGATATTATAGAAGGTTTTGCGATTTCGGCCTGTTCTGCTTTGCAAGAACAACATCCAGACATTACGTATATGATTTATCCCGAGAGTAATATTATTGATCTTGTCTCTTGTCAGGAAAAGAAAAAATATGTTAAGTTGAGCATAGGAGAAGACTTGCTGTTAAATGGAATTCTTCCAGAAAAAGAATTGCCGATGGCCACATCGCATAAATTTTACCAGTTTTATTGGAAGCCAATTGTAGATAAAATTGGCGGAATTCATCTAGACGACCATAATATTATTTTGAGTTCTGGCTTGCCTGATCTACCAAGAAAATCCGACTTGGAGATTCCATTAGATGGATTTGACCTTGTGCATAAAGCCCCTAAAAAAATAAAAATTAAATTCAGATCTAATCCTGAAGATTGGGACTTTTGTAATTGTGAAGAGTTAATGGAAAGAATAGCAAATACGTCCAAGTATACTGAAGAAGATTATACGGGGGATAATGGTGGGGGAGCCATTGTTAGATGCACTAATCCGGAATTAAAGACGATATATGGTCAAACAGGCGTTGTATTGCAGGTAATCCCAAATGAAGGTTTTGTAATGGTTGATGTTGATTTTGGACACCACAATCAAAGGATGAACGAAAAAGACCTAGAGATTGTTCGGTGATATGTATAATAATCATATGAAATATAAACTATACATAAAAAGTCCCGGAATAAACATAAAAACCCTTAAAGAGTTTGATTTTCCAGAAAAGATAGTGGATTTTAATTTTGATGAAGGAATGACGATATTAACCAAGTCGAATCTTATACGGTTAGACTTAGACCCTTTGAGTTCAGAAAAAATAATTGGACATAAGTTTTCTAATTGCTCTTCTTTCAGTTGCAACAATGGCGTGATTTATCTGGCAGACAATGGCGGGAGAGATATTTATATTATCACGAAGAGGGATAAATTGTGTAGATTGTTTGTAGATGGCGTTAACAAAGCTATTATCAATAATTTATTGAGAAAGCACAATGATGCAAATTGTGTTGTTTTGGGCGTCAATCTAGGAAAAGCCTATGTGCTTATAAAGGAACTAAATCGAGTTTTTGTCCAAGAACATTCTTCATTTAAGTGCTTGGCAGGTACTGGCTTCGCGGGATATTCTGTTGGCCCCACAGCAAAAACAAGTATGTTTAATCAACCAGAAGGAATATGTATTCATCTTGGCAAGCTGTTTGTTTCAGATACGGGTAACGGCATCATAAGGGTGATCGAAAATGACAAAGTTTCTACGTTTGTGGGGCATCCAGTAAATGACAGGATTCACGCGGAAAAACTTATCATTTGTAGGGATATGTTATGTTTTAATGGAAATACGGGAGTCCAAGGTATTTCATTAGATGGAGATAGGACGGTTTTCGATATCTTTAAGACCACTAAAAAAACAATGATGTGCGCAAGTATGGATAAAAAGAATATGTATATATTAGAGGAAATATGAATAAACCAAAAGCAATGGCAAAACAAGACCCCTTGCTAACTGCAATTGGGATGCTTAAAGCGACAAACCCCGAGTTTTCTGAATATTCTGATTTTAAGGGTGTTGTAGACATTATTACATTTTGTGACAGCCCATTATATCTTGACCTTTTGAACCCCAAGAATAATTTTAATTTATATATGTCGCAAAGAGTAATCTTGAAGTGCTTCTATATGGGCGATGTTGGCAATGAAAACATGAAATTGACTAAAGAAGAGTGGGAATGGCTTTATTCTAAAGAAGAGTGGGAAACATTAGACGGCGAAACATACGAGAACAATGTTAAAGATGTTATAAAGAAGATGTTAAACCGCGAAAAAGAGCCGGGAGTAAACAAATTTTCGACGTTACAATTAGTTCTTGGGCGACGTAGTGGCAAAACCGTTCTTGCATCAATTATAACCGCATATGAAGCGTATAAACTTTTAACCATAAACAACGGGAACGCCCATGAATATTATGGATGTCCTGCTGGCGATGAAATATCAATTATTAATGTGGCCCTTTCACAAGAACAAGCAGGTATATTGTTCGGCCAAATTGCTGCCAGATTAAGGGACTCTCCATTTTTCCAAAATCGTGTAGGGTCACAATCTGCAAGCGAAATTAGACTCTTAACAAATCAAGACTTAGAAAGGCTGAAAAAGAAAACCTCTATTAAAACACCCGGATCAATTGTTTTAATGTGCGGACATTCAAATCCCGACTCATTGGCGGGTAGGTCTGCCATTCTTATATTGTTTGACGAAATAGCCTTCTATGACGAATCTGGAAAAGTTACAGGTACATATTTTTATAGCCGCTTGAAGCCGTCTTTGTCAAAGTTTTATGCGAAAGGCGATGGTAAAGTTGTTATGATTTCTTCGCCAAATAAGCAAAACGGTATTTTTTGGGAGACATTTAAGCAATCTAAAGTTGAAGCAAGCACGTTATCATTCCAATTGCCAACATGGGCGGTAAACGATGGCGTTTCATATGATTTGGAAGAAACTCAAAAAGACCGTAGGGCAAACATCGAAAGGTTTATGATTGAGTATGGGGCTCAATGGGCCATGGGGGGAGATTTTGGTAACTTATACCCTGCTGAATTAATAGACAGATGTGTGAGACACGACATTCAACCTCACACAAGACAACAGAGGAATTTCAACTATTATCTGCATGTTGACCCGGCAAATGGTGGGAACAACTATGTTGCAGTATTGGTAGGTAAAGAAAGGTATACTAATCATTTTGGGAAAAAGAGATGGCGTTGTCACTTGGCAAATTTGTGGATTTGGAGGCCGTTGCCTAAACTGGGACTACCGTTTAACCTTATTGATAAGGATGTAATTAGAATTTGTCACACTTTTAGACCAAATCTGGTAACTTATGACGCCTATAACTCGACACAAAGCATGCAATTGCTCAGAAGCCACGGAATTAATACCAAATGCGTTCCATTTAGCAGAAACACCAAACAAAAAATATATCAAAATTTAAATGACTTGATGATTTATGAACCTGAGCCCGAGTTGTGCTTGTATTCTGACGGGGGTGATGCGGATTTATTAATCCAAGAATTAAAAGGATTAAGGAAGAAAAGAACCCAAAGGGGTTTTGGTATTATTCCCGACAAGCATGGCGAGATAAACACGGATGATTTAGCGGATGCGTTAGCTGGAGCATGTGCGATGGCATGTGATGGACTGCAAATGAGTCTTCCCGCCCCGGTCACGGTTTTAAGTGGATTAAGATAATGGAAGGATTTTTAACATTCGGGTAGAACTATAAAGATAATAACCAGAAGTAACAACATGTGGAGACAAAATAATGAGCAATAAATTCAATTTCAATACTTATTTCAAAAGTGCAAAAAAAGAATCCATCGGGGATTTACACCTTGAAAAAATGCTTTCAGAACAGCATAAAGACGCTCCAAATTCTGTTACTGAAAAGCAACTGTCTAAAAAAGATAGATCGGACAGCGCACCCAATTGTCTAACTGAAAAACAACTTAAGTCGGTTAGGGTTGGAGATGAGGGACTATCCACTGAAGGGCGTTTAAATAAAGACAAAGCAAGATTTAACATTAAACACAGAAATAAAGAAGCTTATACGGGTAATATTAATAAGGTCGAAGCCAAAAGAATAAGTGGTGATAAAATCGAAGATGTGAAGTATGAGGCTGCTTCTTCTGTGCCAAAAGGGATGAGATGGTGGGAAAAAGAAGCCAGAATCGCTGCATTAAAGGCAGAATTAAAGAAGTTGTCTGCAAAAGATTATGCTGATACGAGTCTTACAGATGAAAGCAAAAGATGGGAGGGCGTTTCTGAATTGGGCGACACTCTAGAAACTGGAGTTATAGACACAGATCCGGGGAATGAATTCGTTGGATCTCCAGAAGAAAACGTAGATGATGATGCCATGGATGACATTGGCAGCAGAAATTTAATGATCGCAGATAAACAAGAAAAAGAAGTTGCGGGTCTTTACACTTTAATGATTAAAGTGGCATATGATCCTACCGCTTGGGTTGATGATTTAGGCGATTTGGACATAGAGGCGTTAAAAGAAGAAGCTTTAAGCAAGATAATACATTTGCGTCCAGACTTAGAAGGCAAAGTTACAGCAGAGGATGTTGGAGATGCCCCTTCAAGAACTAAGGATGGCGCACCATGCGTAGTATTCCGTGTCGTTGGCAACGAATATCGTCCAACCTCAACAACAGATCAGTTTAAAAATCAGTTTAAAGAATTATCCTATAAACAAGATAATATCGATGGAACTCCTGTAATCAAGGGTGTAGTTAGGATTCTAGACATGGATTATTTCTTGGATTCTGCAACTCAAGAAGTTGACGAAGCATTTGCTTCTGAAGAAGTGGCACTCTTTTTGAATGCTAAACATCCAGAGTTAAACATCCAATCCGAATCTATACAGATTGATGCAGTCAGAGGGGTCGCAAGCTTTATCGTAGATGCAGTTGGAACTAGCGGTGAAACTCCAGAAGAATTCCCTGTCAACGATGCCACTCCTGCTTCGTCCGTTGATTCGTCACAAGACTTTCCTATCAATGAAGATTTAGGCGAAATAGATACGTTTAGATAAGCTCAAATATGAATAATAATTGGTATACGGCATCTAAGCAGGTAGCCAACAATAATGTTGTCACCAAGCCTATAGTTTTGGCTAAAGGCTTAGGTGATAAAATTGAAGAAAATAAAAATAAAAAAGAAGCGAGAATTAAAAAAGCTTTTGACTTTTTTATAGAGTCATTTGATGAACTTAATCTAAGTAAATCTAATGATAATGTATTAAAAATAGAGAATGAATTATTATTAAATGCTAGAGAAATCATCTCATTTAGATCAAAGTTGGCCGCATTTTTACGCAAAAAGGGAATATTTCTAGAAAACCTATCCGGAAATTACTAAAAATGGTATAATGTATTTGTCACAGAAATAAATACATAAGGAGATAGCATGAAATATACCATTAAAGGATTGACGGACGCCACATTAACCTTGACAAAGCTTAACATTACATTGCGTGGAAATTCCAATAAGTTAGACTTATATCCAAATAGTATTGCGAAGGGAGTTGTCGTAAACACTCCAGACCAAATGGCGGAAATTCAATCATTGGTTAAAAATAAATTTATTGTTGCAATTCCAGAAGAACAGGAAGGACAACAGGTGAATGAAGCCCCCCGTGTGCTGTTGCCACAAGCCTCACCCCCCTTAAAGGGAACAAACGTTAAAGACCTCTGTAAAGAAGATGTTTACGGAGAGATTGCCAAGTTGGCAGGACTCAGCGCGAACCTTTCTAAAGATGCCAATGAACTTTTAAATAAAGCGTTAGATTTATATGATCGTGGTTTTTTTACTGGTTTGGGCACGGTTCAGCTTTTCAAGCATCTTTTTCAAAAGAGCGATGATGTTGCGACTCCATCGGTAAAAACCACAACACCTAAAGCAGTTTCCGCAAAAAAGGGGCCAAAGAAAATTGCAAGATCCGCCAAGTCAACAGAAGGTGATAATGAGGAAGGGTCTACTATTATGGGCACTAATGGGAAAGCGATTAAGGTTTCCTCAAAAGCTAGACCAATTGCAGAAGACAGAACTTTGGTAGACGCTTCGTTGAAAGCGATGGCTAAATTGGAGGCAGAAGAAGCCGAATCCAGAGCGGCAGATGAAGAAGGTTATGATCCAGTTGATGAAGACACATTAGATCCTTCAGAAAGAATGGGAAATGAGGCCGTAATTTCTGGCGGGAGAACAACTAAAAAAGTCAAATTGGAAACGAGCATCTTGACCAAAAACAAACCAGAATGGATTGACTCAAATGGCGAACTAACAACGAAACCAAACGACGATTCTATTTCTGATGCTTTTATAGACAAGCAGGAAATATTGGATCGTGCTGCCAGAGACGAAGATAAATTCATAGAATAATAGGATTTTTTTAAAAAGACCTAGAATTAACATGAATGAGCAGTATCAGAAAATTAAATCGTTTCAATAAAACAGCTAGAACATTTTTGCCAGATATTTTAGCTCCGGGAACTGGATTGTCCCCTATAACAGATAGGGCTATAATTCAAACTCCAAATGTTGTGACAATCCAAGACATATTAGAGGGATACAAGTACAAACTCCCCGGTGCAGGGGGAAGTTGGAGCGAAGGGGAGGAATATGAGCCCTATACGACTAGAGGGGATTTATACAAAAGGCTAGAACGAGATTTTGATATTGTAAAAAAAATGCTTGGGAACGGAACTTCTGCCCCTAGCGAAGAATGGACGGTAAAAGTTCCCGGAGGTGAAAAAACATTTCCCTCTTTACCTCTTGCACAAGAATACGGAAAAAAACTTAGTGAAAAGGGAATTCCTGTAAAAAGCATAAGGCGTACTCGCACAGCCCAAGTTGCAAAGCCAGTAGATGTGGTGAGTACATCTATGGCTAAAACATATACGGTTTTAGTTACCAATCAGGTAAAAGCAACACAAAGTAATGGGACCGCATTTTGTATTGCCCCTAACTATTTCATGACATGCACCCATGTTATTCAACGTTACAACAAGGCGAATGGGGAAAAGCTAAACATACCCAAGATCTCTAAGGAATGCACAATAACCTTAATCCAAAATGACAAACAATACCCTGCATCTATAGAATTTGTTAATGAAGCGATGGACGTTGCGATTCTTAAAAGTGGAGCCCCCGCAATGGTTTTCGAGTTTGAGAAGAACCTTAAAATTGGAGATGATATTATTGTTATAGGATCTCCTCACGGGTTTGAAGGCAATGTGACGTTTGGTAATATTAACTCTTTGAATAGAGTTATCTATAGACATAAAGGCGCACCTAGATACATTTTTATTGATGCAAGTGTTTTTTCTGGAAACTCGGGTGGTCCTGTCGTTAACGCCTCTAGTGGTAAAGTAGTAGGAATGGTAACAGCTATTGCCGCCGCCAGCGGGGAATATGGACTGAATGCGGCTATTCCAAGCTTCTATCTTGGCAAGATAAAAGCCGCACAAAACATTAAGAGCGCATCTGTAAAACAAGTTGTTAAGGTAGCACAAAGTGGATTTTCTGGATATTATAGTGGGGAGGTTCCTGATTATGCGGCTGGATTGATTGGTTCTTCTAATGTTGATGCCAGACAAGTCAAATCGGTTTTCGGCAAGGCCGATGAGGCTATTAGATTGGTTAACGAATTTGATTCTAGTCTTTTGTTAAACATATCTTTTATATTCAACTTCTCTAATTCTGGCGCATATGGTGTATATTTGTCGGAATTAGATAATGCAATTAAAACCAAGGCATTACAGAAAAGATTGGAAGAAAAGGGTTATGTGGTTAAAGAAGAGAACGGAATGCCTGTCGCAATCCCGACAAAAGAAGAAAAAACGCAACAAGAAATTGAAGCGGAAATAAAACAGATTTATGATGGACTGAATAAAGGGGGTGGAACCGCAATAGGCGTAAATGTAAGTAAGGTTCTTGCTTCCTCTAAGGACAATGCGAACAAAATTCAAACTTCGGAACCTGAATTCGTTTACGAACAACTGGCAATTTTGCATTTAGGAGAAACGATTGTCCATGAAGCAATACATGCGAAAGGCTCACATTCGGAAGGACCATCCGAACAAGGAGAGGCTAAATTCGTGGCTTGGGCTT
>JACCDG010245017.1_pt1 | contig 12155 bp, 12 predicted proteins | sample 7442471 | NCBI WGS metagenome assembly JACCDG01 (sample SAMN15323444, study PRJNA562643) | freshwater metagenome | isolation source: river surface water | place: USA:Blue River Watershed | collected 2017-08-17 | reverse complement strand
TGATCGACTCGATCGTGATCTCGATACGGTAGACTACTTAGAAAAAATAAAAATCCAGCAGCGAAATTGGATAGGGAAGAGCGAAGGCGCTGAAATAGATTTTAAATTAAAAATTGAAAATTCTAAGGATAAGAATATACCGTCACAAGTATTGATTGGCACACGTAATGAAGCGAAGTTTAGAATGGTCAAAGAATGCTTGCCAAAAATACCCGGCGTCGAATTTGTCAGCTTAAATGATATTCCCTCGGTTGATGATTCTAAGCTTGTCGAAGGGGCAGATTTTGAAGAAAATGCTCGCATGAAAGCAGAGTTTTATTTTAAGAAGACGGGTCTCCCAACGATTTCTACTGATAATATACTCTGGATAGAAAAATGGCCAAAAGATAATGGTGTCATGATCCACATGCGCAAAGAGGCCAATCCTAAAAGTGACCGAGCGAGCGACGAAGAAGTGGTTGAATTTTTAAAAAAGTGGGTGAAAAAAGTCGGTGGAAAATCTTTAGCTCATTTTGAATACGCACTTGCGTTTGCAAATGCTTCTGGTGTGCAGAGCTTTGTTTCTCGACAACGAGACTATGTCTTACAGACCAAACAATCACAAAACTTTTGCCCTGGCTATCCAACTGAGTCGCTTTTGATCGATGCTAAAACGAAAGAATACAAAGGAGATCAAGACAATAGTGTTCGCTATAGCGCTCTTATTGCTGATTTGAAAATACATGCGACAGAATGGTTGGTATCACCAGAAGCTATAAAAGTATTCACTACTCGAGCTGACACGCTTTTCGGGGCGACATATCTAGTTCTTGCGCCAGAGCATTCAATAATTACAAATTTGAAATCACGGATTACGAATTGGGAGGAGGTAGAGAAATATATTCAAAGCACAAAAAAGAAAACAGAAATTGAACGAACCAATGACGAGAAGGACAAAACAGGGGTTGAGCTCAAAGGTATAAAAGCGATCAATCCCGGAAATGGGGAAGAGGTTCCTATTTGGGTAGCTGATTATGTACTCCCACATTACGGCACCGGAGCAATCATGGCCGTGCCGGCACATGATGAACGAGATTTTGCATTTGCTAAAAAATATAATTTACCGATTAGATCAGTGATCGAACCCCTTTTTACCGAAACCCCTGATCCAGCACTCCCATTTGTTGAACGTGAAGCAATATCAGCAATTATCAAGCATTGGAAAGATGATCTCTACCTTGGTCTTAAATGGAAAAAAGCGGATTGGGGAACATTTGTGACGGGAGGAGTTGAAAAAGATCAAACACCCGAAGAAGCAGCACGAAGAGAAATTCTTGAGGAAACTGGATTCGCTCATCTGAAATTGATAGAAGTATTACCACGTTCTCATAGCAAGTTTTACCATATTCCAAAAAAAGAAAATCGCTTCGCGCATTTTCATAATTTTTATTTTCAACTTGAAAACAATGAACAATTAGAACTTTCAGAAGATGAGAAAAATAAACACGAAATAGTATGGCTGGCGCCTCGTGAGGTAGAAAAATTTTTAACACCTGAAGGCCAGCGAAAGGATTTTTTGAGTATTAATAGCCCAAGATCATTTTATTCTGGAGAGGGAATTATAGGGAATTCTGGGAAATTTAATGGACTTGATTCTGGTGATGCTCGAAAAAAAATAGCAGAGTCCGTTGGTGGAAAAATTGTCACTAAGTACAAACTCCGTGATTGGATCTTTTCTCGCCAGCGATATTGGGGAGAGCCGATACCGCTTATTTTCTGTGCCAAAGACGGCTGGGTGCCAGTGCCAGAAAAAGATTTGCCAGTGAAGCTTCCTGAAGTTAAAAGTTATCAGCCGACCGATACTGGGGAGAGTCCTCTTGCTGCTATAAAAAAATGGGTAAACGTAAAGTGTCCGATATGCAAGGGGCAAGCGAAGCGAGAGACTGACACCATGCCCAACTGGGCCGGGAGCTCTTGGTACTATTTGCGATACGTTGATCCAAAAAATAAAAAAGAATTTGCTTCTAAAAAAGCGCTCGACTATTTCGCCCCAGTCGATTGGTATAACGGTGGCATGGAGCATACCACGCTTCACTTACTCTACTCACGGTTTTGGCATAAATTTCTCTACGACATAAAGCTTGTGCCAACTACAGAGCCGTACGCTAAGCGTACGTCGCATGGTTTGATCTTAGCGGACGACGGTTCTAAAATCTCAAAATCAAAAGGTAATGGTATTGATCCGATGGATGTAGTGAAAATGTTTGGCGCTGACACGCTTCGCTTGTACGAAATGTTTATGGGGCCGTTTGACCAGCCTGTCTCATGGAACGCTGAAGCCTTGATCGGCCCACGTAGATTTTTGGAGCGCGTGTGGCGAGTGAGCGTCAAAGTTGAAAGTGGAAAGTCAAAAGTTGAAAATCAAGCTTTCCAGACGATGCTTCACAAGACAGTTAAAAAAGTTGGAGAAGATATTGAAACCATGAGCTTCAATACCGCTATTTCAGCATTGATGATACTTTTGAACGAGATGGAAAAAGTTGAAGCCATTTCACTAAACAATTGGAAGATGTTCCTTCGCCTTCTTGCTCCTTTTGCTCCGCATATTACCGAGGAACTTTGGATGATGGCAGGAGAGAAAAAATCCATCCACGTTTCTTCCTGGCCTTCGTTTGATCCCTCACTTCTGGAATCCGACACTATCAAAATCATTGTTCAGGTCAATAGTAAAAATCGCGGGGAGATACTGGCCAACAAAAACGCTTCAGAAGAGGAAGTCAGAGATCTGGTGCTTGCTCTACCAGCGATCAACACTCATCTAGCTGGCAAATCAATCAAACGTTTTATTTACGTGCCCGGTAAGCTTGTGAATCTTGTTGTAGCATAGCGAATGTATGGTAAATACAATTTTAGGAATATTTAACAAAGAATGGAATAGTATCAATGCAACCGCGCTTCTTCTCGGCGTATTTTCTATTTTGTCGCAGTTCCTCGGCTTGATCCGTGACCGGGCACTGGCGCACTTTATCGGCCCCTCGCCAACACTTGATATTTACTATGCAGCATTTCGAATACCGGATTTTTTGTATGTGGCCGTTGCCTCACTTGTGTCGGTAACAATTCTTTTACCATTTCTTTCAGAAAAAATTCGAGGGGGGAGTGTCGGGCCAGAAGCAAGAGAATTTTTCAGCAATATTTTGACTGCGTTTCTGATCACAATCGTTTTTGTTTCAGCATTGGTTTTTATTTTAATGCCGTTTCTTTCCCATATCGTCGTGCCAGGGTTTTCACCCGAAGAACGTTTGCGATTTATTTCGACTTCTCGAATCATGCTTCTTTCCCCAATATTTCTTGGAATTTCCAATATGCTAGGCACGGTGACTCAGTTGTTTCGAAAATTTTTTGTATTTTCTATCGCGCCACTTTTTTACAATCTCGGCATTTTGCTCGGAGTATTTGTTTTTTATCCTCTCCTCGGTCTTCCGGGGCTCGCTCTCGGTGTTGTCACGGGCGCACTACTTCACCTCTTCATTCAATTTCCGACCTTTCAAACTTCCGGGTTTTCTCTGCGGATTGCTCGCACGCTTAATTTTAAGCATGCCTTTACGGTATTCGAGATTTCTTTGCCACGTACGATCGGACTGTCGCTTTCTAGCTTTTCGATTATTGTTCTTATTGCTATTGCTTCCACTCTTCCAGCGGGTTCTATTTCTATTTTTAATTTCTCCTTCAATCTCCAATCAGTGCCTTTGGGTGTCATCGGCATTTCCTACGCGGTCGCGCTTTTCCCAATACTAGTGCAAGCAAAAAACAACGCTGATATGGCGCGTTTTAGACAAACACTGGAGCGCACGATCAGCCAGGTGGTTTTTTGGTCGCTCCCAATCATGTTTTTATTTTTGATATTGCGTGCGCAGATCGTGCGCGTGGTTTTAGGATCAGGTGCATTTTCATGGGATGATACGCGCTTGGTGGCAGCGGCACTCGGGCTGTTTGCTCTGTCGCTTTTGGCGCAAAATCTCATCAATATTTTAATCCGTGCGTATTATGCTTCAGGTAATACGACAAAGCCGCTCTGGATTAATTCGTGTGCCGCTATCGTTACAATATTTTCTGCAGTCCTATTTCTTCATGTCTTCAATCATTATGCCTTCGCACGGTATTTTTTTGAATCACTCTTTCGTGTTGACGGTATCCCAGGGACAGCTATTTTAATGCTTCCACTTGCATTTGTCGTGGGCTCGTATGTGAATTTTGTTTTACTATGGCTTTCAGTTAAAAAAGACATACTAGCTGGTAGTGATTTTTCATTTACAAAATCACTATTTCAAAGCTTCGCTGCATCATTTTTTATTGGTTTTGTCGCCTATCATGCACTCGGGCTGTTTGCTCTTATCTTTTCCAATACGACGTTTATCGGTGTGTTTTTGCAGGGATTTTTTGCGGGCATCCTAGGTATCGCTGCTGGCATTTTTATGCTTTGGCTCATGAAAAACAAAGAATTTTTCTCGCTTGTAGATATCATTCATCAAAAATTCTGGAAAACAAAAATCATTCCGACCGATACACCGGAGGTGCATGCGTAAGGAATTCATGTATAGTACATCCATGGACCTACAACACATTAGAAATTTTTCCATCATCGCCCACATTGATCACGGCAAAAGCACGCTGGCTGACCGTATGCTTGAAGTGACAGGTACGATCCCCGAACGTCGGATGAAAGAGCAGGTGCTTGACTCTATGGAGCTTGAACGCGAGCGCGGCATTACCATCAAAATGCAGCCGGTACGGATGGAATACGAAAGCGGCGGAAAAAAATATATTTTAAATCTTATCGATACGCCCGGACATATCGATTTTTCATATGAAGTGTCTCGAGCGCTTAAAGCTGTTGAAGGTTCGATTTTGCTTGTGGATTCGACACAAGGTGTGCAAGCGCAAACTCTTACGACACTTGGTATGGCGCGCGAAGCTGGCCTGACTATTATTCCTGTACTTTCAAAAATAGATTCCCCACTCGCGCGCATTGTAGAAACCAAACTCGAAATCGCTTCACTTTTAGATATCGATCCTGATACTGTCCTCATGGTGTCCGGAAAAACAGGTGAGGGTGTACGCGATCTTTTGGAAGCACTCATTACGCGTATTGCGCCGCCGGTCGTCACTCCCGACGGCTTGCAGGCATTGGTGTTTGATTTTAAATATGATGATCATAAAGGTGTCATTGTCTATACGCGTATTTTTGGCGGCGAAATGCGTGCCCGTGACCCGCTGATGTTTGCTGTTTCGAAAGAAAATTTCCAAGCACTTGAAGTCGGCGTTTTCAAACCCGAGGAAATGGCCAAAAATGAGCTTAGAAGTGGTGAAATCGGCTATATAGTGACTGGTATCAAAAAGCCCGGCATTGCATCAGTGGGAGATACTATCACCAGTGCAAAGCGTCCAAGCCCTGAGCTTCCAGGATATCAAGAGCCACGCCCTGTGGTCTGGGCCAGCGTCTATCCAGAATCTGCTGATGACTTCACCGCGCTTCGGATGGCACTTGGCCGACTCAAACTCTCAGACTCAGCTTTTTCATTTGAAGAGGAAACATCCGGCTCTCTCGGTCGGGGATTTCGCTGCGGGTTTTTGGGTATGCTCCATCTTGAAATTATTACCGAACGATTGAAACGAGAATTTTCTCTCGATCTTGTTATTACGACTCCTTCGATTACTTACTCAGTGACTTTGAGAAATGGAAAACAAGTCATTGTATATTCACCGCATTTGTTTCCAGGGGACGGTGATATAAGTGCGGTCTCGGAGCCATGGATCGCGGTCACGATCATCACCCCGGGAGCATACCTCGGAGTCCTGATGCCATTTCTCTACGATCATGAAGGTGAAGTCGGCGAAACAGAAAATTTTGGCGACAACCGCTCATCCGTCAAAGTCAAAATGCCGCTTCGTGAAATGATGCGCGGATTTTTTGACGACTTGAAAAGCCTGACATCGGGCTACGCGTCTATCTCATACGAATTTGCGGAAAATCGTCCAGCTGAAGTGACGCGACTTGATATTTTGATCGCAGGGGAAGTGGTGCCAGCGTTTACGCGAGTCATCTCACGTCGGCGTGCAGAAAAAGAAGCTGATCAAGCAGTAGAAAAACTTCATACCATCATGCCTCGCCAACAGTTTGAAATGAAAGTTCAAGCAGTTGCACTTGGACGCATTATGGCGAGCCAAACCATCAAAGCCTTCAGGAAGGACGTCCTTATGCACGGCAGTAAGGTGGTAGGCGGCGGCGACGTATCTCGTAAGAAAAAGCTTTTGGAGAAACAAAAGCGCGGTAAAGCCAAAATGAAAGAATCAAGTAAGGTTAACATTCCGCATGAAGTCTTTTTGAAGATGATGCGAAGCGGTAATGATAGTTAATATTGAGAGGAATGTAAGTGGTTCAACGAGGTGTTATTCCTCACTTCTTGCCCCGTAGGAATTCCAAAGCGCATCAGGTTTTGGAATTTCCTGTGGGGTGATGCGAAGCGGAAACGATAGTTAAGGAGTATTTATTTAAAGATAGGCACGTAGAGCATCACCATAGAGATGATGATGAGAACTGTCAGGATACCCCAAATAATCTTTATTTTTCCTCGATGTCGTGGATTGAAAAACATAGTTGTATTATTACGAAAAGCTTCGTATGATTACCTTATATTACCGGAGTATAGCAAGATATGACGCAATATCAAAAAACCAAACAACCTAGCCCATTTCTATACTCCAAGCTCATGTTTGTGCTTTTAGCCTGCGGCGTAATCCTTTTGTCCTATAGTTTGATCGGAATGATTCACAAAGTGTATGAGACAGGCAAGGCGAGTGCGAGTGCAGAGGCAAAAGCAAATGCTCTTACTCAAAAAAAACTCGAGCTTGAAGCCAATGTGGCACTGCTTGGGACTGAAGAAGGGGTAGAAAGTATCATCCGAGAAAAATTTCCTGTTGTAAAAAACGGCGAAGAAATGATTGTTATCACGGAGCCAGAAGAAGTCCGTGAAGCAGTACCGACTGAAGCGCCCCATGGTCGTTTCGTTTCTTTCTTTTTGAATTTGTTTAAATAAATGCGGGATTGGTTTAGTGGTAGGACGCGACCTTCCCAAGGTTGAGGCAGGAGTTCGATTCTCCTATCCCGCACTTTGTCACCGAGCAAGCATCGGGCGCGAGCTCGATTCTCGTATTCCACACAATATTGACTCCAATCTACAACGATGTAATATATGTAAAAAACTGAATTGCTAAATTTGACATACCCCATACATTCACCTTCTAAATCTACACTTATGCGCCGGAAAAAGAAAGAAGAAAAGAAAAAAGAAATTCCTCGAAGCTTAAAGAGGATTTTGAAACAAATAAGAGAATTTTGGGAAAAGCACCCAGGTTCATTTATGGGAGCTGTGAGTGCTTATGATCATGTTGCAATATGTTCAGAGATGAAAAGCGAAGTAGCAAAAGAACTTTTTAAATTTGAAGTAAAAGCATTTAAAGAATGCATTGAAAACCATTTTACAGCAACAATTCAAATGACTCATTTTAAAAAGTTTGAAAATGACATGAAAACGGTATTGATAAAAGCAAATGAGAAAAATAAGCTCCGATCAATACAGCATCATGATGATTTTGAGTTAATAAATGAATTTCTCACCCCCCGTAGCAAATTTTCTAGCCCTATTCTTCTTGAGGTAGGGGAGGAAATTTAAACAATCCAAAACTATATTAAAAGACCACTTCTAAAGGGTGGTCTTTATTTTGTGTTGACTAAAAACAAAAATAGAGTTATTTTGTAAAAAACATTCAAAATTTAACTTCACCTCATAAACTTTTCACCATGAAAACGATCGATATTGTTTTATTCTTTGATCTGCTTTCTGCCTGCTGGCAAAAGAAGCCAAAACGATTAAAGGAAATTCTAGTTGCGTTAGAAATTGGTTCAAGGAAAATTAATTTTTCACAAAAAGAAATTTTTACAAGAAATTGTGAAATTCTTCTTGAGAAAATTAATAAGTGCCCACAAGATGTTATTTGGCTTACTGGAAAGCAATATATAGTGCAAATGAAAGAAAAAATATCTGCTAACCTTAAATATTTTCCCGAGGAATTACACTATGATCTTCCTGACAGGCCTTTCATTGCCATAGTTAATAATAAGGAAAGTAAAAGATAAATTAAAAAAAATATTTTTTTAATCTTACTAAATCGACAGCAATGGAAAGTGAACTGAATAACCCACCTAATAATCCAAGGGATAATAGTGGGAAAACAAAAAAAAAGAACAAAAAGTCAAAAAATAATAGCGAAAATGTAGATGAAAATTTTATTAATGATTTTCATGATGACGAACATTACAATTACGAGGACTATTACTCGCGTATTGAGGAAAAGTAACAAATAATAAACCAGCGGCTGTTTCTTTTTAAAGACAGCCGCTTCCTTATTCCTCCTCCGCTGGTTTTTCAAGCACGAGCTCGGTGATACCGCTTGAGGCGCCGGTGATTTTCAAAATATCTTTGTCTATTTTTTTATACTCACGTTGAGAAGACATAAAATGGCTTACAGCCGTGCCGAGCGTATTGCCGAGCTTTGTATGATATTCGCCGTAGACCCGTAGGTGTTTGTCGAGCTCGCCGACTTTTTTGATGATTTCTTTGGCACTCTCTTCGATCTGCATGGCTTTCAGTCCTTGGAGCACGGTCTGGAGATACGCGAGGAATGAAGTCGGGGAGACAATGATTACTTTGTATTTGCCGGCGGCCCGCTGGATGAGGTTTTCATTATCATCAGACGTAGCGCCAACTTTATTGGTCAAAAGATCATAATAGATAGCTTCGTGGGGGATAAACATAAAGGCAAAGTCCATGGTGCCTTCGGCTGGCAATATATACTTAGATGTTTCAACAATACGATTTTTCAAATCGTTGACAAAAACTTTCTCGAGACGATCACGGTCGGAAGGATTTTTCTCCTCGATCAGGCGGTTGTAATTTTCAAGTGAAAACTTCGAGTCGATCGGAATGATTTTGTCTTTGACAAATACCACCGCGTCCACAATGATGTTATCTATAAACGGATACTGCATTTGGTATGAGCCCGTGGGCAAAACATTTTTGAGTAGTGTTTCGAGGTAGTATTCGCCGAGCACGCCGCGTTGCTTCGGATTTTTCAGTATGTCTTGGAGACTCTGAAGTTGGTCGGCGAATGAAATGACTTGCTTGTTGGTCTCATCGAGTCGGGTCAGGCGTTCGGTAATATCGCGGATGATTTTTTGTGATTCGCCGGACTGGTAGCGGATAGTGTCGTTGACCTGTTTTTGCGACTCACCGAGTTTGGTGTCTACTGTCCGGGAGAGTTCGTTGATTTGGGCCAAGAGGAGCTGTAATGCACCGTCGTCTTTCGGTTTTTCGTCGTCAGGTTTCCTTCGCATAAAAAACCAACCCACAGCGAGGCCAAAGACGATGCCGACAATGATAATGAGAGCAGTTTGCATATGAGTATTTTAGCATAATATTTTCAATGAAGTTCTGCTCGACAAAATATTTACTGCGTGGTATAATTCTTAAAATTCATCACTTAAACTACATAGCTATGAAAAAGTTAAAAATTTATTTACCCAGACTAACGCCCCTTGTAGAGGAATTATTGGAGCGTGAAAAGAACAATAAAATTTCTACTGAGGAACTAAGAGAAATTAACATACTTCTAAATGAACTAATCCGTGACTGCACTTTGGTGGAGAAAGGAGATTTCAGTACCCTAAAAGGGAAATTTGATTTCATCCTTTTGAACATTACTGCCGGTAAGGCGAAAGGTGATAATGATTATGTTCATATTGAAAGCCGGTTGGAGTCCAATTTTAAACTTTGGCTGAAGTCTGATGGGGAAAAATACCTCTCAGTAGCTGTCGAAAGCTTAGGCGATGACTACGAATATCATTCTACTAACGGAAATTAACCCAAACGAAACCTCAAACAATAAGAAGCGCCCGATCTATCGATCACATGAGCGCTTCTTTTTATTTATTATCAAATAGCGTTTTCACACTGCCGCTATCTTTCGTTTTTGGTTTTGTTTCTTTTTTCATCTTACCTAACACCTCACCCGCCGACTTTCTATAGGAACAATAATCACACTCCGGATTGGCACGGGGGAGTGAGTCCGACATGAGGCAAGTATGCACATCAAGGATCGTTTGTTCGATCCAGTCAGTCTTGCCCGTATATGGCACGATGGTTACGTCAAACTCGAGTTTTCCGTCGAATGCCTTCTTGTCCGTCTTGCCATTTACATACACAAAATAGCCGGTGTCTGACACCTTGAAACCATTTTGCCGGAAGAGCCATTGGTAGATTTCCATCTGCCGCTTGTATTGTATTTTCCATTCATCGTCGAGCGTGATTTCTTTTTCACTTGACGTAGCTTTGTAGTCGACGATGATCAGCTCGCCGGAAGGCTTCACCCAGACATCGTCCACTCCACCTCGTATCGTCAGATTGGTCGGCTTGTGGTGAAAGCTAATGCCGCGACGGAGCGCATCACGCCATTCTTCCATACGTGGGTCGGCAAACGGCACCGCGTCAATTTTGTATGTTTGCATAATCGGATGACTTGTAGCCTCTGCCCGATGAATATCAAACTCTTTTTTCATAAGCGCGTCGACAGCGTTGTTTAAGGTAAGAGGAAAAGAAGCGGGTCGGCCGACGCCAAGGCGGATGTCGAGATAGAAACAGCGGGGGCATTGGGTGAAGAGGTCAATCTTTGAACGAGACAAACGGAATGTCTCTTTTCCATGAGGATCAAAGAGGTTGCGAGTCCGTTTGGCATTGTAATATTGGGACATAGTAAAAGTATATAACAGGAAGACAGCCATAGCTATTCATGCTATTATACGCGTATGAGCTTGCAAACGACGATCAAAGATCAGGTCAAAGATGCTATGCGCGCCAAAGATGCAGTGCGTCTCGATGTGCTCCGTGGCATGCTTTCAGCGTTTACTAATGATTTGGTGGCCAAAGGCCGCAAACCTCAAGAAGAGCTCACTGACGAAGAAGCACTCGCAGTCATAACTCGGCTTTCCAAACAGCGCAAAGATTCGATCGACCAATTTCAAAAAGGCGGCAGGGAAGATCTTGTAGCCGAAGAAAGTGCCCAGCTTGCGATCATTGAGACGTATTTGCCAACACAAATGACACGAGAAGAAGTTGAAATATTTGTAAAAGAAAAAATTGCTTCTTCAGGCCCGATTGAAGCTTCGAAAAAAGGCATGTTTGTCGGAGCGATCATGAAAGAATTAAAAGGAAAGGCGGATGGAACTCTTGTAAAAGAAAGTATCGATGCTTTGATAAAGTAATTTTATGCAAGAAAAAGACCCACAAAATTTTGAGCTTGGAGATTCTGATGAAAATCCTCCTGAATCATTAGAGGGGTTTCTTGCGGAACTCAACGTACCTTTTACTAAAGACCAAGAAATCGACATATATGGGCAAGTTGATAAAAACCAGGAAAATAGTCCAAAGGAATTTATTGAACAAATAGAAAAAATTAACCAAAAATTTCGAACAATAATTGAAACGACGAGCAAAGCTGATTTGTTGAATGAGATGAAAAGCAAACTAAGTGAAATTGAAAAAAAAGTGCATGGATTTATTGCAGAAGCGCATCATAATTTTGAAAAACAAAAACTCTCATATTTCCTCGAAGAGGATGAAGAAAAAGGTATATATCGTGAAGATAAAAATCTCGCATTAGAATATTTTATTTTGAATCAGAGTCAATTATGAAAATCCTTATCCATTGGCTTATATTGGCAGTTGCGGTGTTTGCATCACAATACGTCGTGCCTGGCATTCACGTGGAGTCGGTCCTTACGGCGGTGATTGTGGCGGCGGTGCTAGCGTTTATCAACACCATCATCAAGCCGATTGTGAAAATTCTGACCTTACCGCTGACGATTCTTACGCTCGGACTTTTTTCACTCGTTATCAATGCTCTTTTCTTTTGGTTTGTTGCAGCACTAATCTCAGGATTTAGCGTAGAAAACTTTATGGCAGCATTTCTCGGTGCGCTTATTGTTTCAGTACTCAACTGGATTGGAGAGAAAGTGCTCGGTTAAACGACTATGCACATGATCGCTATGCTCCAACAACTCG